>Ga0307948_1001152_pt1 | contig 18575 bp, 22 predicted proteins | sample OrgLakmetagen280_FD_201824 | JGI IMG/M metagenome (GOLD analysis project Ga0307948, IMG submission 201824) | Saline water microbial communities from Organic Lake, Antarctica - #280 | ecosystem: Environmental > Aquatic > Non-marine Saline and Alkaline > Saline | place: Antarctica: Organic Lake...
AAATGCCTTGCTCTGTTTGATCACTGACCTTGTCTCTTTTTCTGGTGTCTTGTTCAGTCTGGCCTCCTTCTCTTCTTGAAGCTGCCTTTTTTTTTGCTGTAGCTCAACTGCCCTCGCTGGCGGATATAGCTGTGTAACCCTTACCCTTACCCTTGATAGTTTCTGAGCTTATGGATTTATTTGTGGCTGGCCGAGACCAGTCATCAGCCGATCAGCCAAACAACCTGGCTGAAGGTCACCCCCCATTGTAACCATTGTAACCAATGCGTATGTGACCAATGTCCTGGTGAAGACAAACATGTTCAGAACGAGGTGCATGCTCTTTTATTTTGCCAAGACCATCGAGTTCGTGAGCTGAGGAAACATTTTTCTTTTCTGTTTACACCTTTATATAGCTGTGTAACCCCTTACCCCTTACACCTTTTTTTGAGGACTTTTCAGCAGCCCAACCCTTTTTGCTGCAACAGGTCAACAACCAACTTGTTCATGATTTCCTTTCTCAGCAGAACAATAGACATTTTCTTTTTCTTTCTGAGCTTATGGATTTATTTGTGGCTGGCCAAGACCAGTCAGCAGCCGATCAGCCAAACAACCTGGCTGAAGGTCACCCCCCATTGTAACCATTGTAACCAATGACCAGCAATCACCAGATCGTGTACTCAGCTGCATGTCAGCATGTAAGACCTTTTTCATTGTGTAGCTGTTGGATTTAGTCAAAGAATTGTACAGCTGCATTGCTGTGCGAACCAATCGAACTGTAGGGGTTCCAATCCACACTCGCGCATGACACACTATGAAGGCGTGGTGTCTTTGACCCCCTGTTTTACTTCGGTACAGGAGGACAAAAGACAGCGCACACCTTTTACTAATCCACGCCAACAGTATATGACATGCTATCTGCGTTACTACCTCTCCTTTTCAAGGCCAAAAGACACCAGCATTGCAACACAGGCGTACTTTTCTTGTATCATTCTAAAAAAGATGGAAAGCAGGTGACCAATGTACAATGAATGAAGGGCATAAATAACAAGGTACACAACACACATATACATAAGAACCTCAGCAGTCGTGCACATTCCAGTGCCCAAGGAGGCTGCCACCAACAACAAAAAAAGAGATTTATGCTGGGGGAGTCAAAAAGTGTTGCTGCAGAAAGGAGTCACACATATTGTCTTATCATTTCGAGCCATTAATGCTGCAGGCAGAACTGTCCTGTTTCCCTACACGCCTATCCCCCCGCTCACCTATCCCTATATCACACTAGAGCTAATAACATGCACCAGGCGCTTGTCTATGCTGTGGGTTGCAACAAGGAGTAGCCAGACACTTCTAATTGGTCAGCCAGGGCCACATCCCCTGTCCTCACAATCTTGCCAGCCTCCATGATGTGCACAAAGTCAGGTTGGACGTACTCCAGAAGCCTCTGCATATGGCAAAACAGCGTAATTTGCATATTACATGAGGCAAATCAGAGCAAACAGCCCGAGCAATGCCATTTACCTAATGCACCATAATGAGCCGTAATGGAGGTGCTCGGCTAGATGCCCCGGTACTTGCGCACGTTATTGTGATTATTCACGCTACACACATCAGTAGGCTTCATTCTATGTGTAACAAGCAGGGTGCAAACGTTCCTGCCTCCATCTTGTTTCTCGCAAAAAGTAAAGGACCTTACAAAGCGGGAGGTGGAGAGGATGCCATGCTTTTTACCACCACATTTTGGGAACAAGTCATGCGAGCTGGCCACAATTGGTTCTTTGACTAATATAACCGAGCTCAATGCAGCGTGATGGAGCATATGCCAAGCTGCACTGCTTTACATCGTCGTGATTCCATACGCCTGCCTGCGCCCCTAGGTATGATCACTTGCATGGACTGTTTCAACTTTCTCGCCACTACCACACTACCACACCATGGAGGTGAACAGAATGGAAAGTCTGTGCAAGTATTGAGGAAACAAGCATTGGTGCATACAACAAGAAAAGCCTCAGCTGCTCCCCCTTGTGTGTGTGTGTGTGTGTGTGTGTGTGCACGCCTACCTATTTCTCCAGCATTTGCCACCACCTGTGGTCGGTGCTGTTGAAGGGGGGAAGGCACGCAACTGCCATGACATCTGCTAGCATGCAATTTCACACACACACACACACACACACTCGTACCAGACCGCTTCAAAGCGTCCACTGGCCTTCATTGTGACAATGTAAGCATTGTTTCCACCTGTGCGTGCACCTCAGCTCACCTTGTAGTGTGTGACCATCAGAACACTGGAGTCGGGTCGCTTCAGGGCGTTCACTGCCTTGGCCACATCCCGTAGGGCATCAATGTCTAGACCAGAGTCAATCTCGTCCAAGATGGCCATCTTAGCCTGTTTCCAAAAGGAAAGCAGCACAGTCATATGAGTAGGGATCGGCATTTGCTAATAGCGCTATAATATTTTTCTGATATAGCGCGTGCCAAAATTGAAATCGTCGATTCGCTTCGCTTCGGCTCATGTCCTTGCTTCAAACTAGCATTGAATTCGCCCTCGGGCGTCCACATCGACACAACCCAAGCACGTATTCTTATGGAGCCTTGGAGTGAGGAGCACATGCCATGAGCCAAGGCAGTATGAGCACCACATATCATGAGCACCACGTACCATGAGCCATGACATCATGAGCACCATAAGACAGGCACAAATGCACAGACATGCCTGCACCTGCACACAAGTGCACGCATACACACCTGCAGTGCTTGCACGCACGCACGCACACGCGCACACACACATAAACATACACACACACGCACGCTCATGCGCACACACACATACATAAACATACATACACACGCACGCACGAACACACACACGCACGCACAACACACATACACACACGCATGCACGCGCACACACGCATGCACGCACGCATGCACACACACACACGCACGCACGCATGCATGCGCAAACATGCACGCACAAGCGTGCATGCACGCACACGCGCACTTGCACGCACGCATGCACTCGCAGGCGCACGCACACGCACACGCACACGCACACGCACACGCACGCACGCACACACAGGCACGCACGCACACAGGCACATAAGAATGCACGCACAGCTCAGTCTTGGTCCAACACTTTGGCCAGGGGGACATGCTGTTCTACAGGCTTGCCTGTGTCCACCTGTCCACCTAAGGCATATGTGTGGCACAGAACCACAGGTATAGCGCTATAGTTGGGACATAAATCCCGCCAGAGCTCGACAGAACCAATATTCCAAATTCATTTCTTGCCAGGGAGTATTGTGCACAGTACTCTGCATGCTTTCCAAATCCGATGCCAAAATTCCTTTGGCAAGGGGGAAATCCGGCAGATATAGCGGCCGAAATATAGCACAATATAGCGCTATATCACTATATAGCGCTATAGAAATGCCTCATATGCGCTATACGCCGATCCCTACATATGCGTGTACGCAACACACATATCAGTGAAGTTTAACCCGCGCGGGGCCCGCAATTAATTAACCGGAATTATTTCCTGATATCCAAGCTAACCACAGTAGACGATCTCCATCGACACTCGCACTGTTCATGCAACAGCAGCAAGCTTGGTATTACAGAATGCGTGAAAAACTACAACCGTATATCACTGAAGTAATGCTGTGCCAATATCACACACCTCAGACCAAGCAGGAGGCGCTGTGTTTGCCACATGTTCACATGTTTGCTCCTACGCGTCCTTGCAAGAGATGCTTAATGCATGCACACAGTGCACACAGACACACAAACCCACCTCCAGCACTGCAAGCTGCAAGATCTCATTTCTCTTCTTCTCGCCGCCGGAAAAGCCCTCATTCACATTGCGATTAAGGAAAGTGGGGTCCATGTTCAGCATCTCAAGCTGCGACAATGAAGGTAAAATGTTTGCACCTTTGTAATTCAAAAAGTGGGATGCTCAAATGGAGATGTGCTAACCCATTTATGCAAAACACGTACATGCACAAAAGCTTGCCATTTCTTGAGAAGGCATGATGCGTAAAGCGTTTGCTTTTTTGTTCATTTGCCATGCCCCTGCTTGCAATATGAGCTTGTAGTATTATGGTTTGATGAGGGATTGTTGGCGAGCTTTGTAACCTGCTGAAACAGGATAAGGGTTTTGGCAGGCTTTCAAAGTATCATGATCTGCCAATTACAAGTTAAATGAGAGCGTCATGACACAAGCTTGTGCTCAATGTGGAGCAAGTTGCCAAGTAGAAACACACCATGCAGTTATCAATCGCAAGCTTGATTTTCTCGTGCATGTACATGTAAAAATGTACACCTTAGTGTATGCGTATGCAAATGTGTGTGTGTGTGTTCATTGTACACAAAAAGTGCATGCAACAAAGTGTACTCATGTTGTTGGCACGCATGCATGCATTAATGTGCAGTTGTGCATAGATATGGTATTTGTGTCTTGCTACGTATACTTCACAGTGTGTGCTTTGTACTGAGTACTGATGTGTGTGTGTGTATACAATGCTCGTGTAAGCCACTACGCGACCTCTGACTTGCACCAGTACACCATCTGTTCCCACAACAAATGCATCAGTGTGCACTGGGAATGAACGTGTGTTCGTGTAAATGATAGTATGTGTTTGAGTGTGTGTTTATGTGTACGTGTATGCGTATGTGTGTGTGTGTGTGTGTGTGTGTGTGTGCGCGTGCGTGCGTGCACACGTGTGTGTGTGTGTGTGTGTGTGTGTGTGCGCGCATGTGTGTACATGTGTGTGGATGTGTGTACATGTGTGTGGACGTGTGTGTTTGTGTATGCACGTGTGTGTGTGTGTACATGTGTGCGTATGTATTTGTGTGTGTGTGTGTGTGTGTGTGTGTGTGTGTGTGTGTGTGTGTGTGTGTGCACGTGCACGTGTGAGCATGCAGCTGCTCTTCTCTCCCCTTTTGCACACCTTAGGCATCACATAGGCATAGAATTCCAAGGGGTCTAGCTCCGGTTGACCCAGGGCGGTGCGGCTCGCGTTGGCTGCCATCCTCAAGAAATCGATGTTGCTGACGCCTGGGATTTCCACTGGCGATTGGAAGCTGAGGAACAGGCCGTTGTGGGAGCGCTCCTCGGGCTCGAGTGCAAACAGATCCTTCCCCCTGAAGAGGGCTGTGCCTTCGGTCACCTACATCATTAGAATTCCACGAACTTACAAAAGGCTCACTTGTGCGCGCTGGCTGCTCTTCTCCTGGAAGGAAGACTTGCCTCATATTCTGGGTGCCCCACGAGGACCTTGGAAAGCGTACTCTTCCCTGAGCCGTTCTTGCCCATGATGGCGTGTATTTCACCCTGTTGGACGGGAGGGGGGGGGGAGATGAGGGAGTGTAGATGGGGGCATGGGAATGGGAAGTTGTAGGAGGGAAACAGGAAAGCAGCTCCAGTTAACCAATCCTGCACTTCTCCCACTGTACACAAGCAAGGGACACCCACCTCTTTGATGGTCAAGCTCACGCCGTTCAGGATGGTCTGGCCTGTAGTGGTGATTTTGGCCTTCAGGTTTTGGATGTCCAGGATCACGTCACTGCCCCCGTTCACAGCGGCTGTGGTCCCTGCTGCTCTCCTGTGTACCCTGCTGCTTTGCTGCAGCCTCAGGGGAGCAGCAGGGCTAGCCTTGCTGCCCAACATGTTTTTGTTGCCTAAAGCTTGCATGTTGTCCGGTGTTCGATGAAAGCTAGAGGGAAAAAACTAATAATTATTAATACGAAATGTGTACAAAACGAGGAAGTCATATGTTTACAATTTCTGAGAGGCGTTCGTGCAGATGATGTAGGAAATAGGCGCATGCGGTTCACCTTTGCACGACTGTTTATAACCGGGAAGCACGAGATGCTCACCATCATGATTGAATATTATCGATCGATCGTTGTTAACGGCTGCAGAGGGCGAGAGGGCGAAATTTGCGCTCGAACTACAATATATTTAATAAATTAAGAAAGCTGGGGAAAACGTGCCCTGACCGGGTGCTGAGATTCGGCATCAGAGAGCAAACCTTTCAATTAACTAAGCAGATGATGGCAGTGTTAACGCCACCGGCTGGTGGGTAGAAAAGGCTCTTGTTTTAGGTAAAAGTACTGTAAATTGTCAACCTGCTCGGGGGAAACGCAGGGCGTTTTTCGTGTGTGGAGGGACCTAGCTGGTTGGGAGGCACAGGCCAGCAAAAAATTAATAGCGTTACTAAGCTAGTACATACGCAGTGTCAACTGATTCTTGCATGCTGCAACTTTGATATCTATGACAATCTGGTTTCTACTGCGAGTCGTGACAAAAATGAAAAAAAGAGCAGGTAGTAGAAACCACTCCCCACATTAATTAAGCAAAAGGGGCCACTTTAATATCGGGTGCCGTGAAGCCTTTCCACCAGAGAGGAAGCACAAAAAAGATCAATGGGGATCAGAAGGGATCCCAGGCAGGGTTGGCCTGACCGGCTCCTGATGAGTGATGATTATGGTACTGGAAAGGGCGCAGCTCCTAGTACCGACAAGTTTAGCAGGATAGTTGACAGAATGAACATGGAGCTTAAAAGCAAGTGTTTAAACTCGTGAGAATCAAGAACCAAGTCTTTGAAAGGCTCCTATGTGTGAGTGTTATAGATGGTGCCACCCACACCCAAAAGGACCTTGTGCAGAGTAGTAGAGACTCCTTGAAAAATAATGGTGCTGAGATCTTTGTGCAGTTCCTGCGCGGCGTCAGCTGGTTCTGAGGTCTAGTGTTCTCACAGTACTTAATCTCAACAAGGTGGTTGTCACGTTAAAGTTTGCCAAGCAAAATCCTCAGGTCGTTTTCTCGTTTTCTTTCGTTGGTTGTCTGTGGAAGACTGGCCAGGGGTTCGTATGGGTCTAATGATAAGGCACGTTTAGGCTGCAGCCTGCAGCTTAATCTGAACTGATGAGATCTGTGTTGGACAGGCTGGTTTGCAGAGTTTCTGGCCAGATTGGCACAGAGCAGCACACACCATCTATCTCGCTGGTGATGAGATGTCCCCGTCGTGGGCGCGGCTAAGGTGTGCAGGCAGAACGAGGCTGCTGGTGGGTCCATTACATGCCAAAGTTTTACACTTGATTGCATGTGCATTTCTCGTTTTGAAATCGGAGTTGATCTAAAAACCGAGCCGGTTTTTTAGTTAAAAATACATGCATAGAAGAATTGCATGTAAACGAATTTAGAGTAGCTGCGAATTTAGGTGCGGTGATAGGCTAGAGAGGGGAGGTCCGAAGGATGGATTCAAGGCAGCCTGTGGATTTGGAGAAGGGATGGGGACACATGCAGGTGTGTTTGCAAGTCCCAGGCAGGAGAGTGAAATCCTGGGCAAGGAAAGGAGACCATGCTTGAGGAGACCCACACACAAAGTCCTGGGGACCCCAGATGGACGGACGGGGTCATGGCTTGATGGGTGGTGCTCAGATTGAGCAGGAAGGAAAGGGGTGGGAACACAGCTCCCAATTAATAAACAGTGCACTCAGAGAAATGACCGCTTGCCTTCCATCTCCTCCTGGAGTGGAGCACACACCCACGCCCACTGTCCTTACGTTTTCAGGATGGAATTTACAAGCTCATCCGCTTGCTCGAGAACGAGCCCGAGGAACAGTTTCGTGCCGACGAGTACATGCACCTCTACACGTACGTCCACGCCATCAATTATCTTCCTTGTGCCCTCTGTTTTTGTGTGCTTTGGCCCTGCACACAGCTGCGTTCTTCGTGCCTCCTGGTGCAACAAGCTCTTTTTTTGGCATTCACTCCCCTTTCCCCACGCTTTCCCTCCTCCGCAGCACCATCTACAACATGTGCACCCAGAAGCCCCCCCATGACTACTCAGAGCAGCTGTATGGCAAGTACAGGGACGCCTTCAACTCCTACATCACGGGCAAGGTGCGACAGTCGGGTGTGCACGCCCCACAGCATGCACAGCAGATCCAGCAGCTCTTTCTACGATTAAGTTGCAATGGGGTAGTTGATGTTTGCATTGACACTTCCCCCCCCCATCTGCGCATGCAGGTCTTGCCTTCCCTGCTTGAGCTACGTGATGAAATGCTGCTCAGAGAATTGTACCAACGGTGGAATAACCACAAGCTCATGGTTCGCTGGCTCTCCCGCTTCTTTAACTACTTAGACAGGTGTGTGGGAATTCACACAGCAGATGAAATGTGCATGACACTGAAGGTGCCTTAGCATCAGAGGTGTGCACCCTCTTTGCATGCAACTTGACTTGCACTGAATCACTACTGTATTCCATGCAACATTCTGACGTATTTACAGATACTATGTATTGCGGCACTCATTACATCCACTGAAGGACGTTGGGCTGCTGTGTTTCAGAGGTGCGCATGAGGGATTTGGCAAAATTGTTGAAGGGTTTGGGTCCATGTATCCTGGTACTATGTTGCAAGCTGGCTGGACCGCTGATTTGCCTTTTACAACACGTGTACACACACACACACACTTACACACACAACACACACACGTGCACATTCATTAATACACATACACACGCACGCACATACTCACACACAACACACACGCAAACACACGCAAACACACGCAGGCACACACACACACACACACACACAGAGAATTGCAAGTATTTACGAATGTTCTTTTGGCATGCAGACCTCGTGTACGTCAAGATCAAAGCTAAAACTAAGGACGCCTTGTTACGATTAATAGAACGAGAGCGAGAAGGAGAGCTTGTAGACAGAGCGCTGATTAAAAACATACTGGGTGTATTCATAGAGGTAAGAGGGGATTGCAAGGAACTGCAGGCGCCTTTTTGCAAGCCTTTGTTTCCTCGGCATGGTTGGGAGGACATCGCTTGTCTAACATACGACATGCTGTCCCTATGTTGTTTCACGCGCATAAAGCTTACACACATGCACATTAACTCTTACACACGTAAACACACGTGCACACGCCAACGCGCGCACAATTTGTTTTACATTAAACTGTCAACAGCAATGGTGCATTTGTGCGTACGTACGCACACGCGCGCGCACACACACTCTCACACACTCTCACACACGTACAGACACACTCACATTAGAGCTATCAACAGCATTTGTGCGTTTGTGCACACGCACACACGCAGGTTGGCATGGGTGGCATGGAGAGCTACGAGCAGGACTTTGAGGAGTTTCTGCTGCAGGACACCGGTGCCTACTACAAGCTGAAAGCGGCAGCCTGGATTGAGCAGGACTCGTGCCCGGACTACATGCAAAAAGCAGACGACTGCCTGCAGAAAGAGGAGGAACGAGTGGAGAACTACCTGCACAGCTCTACAAAGGTGGGGGGGAGCAGAAAGAGGGGGGGGGCATGGTTAAATCAAAACTCGAAATGGAGATACAAAAGACAGCGCACTCTGATTGTCGCCTCTATTACAGAGGCATGCGCACAGGCACAAGACTGTTGATGTGATACAGCAAGTGCAATATGGGGCTCATGCTGGTATTGTTGATGTCGATCCCTTTCTTCAGTCTTGCTTCCTAGCCGTCTTCAAGTCTTTACACCTCAGCTGATTTTCCAGAATGTTGACATGCAATTACCTACATGCTAGGCAAGTCAGTTGTGACTGTATGATTAGGTTGCTCATTGAACATGTGAACATACCTGCATACATCAAACCTTGCAACACCAACATGCACCATGCACCTCATCTTCTGTTGGTTTAATGTGTCTTCTGGCAGCAGCAAAACATTGTGATGTCTTGATGTGCGTGCAAATGGCCAAATTTGGCTACGTTATATTTGTCAAAGTTCTGCAAGGTAAACAGCCTGGCTGCTCCAAAAGTTGAGGCAGACGTGTTGTCTGGTCACCGCACTGTTGAGGGTGCTGCGCTGTGTGAAACCTCACAGGTCAAACTGCTGAAGGAGGTGGAGCAGGAAGTGCTGTCCAACCATCAACAGGCACTGCTGCAAAAGGAGCACTCTGGCTGCGCTGCCTTGCTGCGCGATGACAAGGTATGAACTTTGTGTGTGTGTGTTTGTGCGCGCGTATTCCTGTGTTGTTTGCAGCAGGTATGTGTTAGTAATTTTGCGAGTTAAATCGCGGGTGATTGCAGGATTACATACACAATAAGACGAGGCAGCCGTATGTCACTACTATTATCAGGTTATAATTACTATTCCTGCATCCTCTCACAGTTAAATGTGCATCCCTAGGCTGTTGATGGGCCGCCAAATCATTTAAAGTATAAGCGCATGTGGGGGTCTTGTACGTACATAGCAGACACTCCTAGCGTGTTCCACCCAGGATAGTTCAGTTTAGGGTTCGGTCAAAAGTTCAGGTCACAATTTTTATGTACTTTAACGAACCCTAAAACTGCCGTTTGTGAGCTATTTAAAGTATGTCAAACTTTGTGTCCTTTTTTTCGAATTTTTGAGTCCAAAATTGTAGTCGGAAATGCAGGAAAGAGCCGTAGGTAGCCATCAAACGTTCTGATTTTTTGTGGACTGGATATTTCTAATTTATAATATATATTTAAGCCAATTCAAGCATGTATTGGACGAGTATGACCACAGAAACCAGGAAAAGAACTTCCATTTTCAAAATTGCATATCGAATTGTTCGAGCAGTATCAGGGTTCTATAACTTACAGAAACTTTATTAACCCCTTGCTCCAAAAAAAAACGAACTGAACAACCCTGGTTCCAGCGCTAAATCTCTTTTGCAGCAGTCCCAAGACCTGTGACTTGCCAGGAGCGTACATGGGGGCGCTATCATTACTGCCATGTGCACTTGTCCTCTTTGGGTGCAACTTCAAGCACGTGCTCAATCGTGGATGACATGTTTTAACAAGTTATGAGACTGGCAAAGCTAATTAAGTTTCAAGCTGATCACTAGCAGCAATAGGCGCAGCCTGTTTTGTTGCACCCTCGGTGTCTCTTTGCAGGCCCAAATCATAGGAAGTGCACAGTAGAACTGAATTGAAACTGAATTTCTCTTGGCATTGACGTACCTCAAAGTTTCTACTTCTCCCTTTGAGCAGGATATCGCGTCTGCTCTTTTGCCATTTTGTGCTTTGGGCGTAAAGCTGAATGAATTGCCATGCAGATTCCTTGTTACACAACGTGTTCATGCCTGTTCTTATGTGCAGACAGACGACCTGGCACGCATGTACCGCCTGTTCCACCGCATCACCAAGGGCCTTGAGCCCGTAGCTGAGATCTTCAAGCAGCATGTGGAGGCGGAGGGCAACAAGCTAGTGAAGGAGGTGTCTGAAGATGTAGAGAGCAAGAAGCAAGAGGGTGAGAGGGTGCACATGCGTAAACTTGTGTGTGCATGTGTGCGTGTTGGTGTTGGTGTGTTTGTGGTGTGGGTTGGCAGCTAAGAAAGAAAAAGAAATTGGAAACACGCAGGCAGATAAAAACCACTTTCCAGGGTCAATTTATGTTGAAAGAGAGGACAACAAGTGGTCTCTGGATAAGCCCATTGTTTAAAAGAATGAGATTTCCCCTTAAGCTACCAGCCTATTTTTCTCACTGCTTTGGTTACACTCCGTTTCCATCCCAAGATGGCAGTGGATTATCCACGCCGTGAATTATTTATTTAAGACTGGTTACAAAGAAACATTTTGCCGAGTCACAAGACAAGCCACAGCACCCCCACTAGCTCGTTTTGATTGCCGCAGTGTGGAGGCTGTGCTGCAGGATTGTATCTGGTACTGGGAATGCAGGGGCACTTTTCTGTTTGCACCATCTTGATACGTTGTGTTAGTTAAGTGTCTGTTGACATTGTGTGGAAATCTGTGTGAGCTAGCAAGCGAGGAGGGAAGGGGCGAATAAAGTTGCAGGGAAAGTAGAAGGTCGTGAACCTATTAGTCGAAAGATAAGTTTGAAAAAGCCAGGCGGTCCAGGATTGAGAAAGCTTTATACTTTGACCGGGGGGATGAATCTACTCTTCACTTGGGAATGTTCGTTGCCAGGCCTACCTGTTTATTTTCAAGTTCATTTGTGCCAAATCGACATCCTGTGATACACGCGCATATGAAGTGCATACAGAGCTGTTTAAATGCCCCTACACATGCACTCAAAACACACACACATCCACCTGCCTGCCCGTCTGCAGCCAAGGGACCTACAAAAGACACAGGCACCCCTGCAGAGCAGCAGTTTGTGCGCTCCGTCATTGAGCTGCATGACAAGTACTTGGTGAGTGTACTCCGCCGTGAGTGCATGCGTGCGTGTGCATGCACAGCCTTTTCATCTGCCAGTACTTTTGTTCTTAGGCTGTGCAGCTTTATAAGAGGTGGAACCATAGTCATGAATGGCTGCCAAGACAGGCCTAATCAGTGATGATTACTTTTGCAAAATAGCCACAGAGTGAGTGCGGCAACCTAAGCACACGTGTCTACAGCATGCATGTTTCACATAAAGCGCATATTTTATTTTGTTACTTGCTTTTTAAGTTTTCTTTTTCAGTGCTGGCCTGTGACGGCATGGCTGGCTGAGTGGGATAAAGAGGGGAATTCAAATGCATGTCAATTTGTGTCTGTGTGTATCAGCTGGGAGGGTGATAGGGAGACCTGACCGTTTTGTAGGTCAATTAGTGGTTGTGTTGACTCAAGGCAGAGTGAGTTGTTTGTGAATGGAGTTGTTTGTGAAATGGGGTAAGGAAGGGAAGGGCTTCTGATCCTCTCGCAGGCACTTTAGATGGAGGTATTGGTTTGTGCTGTGTTGCGTGAGCTACTCTGGTGTCATGTCACATAACAACAATGACGACTGTGAGTGACAAAATTTGTGCATGGCGGTTATGTGCGAATGGAAAAATGTTTTTTTTTATTCAGCCTTCTCCCACCTGGATGTGAAAAGCATCAAGGAAATCCACCATACAGGCACAGATTTGGTGATGCCCAGCATCTTCGTGATTGCCAGTTTCAGCAAACTAGATATGAGTTCTCAAGGAGTGGCTGAATCCTGTCAATTCAATCCTTTTTGGGATGTAGGTATTGCAATGTTGGACGTTGTATCAATTTAGCATTCGTGAAGGCTCTGAAATCTTGTCCCTCCCTCTCCTCAAAAACGCCCTCTAATACGCATACCTACATGCGCATGCACTCGCACACACAGGCAGATGCAGACAAACACCTCATACACATACACACACAGACATACAAGTACACGCCACGCACCCGCACACAAACACACAAACACGAATACAGGCGTACGTCTCCAGCTGCTTCACCAACGCCTCGCTGTTCCACAAATCCCTTAAAGAAGCGTTTGAGGTGAGCTGCACGGGTGGTGAGACATGTGCTGTGCTTAGTAATTTGCAGGCCTTAGAACCCTGGGTAGTGGCTGGTAATGTTCTCTTCCACTGGTTTTGTGCATGCCAAATTTAGGACACGAGGTCCGCTCCCTGCAATCCAGGTGCTATGCTAGCTAGCTGGCGGTAACTGCCACGCACACTGTCGTGCGCGCAACAAATACAAATTGCAGATATGTCAAACAAGTTGTCAATGCCGTGCATTTCCAGGTGTTCTGCAACAAATACAAATTGCAGATGTGTCAAACATGTTGCTTAAACCGTGCATTTCCAGGTGTTCTGCAACAAATAAAATTTGCAGACGTGTCAAACGTGTTGCTAAAACCGTGCATTTCCAGGTGTTCTGCAGCAAATACAAATTGCAGACGTGTCAAACATGTTGCTAAAACCGTGCATTTCCAGGTGTTCTGCAGCAAATACAAATTGCAGACGTGTCAAACGTGTCAAACGTGTTGCTAAAACCGTGCATTTCCAGGTGTTCTGCAACAAAGCCGTGGCTGGCAGCTCCAGCGCAGAGCTCATGGCCTCCTTTTGCGACAACCTGCTCAAAAAGGTGTGTTTTGATGTGAGCATGACTGCTTCATTGTTCACTAATTTTAGTCTGTTGACTGGCAGTGTACCTCACTGATAGCATAGGATCATGATCAAGACAATTCCTGTCCTGTAATCAGTACGCAGCGGTTATGGAGCCAACACCTTGACGTTTTGAGCACTAACTAAGTACTACTCACATGCCTGCTTTTATGCATAAGGCACACACATACGCTCACACACACACATGTGCGCTCCCCTGCAGGGTGGCATGGAAAAGTTGTCGGACGAAGCCATTGAGGAGACCCTTGACAAAGTGGTCAAGCTGCTAGCATACATCTCAGACAAGGACTTGTTTGCAGGTGTGCAATAGTAAACCTCATTTAGAGCCTAGCAGTGCCCATGCGCATGGCACATGGCACAAATTGGTGCAGCTGGGTGTTGACGCATAGCAGTGTTTACCCTTATTATAAATCCTTGCGGCGCACCACCATGTCCACTTATGGCGCGTGGCACGACATTGGTGCAACTGGGCTTTGATGCTTAACAGACTTCACTCACAACGCATGGCACATGGCACACAGTTGGTGTGCTTCTGTCCTGTTGAATGTTGCAAATTTTTGCACAATGTACGTTGCATGCTGAACACAATTAGGTGCCTATATCCTGTTTGATGAATTAAGTGTTTGCACAAGGGAAATATGAATATCGCAATTATTCTGCTGCGCCTGGGTGTCACAATTGCCCACTCCAGACGCAAGTGCTCGCGCAAGTACTCGCAATTCAACACAAAAAAACACGTACAAGCACCTTACGCTCTTGCTTGCACACAGAGTTCTACCGCAAAAAGCTGTCACGTCGCCTGCTGCATGACCGCTCTTCATCGGATGACCACGAACGCTCTATCCTGTCACGTCTCAAGCAGCAGTGTGGTGCCCAGTTCACCTCTAAGGTGGGTGACGCCCTCATATCTGATGTGCACGAAAGTGTGTGACCTCGCTTCATCGCGCCGGTCCCGCCTCAAGCAGTAGTGTTGTGCTTAGCACCACCTTTCAAACTGTGCCTCTTGAATTTCGATTGCATATGCTCACTTTTGATTGGTCAAGCAAACAATGCAACAAACAAACTTGGCCGCTGCGACAGAAAAAGTGAGGTCTATTTTATCACATATCCAAATGCTGGCAGGTATATGCATGTATTTCTTTGTTTAACCATGTCTTGAATTGAATGGCAGAGCAGAGCTGGATATCATTTTACACAAGTGAGTGTGTTTGCATTAAAATAAATAAGGTTGGCCCAAACCCGGCACACACACGTACACAATTTTAAGGCGGGCAATTTGATAAGGAGATGTCAGAGATCAGGCAAGTACATGGGTAACCCTCTGAATGGCCATAACTCACATTTGACCCAGCCTAAAAAAGAGCGCATGAAGGGAGGATGCAGGATTACGTGCTGATGTGGACGCAACCCGGATAAATAGATGCATCAGTTTCAGGCACGGCAAGCTCAGGTTAGAAATGTATTTTAGCCCAGGTGCACCAGAATTCTCCCTCGTCCAATGACTGATCCATTTGCCTCTCATCCTGATGCTATACATCTCAATCTATGGGTTTGGCATGGCTACTGTTCAGCAGCAATGACGATCGCTTAAATAGCATCGTCACATATTGATAGGGTTGGCCCGAACCGTATATAGGATTTCTTTATACGTGTAAATACGTCGTATAAACAAATAAACCGTATAACCGTGTATGGTGAAGATTCGACCTTCCTATAACTAATTATTAGAAAGGTCATTTCGTAGTTCGTGAAGAGCTTTGATTTAACCAAAAATAAAAATCCTGGAGCTATGCTTGCCCAAAGAGGCCCAAATTCATACAAGCACACACTGTCACTGTCACAAAAGTTTTAACCATAAAGGAAAATCCCTCTTCTTCCCACACCTCATCAAATTACCCAATTGTGTATGCATGTGTGTGTGCAAAAAATGTACGTGCGTGCATGTGTGCATTTGCAAACATGCTTGGATTTGTGCATGCTCGCTTGTACATGTGCGTGCGTGTGTGTGCGTGCATGCGTGTTAGCGTGCATGTGCGTGTGCATTTGCCCGTGCTGGGGTTGGTGCATGCGTACGCGTGCATGTGTGCATGCGTGTGCGTGCGTGGATGCATGCATGTGCGTGTTCATTTGCATGCATGCTGAGGTTCGTACACGCACGCGTGTACGTGTGCGTGAGCGTGCACGTTCATGTGTGTATACGTGTGCGCGTGCATGTACCTTTGTGTGTTTGCGTGTGCATCTGTGCAAACAGGTGTGCGTGTGCGTGGGTGCGCGCGCGTGCGGGTGTGCATGCATGTGCATGTGCGTAAGTGGGTGAGTGTGCGTGTGCCGTTTCTGTTTCTATTCCTGCATCATCTCCGCCTAGAAACCTTCAGTTGGGTTGACTTGCATGCCCTTGGGGCAACCCTGCTCATACTTAAACTCCAGTGCTTCTGCACTGCTGCTGAACCCCTTGCTGTCAAACCACTGGGTGCTGTTGAACCATATGAGGGACTCCCTTCCATGAGGGACACGGCGTTACCACCAAACAAAATGTTAAAATTTTGCCTGAAAGCAGGGGCTTCAGAATTCTGTGGTCTGGAAGGCCAGCGGAAGGTCGTTTTTGAACACTCATTCAGACCGTATATTTACGTATATATACGCCCGGCTGAATCTCACTTACGGTCATACGGATACAGCGAAAGAATATTTATACGGGTGTATATATGCTGATACGGTTCTGGCCAACCCTACATATTTAGGAAGCTCTGTCCCATGTTACCTCGCACGCATCTCGTTATATACAATCACATGCACACACGCACACACACATGTACACATGTACACATTCAGATGGAGGGCATGGTCACGGATTTGCAGCTGGCGCGTGAGAAGCAGTCGCAGTTTGAGGAGTGGATGCAAAGCAGGAGCAAGCAGCCTCCTGTTGATATCAGTGTCACGGTGAGTGCTGAGCGTGTGTATTCAGAAACACGGTCCCATATGCAAGTGGGGTGCTAATGCTTAAGATCGATGCGCAAGATCAATGCGCAAGATCGATTTGTCAATAAGAAAGCAGTTGTTGCTTTGGACGAGGGAGCCTTATTGCGCAAGGGAGGATGCAAGCTAGCCAGCATTAGTGCACCGGCAATTGGCATTTGTAGCGGGGGCTACAAATGAAAGTGAAAATGGTGGAGGTGGAGACCGTGCGTTGTGTCAGGAGGTGGGTGCACCAGCACTGACATTTGTTGAGGGGGTTGTGCTGATGTTTGTTCTCACTCGCTTTGCACTCACAGGTGCTCACCACAGGCTTCTGGCCGACATACAAGAGCATTGAGCTGGCCCTGCCCCAAGAGATGGTAGCAGGGGTGGAGCTGTTCAAGGAGTTTTACGAGATTGAGAACAAGCACAGGTAAGCGACGGTGGTAGTACAGGGGAGTCAGTAAATTCGAAGGGCTTATTTAGAGTCAGTGGAAGGCTCAAAGGAGCCGGTCAGGGACTTTACGAGGTTGAGAATAAAGATTGGCAGGCATTATTTTGCGGGCAACATCCCCTTTGTGTAAGAAAACGCAGCTCGTGTTTTTGAGGGAACGGCAGTTTTGAGATCCTGTGCACACTATCACTTTCAGCACATGCGCTGTCAATTTCCTTAGCACACCTTGTGCATATTAAACTGCCTCCCGATCCCATCATCAGGCAGTACACAAGCACACGTGTCTACCGATACAGGTCTGGCAGACAGTTCTTTCTTTACAGGCAATTCGCACGCATACAGGGTCCCTTCCCAGTTCACAGGACGGCAGTGCCAGGTCACGTTAATTCATTTTTACTTCTAACTTTTGGACGCACCTTCTATTGCACACGTTCCTTTCATTCTGATCCCATGCAGGCGGCTTGCATGGATCTACTCCCTGGGCACTGCCACGATCAAGGGCTACTTTGACGCACGAGCCATTGAGATGAGCATGAGCACGATGCAGGCAGCGGTGTGCCTGCTGTTTAATGACGCTGTTGAGCTGAGCTACAAGGAAGTGCAGGTGTGTAGCGTGCGTGCCGAGCAGCTGCTTTGCACGTGCGCCCTCGTGTGCCTGTGTGTATATATATATCCAAATAGTTGAGGCGCAGTCACAAAAAATGTTATTATTACGGGGCTGCGTTTTGCCTATCGTACGTTCAACCTGCATACTATTTTTCCCCATGTAATTTAGTTGTGAGCGGCATTTCACGCTACAGAGGTTTGGCAAAGGCCGTGAGATGCTGCATTTTTGGCCTCACCCTTTGTGTATTGCTTTCGGTTTCAACCCAAGCTTTGTACTTAGAACACACCAGGGATGGGTCATACGGACTTCTGAGACGTCCCATACGGTATAATACGCTATTAATACGCAATACGCGTATAATACGAAAACGTATTTATGCTATTTTGGAAGGTACCCTGGGCTTGCACCAACCACCCTCCAACCACCACAAATTGTCCCCACAGCCTCCAGAACATTATGATGCCTCCTGGTAAAGACCCTGAGTGGCATCGTGTTGTTGTTATGGGACAGAAGGGGCAGATTTACGAGATGCCGATGCCAGATGCCGGATGCCAGGATTCCGAGATTTCAGCAGCGGTGCCCCCCGCATCCGCGAGCACTTCATGAGGCAGAATCCCAGCGTAGGTGTAACAGCATGCAAAGCTGACCCGGCAGGAATCCTCAGGGCGTAGTCGCAGCGCTCGCATGGGAGA
>Ga0307948_1001155_pt1 | contig 18563 bp, 28 predicted proteins | sample OrgLakmetagen280_FD_201824 | JGI IMG/M metagenome (GOLD analysis project Ga0307948, IMG submission 201824) | Saline water microbial communities from Organic Lake, Antarctica - #280 | ecosystem: Environmental > Aquatic > Non-marine Saline and Alkaline > Saline | place: Antarctica: Organic Lake...
GGTACTAAAATGGTGTCGATCGGATGAAGTGGCTGTGAGTGGCTGCCTTCTGAATGCAAAAATGCACATTTTCAGGCATTTCCTCCGTTAGCCCCCTCTGTAATTTGCTCATGCTATGGAGAACTAAAAGAAGGCTTTCCTAGCCCTTCGAAAGGCTTCCTTCTAGCAAATATGTAGGTCAAAACACAGTTTAGTCCTGCATATTCGCCATATCTTTCTCTGCCACAATTTTTGTACATATTGTAACCCTGATCGACTTACAGGATCGTAAGAAAAGCATCTGCTGCAGACATTGTGTTTGTGTTTGTATAACTTGGCCGGAACTACGTGTATAAAGTATCGTTTGGCTGAACAAAACATAAAGCGGCTAAGGCAAAACAGAAAATTGGTTAGACCCGTATATGTACATTGCATTGATCGTGTGCGTGATGATGTATGGTAATTTCCAGAAAAGATAATATTAGGCCCAATATGGGCAATCTTTTGGCATGCTTCTAACATTTCCTAGGGTACGTGCACCAACTTGCAGCTTAGCTCAAGCTCAGCATTCTGAAGTACTTCATTAGCTTATAAGATGCAAGCTGTCTATTTTGCAGTGGCATGTGTTCTACTTCTACTCTGGTTGGTCAAACACAGCTTTTTCTTATTGTATCTGACTAGTCAGAGCACTAATTGATAAAATTTTGGATAGACCCAGCGGCTGGTGGTATAGTGGCAACATTTTGGGGGTGAAACAAGTAGTAGTTTGGGGCATGGTGTATTCCTGTGCCAGATATTACAGCTACTCACTTGTCCAGGCCAGCAGGATGGAACCATTTCAGCCAAAATTTCGGTTACGTATTATTACATGAGTTTGCATAAAAAAGGAAAGTTTTAAGACGTGTGCCCACATAACCCCCTCTGGTCAAGTTTCCCTGCTAAAAACACTGTATACACGCCGTTTATACGATGGTCAGGCCAATCCTTTAAAATTTTTACGGCGTAAGGAATAAGTCGTAGTTCAGGTTACCAAGCTCACAAATGGCTCACATAACCCCTTTGGTCAAGTTTCCCTGCTAAAAGCACTGTATACACGCCATTTATGTGATGGTTTTGGCCAATCCTACAAATTATGGGGTCATATATGGCGTAAGAGAATCAGGTCATAATTCAGGTTACCAAGCTGAAAAATGGGAGGAGACCGAGCGTTTGATTCTTCAAATGTTCTTGTTATTTAGCGTGAGAGAACCCCAAAGTGACATACTTCCTTATGCTAGGCACGCATGCATCCCCCCTTCCTTCCCCAGCCAAAAGCAAACACGTCATGCAAATATAAAGCAGTGCTAACATGGACTTGGATGCTGTGTGGGCAGATGAGCAAGCATTCCGTTGTCAAACACAGACAAATTTTCTTGTTGGGATTGGTATGGGTGCTGGAGCATCATTGTAATTCTGAGCATGATCGCAAAAAAGTCGAAGCGCTGCCTACCCCCCCCCCCTCTACTCAGCATGCCTCCTGTGTATGACAATTGGCTTGCCAGAAAGCATGCGAGATGTGATGTGGGTGCTGCGCATGTGGTGCCTGGTGGTGTAGGTGGCCATCTGAACATTTGCATGCAAAACTAAAACTGAAATGATTTCTGATGCAAAAGACCTCCCTCTGTCTCAAAGTCCCGCAGGCGGGCGTGAGTGGAAGGCGCAATAATTTGGACGCTGGTTTCAGCCCTTGTTGTGCACGCAGGTACTGGCGGGTCTTTGTTTTAACTCACAGTCTGCTTCACTCGCTGCACTTGATCACTAGGTCCTAGGATAAAGAAACTAAACCCAGCTTCAAATGACTCAGCGCGGTTTAACGGGCAAGAAGCACAAAGGCCTGCCAACGCCTGCCTGCCTCTGAGGATGAGGAAGTGCCTTTAATAGACGACACTGTGTGCACTTGAGCACCAGTGCTCAAGATTCCACCTCTGCACCTCCTTTCCCCATCAATTAGTTTGCGTGTATTTGGAGGCATGTCGGCATGTATGGGTGCAACCGTGAACACACACGCATGCGCAACACACACACACTGTGTGTGTGCGTAAGTGTGTGCTGTTCACACCTCTGCTGCTGTGCCACACTGACCCCTATGCACCACTCCATAACCCACCTGACATTGCACTGTTGGCTGACGAGCGCACAGCTGCGGGACACGTTCTCCACGCTGTTGCCAGTCACAGTTAGCTCATCCTTGACGCCCTCAGAGCGGGTGATGGTGACGCCGGGGAGCATGTTAATCACTCGGACGCGCTTGTCGCCCAGGAAGTTGCGGACCTCCAGGACGGTGTTGGAGTCCACGTTGACGTTGATGGGAAAATGGGCGTACACTAGGCGCATCTTGTACTGGAAGCCCTTGGTGACGCCGGTGATGAGGTTCAGCACATGCGAGACGACGGTACGCAGGGAGGCGAGCTGCTTGCGCCGCCCGGAGTGCAGGTCCACCTTGAGCTTCTTGGCCTCTTTGTCCTCAATGAGGTACATGTCCAGGGCCATGTGCTTGAAGTCACCTGTGGGGGAAAGTGGAGAAAAAAGGGGGGAGGGTTTTCATGCTGCTGCTCCAGCCAACAGAACCTTTGGCGTGCAAGCTGCAGTGTCTGCCGGTGCATACTCCCTCTCCTGGTGGGGCTGATGCTACCAGGATGGGAAGGGGATGGCGGGTTTGAGCTGGAAAAACATGCTGTTTGGCATGCTAGCCCTCCAACTTTTGTATACCACCTCCCTGCTTCATTGATTTAAGCTTCCTCCGCCAGCCCCATCCCACATCACAAACACACAAGCACACGCACGTTGGAGAGTGCCGCGGGGTCCCTTGACGCGCACACATCGGCCCTTCACCTCCACCGTCACCCCGGCAGGGATGGGCAGCGTCCGGGACACCTCCAAAAGCTTCATAGCGAAACTCTTATTTAATTATCAAGGGATTATCAACGAACGCCTCGCCGGTTAAGTCTCCCCCAAAAAACGTCAAGTCCCGTCAAAAATTAAGAACTGGAGAAAAAACAACACATATGCACCGCAAAGAAACGGCAATGCTTGACGAGGGAAGTAGCAGTGGCAAATCTGAATACCTACAGATATTAGAAGAGTGTAGGACCTGGGAAATAAATCATGAAAAATATGTATCAACTGCGTCTGCAGTTCAAGCACGAATGGGTAGAAAGGACGAGTCAGGCTGAGGCAGTGATGGGATTTATTATGATCCTTCTTTTTTATAATTAAAGTTTTTGAATAGCGTGGGGCCCCTACTTTCTTACATGCACTGAAAGTTAGTTTTGGTATCAGCGTAGATAGTGTAATGAGTAAGCAGAGGAACTTTAGACCCAGGGCTAAGCTTAACCTGGGTGAGGATGAGGAAGATGCCAGGCCCCCTCAACTACAGCCCGCTGCGTCCAATGCCGCAGCACAGCCTCCCAAGGCCCCCAAACCCCCGTCTCAGAGCGGGGCGGCTGCCAGCAAGCCCAACCTCAAGACCAACCTGCTCAGCTTTGAGGAGGATGGCGAGGGTGAGGACGCGGGAAGGCCGCTCAATCTGGGCAAGAAGAAGGACAAGGACAAAGGCAAATCCAAGTTCCGGGGGGGGGGAGCTGTGCCGCTGCCTGAGGTGCCTGTGGTCACCTCCACTAGCCAGCGCTCAGGAGCAGGTGTGACTGTAGTCCTAAGGGAGCTCACGTCTTCACTCAGACACACAGATCCGCAAGCGTGCAACCACTCAGCACGCACAAGACACTCATGCGGTGCACGCTAGCAGCCACACTAGTCATGTGACCTCGAAAACATGTTACATAGGTATGCGAATACAATGTAAGTACACCAACACGCACACAAATATGTAATATACATGCAAACATAAGCTTCCACTTGCATATGTGTGCTGACACAAGGTCACAGACACACATGCATTTGCACACAGCCTGGTACTCGACAACACCGCACGTGTAAGCAACCATGAATGCTCTCTGTCTGGGGGATGTTACTTCGTAAATGAACACACCCATACGCACCAAAGCACTATTTATTCAAACGTACACCCACCCACACGTATGTGAGCACAAATGCACCTGCCACACATGCTTGCAACATATATCTTGTGCTTATCATGCATTTTAAAGAAATTATGTTGGCGACTTCCACACTGGAGCGCTGTAATTGCACGAAGATTATTGGCACCCACTTGCCCTCTGCCATTCGTTCTCCTCCAATTGCTAACACCAAACCCATTTGCTGTACTGGTGTGCGTGTGTGTGTTGTGCGTTTGTGTGTGTGTGTGTGTGTGTGTGTGTGTGTGTGTGTGTGTGTGTGTGTATGTGTGTGTGTGTGCGCGCGTTTGCATCACAGGCGAGTACACGTCTGACAAACTACAGGCGTTAAAGCAAGAGACGTTTGCTTTCAGTGCAAAAGCCTCCAGCAGCGCAAGACAAGATACAGGTATGTTTCGTCGAGACGTGCAGATTTGTGTACTTGTGCGCGTTTGTGCGTGTGTGTGTACCGTGGTTAGTGGCCACTACGCAGCTCGTTCATCCATCTCCTGCACTTGACATGGATACCATACGGGCACTTGCAATGCTACCATGCACATGTGTATACAATTTTGTGCATCTAGGGAGCAAATTTTCGTGAGAAGGTGTACAAGAGGGGGACATGCCTGTATTTACTCGTGTGTATCTTTGCAGAACCTGCCCAAGAGCCCGGTATCAAACTCTCTGGCAGTTTCAAGCCTGCGGGTCAGGCACGTGATGACCGCTTCTCCATCAACCCCACCGCACTCATCTCTGCCAAATCTGAAGGTCAGTACGTCATTGGGAGATTGGAAGGTAACAGCAATATCCTTAACTCCCCGTATTACTTTCACTTATCGGCAGCAGCAGTAGTTCAGTAGTGCAGCAGCAGTAGTACAGTAGTACAGTAGTACAGTAGTGCAGCAGCAGTAGTACAGTAGTACAGTAGTACAGTAGTGCAGCAGCAGCAGCAGCAGCAGCAGCAGCTGGCGGAGCAGGACGGTTTCCTTTGTGTGTGACACTTGTAGCAAATGAGTCGTCCTTGGCCATTAGATGCGTGCTAGTAGACAATTTAATGTGTACCAGTTGAGTCCTGCTTTGGCCATTAGATGCGTGCTAATAGACAATTTAATGTGTGCCAAATGAGTCCTCCTTTGGCCATTGGATGCATGCTGGTAGACAATCGTATGTGTGCCAAATGAGTCGTCCTTTGGCCTTTGGAATCGTGCAATAGACAATTCAATGCTTCTAACTGCTGCAAAAGGTACAGCATCACAAAAAGAGTTTACTGGCGTTTGATGGGTTTTAAGTTCTTATGAAATGGTTGATCTGCAGGGGGAGGCGCAGGAGGAGGAGGAGCTCGACCCCCAGCAGCAGCTCCCTCAAATCAGGGCGCTACTAATGGTGAGTGATTTGTCATCTTGCGTCCGACAGCACATGCCTTTTCGTTCACAAGTACACAGGGCACCGTTAGGGTAACCTTCACCCACAAGTATATAAGGTACCGTTAGGGTAACCTTCACCCACAAGTACACAGGGCACCTTAGGGTAAACTTCACCCACAAGTGCACAGGGTACCGTCACGGGCTTGAGTCCAGCCACTCCTGCACATGTTCACATGCTCCTCCTGCCCACAAACAACGATTTTGCTCTGAAGCTCAGACGTCCAAACCTGCACACATACCTGCGCGTGCACAGACACACGCACCCACACGAATTTGTAAGCGCACACGCACACTCCAACACACACACACACACGCACACACGCACACACGTTCCCTCTCATACACAGGTGGCAAGGCAGGGGGGGCGGAAGGGCCGCAAGGGAGGTCAGCAGGAGGAGCGGTGCCGGTGGCCCAAGGTGCCAGCGATGAAGAGGAAGAGGAAGAAGACGGGCAAGCCATTCCGGATGAGCGTATGATCAAGTGCGTTTCACCGAGGGGGGAAATGGGTGGCAAACAAGGTCGTAGCAATTTACTGTGAGATGGGGGTCCGTGGCAGAAAGGTTTCAACTGTCTTTTACACCTTTTACCTTTGCCTTTTTTAATTTAATATTTAATGGAACATATGAAAGCGAGAGAACATCCTTGAAAAACACTGCTGTACATCTATGACCATATACAACATATGATGTATGTGTGAGGTGGAGTAATGTAAACCATATGGAGTACATATTATAATATTCAGTACAATAATAAAAGAAAGATGGCATGTGAGAATGAAGAAAAAACATTCTGGGTGTGCAATTGGTTTAGGCGTTTACTTGTCCAAGTACCTTATGATTGGGATGTGTTTTGTTGCAATGCTCATTCTGGGCTCATTTCCCCCCTCAATTCATGTGGGGAGGGGTTTCCACTGCGTGCAGTGTATTTCTTTATCTTTTTCATTCACAGGAGTGTGCGTGAGTCTTTAGGCACCGTCAGAGATAATAATGTTACGATTTCGTGAATGACTTGCAGCTCGCCTTGTCCCATTAAAACATAAATCAGCATCTCTGTTGTGCTGTAAGCAAAGGTAGTGCTTCAAAATCCTAACCTTCACCTTCACCTGCATCCTCCCTTTGCCTACTTGCCTAAAAATTCAATACACCTTCCTAATATTAAAGTTTGTCCCTGCTGAGGATTGCCCGGCTTTCATGCATTCTGCAACACGCTCACTCAGATACCCTCTGCCATTTGGCTATATGATGTTGCCTATGCAGGATTGCCCGGGCGAAGAGGGAGCGATTACGTCAAGCTCATCTGGCACCAGACTACGTGCCGCTTGGGGGCGCTAGCAAACTGCTGTCGTCAGGTACTTGACACACACTCTATCACACACCTCAGTGACACACAGAGACACAGTGACGCACAGTGACAGTGACACACACAGTGACACACACAGTGACACACACAGTGACACACACAGTGACACACAGTGACACACACAGTGACACACAGTGACACATACTCTATCACACACCTCAGTGACACACAGAGACACAGTGACGCACAGTGACAGTGACACACAGTGACACACACAGTGACACACAGTGACACATAATCTATCACACACCTCAGTGACACACACATTGACACACACTGACACACAGTGACACACAGTGACACACAGTGACACATACAGTGACATACGGTGACACACAGTGACACACACAGTGACATACGGTGACACACAGTGACACACAGTGACACACACAGTGACACACAGTGACACACACAGTGACACACAGTGACACACACTCTATTGCACACTCTATCACACACACGGAAACTGAAGTCTCGGTAGGGTCCCAATGACCTGCCCAAGGGTGCCATAGTAAAAAATTGAGGGCCACTTTACACACTAGAAGTCTGCGGCCTCTTTCCTCTGTGATGCTGTTGTCGAGCGCTGAAGGGTGCTTCCATATACACGTGCATGTGCTCTTTGCTCCGTGTTTTGTTGTATATGCTGGACAATCCCTGTGTGAGTTGGTATCGTTGCAACCTCTTGTGTGATTGTTCATGCCTAATATTTTGTTGTACCGGAGAACAATAGGGGATATTAAAGAAGATGTACAGTAACTCTGCAGCAAAATTAATCACAACAAATAACAAATGTCCAACACACCATACTGTGTGGCTGTGCATGTGTACTAGGGGGGCAAATCACAGTGATTCAAGATAAGTATTTGAATCTGATTGATGTGCGTGCACTTACACATGCACACACCCACACTCACACATATACACACACACTCACACACACATGGACACACACACACACACAACACACACAAGAGTGGTGAGGGAGATATACGGTACTAGGTACCAAAGTGGCTCCTTCTCCTTATTCAATGTGTGGAAAACTACCTGCATCATTTTTGTTCTAACAAATGTAATTACATGCTGTGCTTGCATAGCCTGTAAGTACATGCTGTATTTGCATAGCCTATAAGTACATGCTGTGCTTGCATAGCCTGTAAGCACAAGCTGTACTTGCATAGCCTGTAAGTACATGCTGTACTTGCATAGCCTGTAAGTACATGCTGTGCCTGCATAGCCTGTAAGCACATGCTGTGCTTGCATAGCCTGTAAGTACATGCTGTACTTGCATAGCCTGTAAGTACATGCTGTGCTTGCATAGCCTGTAAGTACATGCTGTACTTGCATAGCCTGTAAGTACATGCTGTGCCTGCATAGCCTGTAAGTACATGCTGTGCTTGCATAGCCTGTAAATGCATAGCCTGTACTTGCATAGCCTGCAAGCACATGCTGTATTGGCATAGCCTGTAAGTACATGCTGTGCCTGCATAGCCTGTAAGTACATGCTGTGCTTGCATAGCCTGAAGTACATGCTGTGCTTGCATAGCCTGTAAGTACATGCTGTACTTGCATAGCCTGTAAGTACATGCTGTACTTGCATAGCCTGTAAGTACATGCTGTGCCTGCATAGCCTGTAAGTACATGCTGTGCTTGCATAGCCTGTAAGTACATGCCGTGCCTGCATAGCCTGTGTCTAACAGGGGAGGAAGGGTTGGCAAGGGCCAAGTAACACAGAGCAAGACATCATGTTAACATGCACAAGCACACACGCATGCAACGTGTGCGCACACGCATATTCACACACACATTCAAACACACACACACACATACACACACATTTAAACACACACATCCACATACATACACACACATCACATACTTGCAGGGGGTGGGGGTGCGCATCATGGCAAGCAGGGACCGAGTGATGCGGAGATGGGGCCAAGTGACAGTGATGCCGAGGCTGACTTAGAAGATGGCATGCGCATGAAGTTCTCGGCTGCTGGGGAGCAGGCGAAAAGGTGTGTAAAAGGCCGAGAGTTCAGGGTTTGCTTGAAGGGTTGTAGGAGAACAGTTATGGATCCATTTGGACCAATTAAGCCTTCGAGCAATTCAAGAAGGGAATCACTTGAAGGGACCGGTTGTAGGAGAACAGTTATGGGGCCAAAGGGTGTGCGTTGTGTGGATCCGGTGAATTGTGTAATAAGTGGTGACACTCTTGATTGGTGCAGAGGTATGCACTTTACATATGGAGAGAGCAAGAACAGCTTTTCCCCCTTTTGATGTCAACGGATTAGCAGTGTTCGTCAGAACTGACGACCATACTTTCCCGTTATTAGCTGAACACCACGTGTACCTGGTTTTGTCGATCCTGCTGATTTGCTTGTGCATACTCCGAAAATCAAGCACAAGCGCACAGCCACCACACTTCCGGTGACACTCATTGCAATTTCACTGCAGAGATCAGCAAGTCTTTATATATATAGCAATCGAGTAGTGTAATCTCTTTACCAAGAGACCAAAAAAAGGCCCTGTCAGAGAGCCTCGTTTTAGTATGGGTCCCTTTCAATTTAAAGCAGCTGGTTACCCATGATGTGATGCGTTTTCATGCCATTTTGGTGGCAGCAACAAATCGTGTGACAAGGATTGAATCTGATCACTAGCAACATGGGCATTTCTCAAGCTGCATCTGTGCACTTACTCTTTGGGTTGACCAGAACTGTATATCTGCACCGTATATGACCGTATGTACGGAGATTTCCCTGCTAGAAATACCGTGTGTACACCGTATATACCTATAAATGGTTCTGGCCAACCCTACTTATTCTTGCTGCCGCTGCCCCTCTTTCCCAGGCAAGACCCCAAGCTGTACGCACGCAGCATTGGCGTGCATGATGAAGAGGACTCCTTTGCTTCCGAGCAGCTACGCAACGCTGTGCGCAGGTATGGACTGGCAGATGTCTATTTGTTACATAGTGCATGTTACATCTGACTTGTTGTTGCTTTCGAGCAGTCAGTCGTGCACACAGGCATGGAATGGTAGAGGTGTGCGTGTTACACAGTGCATGGTGCATGTTGCACCTGACTTGTTTTGCTTTGAGCAAGAATGCACGCAGGTGGCAGTAGTAAGTGAGGTTTGACGAGCGTGTGTATACTGTGTACTCTAAACGATCTCTTTGCATTTGGGTGGCTTTAGCCAAGGGTGGTGGAGTTTATTGCGATGTCAGTATGCATGAATAATGTTGCTGCTCACATATCTGTTTGCATTTGGGTGGCTTTCGCCAAGGGTGGTGGAGATTATTGCGATGTCGGTATGCATGAATAATGTTGCTGCTCACATATCTGTTTGCATTTGGGTGGCTTTCGCCAAGGGTGGTGGAGATTATTGCGATGTCGGTATGCATGAATAATGTTGCTGCTCACATATCTGTTTGCATTTGGGTGGCTTTCGCCAAGGGTGGTGGAGATTATTGCGATGTCGGTATGCATGAATAATGTTGCTGCTCACATATCTGTTTGCATTTGGGTGGTTTTAGCCAAGGGTGGGGGAGATTATTGCGATGTCGGTATGCACAAGTACTGTTACTGTACAGACGGCTGTCTGCATTGGGATGGTATTAAGTAAGGGAGGGGACGAGTCTTGCAATGTCAGCATGTACAAATATCTGATACTGCACACATTGCTGCATGCAGCAAATGGACTATATCTTCAATCATTTATGACCCTTTGAATTGATCTTGGTTACGCCCATCGTGTTGCCCACCAATCAAACACCGTTGCCCACCAATCAAACACACCAGCCGTGTTGCCCACGAATCAAACACTGTTGCCCACCTATCAAACACACCTGTCGTGTTGCCCACCAATCAAACACACCCGTCGTGTTGCCCACCAATCAAACACACCAGCTGTGTTGCCCACCAATCAAACACACCTGTCGTGTTGCCCACCAATCAAACACCGTTGCCCACCAATCAAACACACCTGTCGTGTTGCCCACCAATCAAACACTGTTGCCCACCTATCAAACACACCAGCCGTGTTGCCCACCAATCAAACGCACCCGTTGTGTTGCCCACCAATTAAACACACCCTTCGTGTTGCCCACCAATCAAACACACCCGTTGTGTTGCCCACCAATCAAACACACCCGTCGTGTTGCCCACCAATCAAACACCGTTGCCCACCAATAAAACACACCAGCCGTGTTGCCCACCAATCAAACACGGCTGCCCACCAATTAAATACCGTTGCCCACCAATCAGACACGCCAGCCGTGTTGCCCACCAATCAAACACCGTTGCCCGCCAATCAAACACATCCGTCGTGTTGCCCACCAATCAAACACCCCCCCTTACCATCTTTAGCAGTGCACATGCGTGTATGACGATGCTGGACTACACCCACAAGTTTACACAGGCAGTTTCTTCTGATACCTAAACCTGTGTGTGTGTGTGTGTGTGTGTGTCACACCTGAACAAACACACATATTGTTCCTCCCGCTGCAGGCAACACGCATCAATGGCAGCAGCTTCCACTCAAGCCGCTGCTCCAGTCATGCACGGCGGTGGCATGGTAGGTTCTTGCTTTTGCAACCTTGGACATGCACAAACACACACACACACACTCATACACACACACGCACACACACACACGCACACACATGCACACACATGCACCAAGGATTTTTATCATGTGTATTATTCCATGCATTCCATGTATTTAACTCCGCTACCCTTGCCATAACCAGACATGCGGTGGCGTGGTAGTTCCGTTTTTTTGGGTCTGCAATTTGTGATAAGAAAGCGCCTTTCCATTTGATAATCCCCCCTTTGTTTTAACTGAGAATGAGTGTGACTGCTTCCTTTTTCTCTCTGTTGCATCCTGTAGTGGCTTGCGTGCAATTGTGCATTTGTGCCCAATACAAACTTGCTTTAAAATCATAGCACCCTTCGACTTATTAAGACTTACTTATTTAGCTTTACTTACAGCATGAGCATGTCTAAGAATCCCTACTTTGCATGGGTGCTGGGCGTATAGCCTCTAGCCCACTGGCACGCAAATTATAAAATAATCCACAGTATGAGCATCTAAGAATTCCTACTTTGTATGGGTGCTGGTCGTGCAGCCTCCAGCCCACTGGCTTAGTCTCATACGTGAAGACCCATTTAAATTACTTTTGTGTTTCTCGTGATCTTGTTTCCAGATGGGTGCCGGTAACAACCACCTTTGTCCCAGGGGCACACATTTGTACATGAAAACCAAAATTATTTATTGCACAGTTTGTATTGCCTTCCTGCTTGTATCTCACTTGCAGATGGATGCTGGCCCTGTGGCCTCTGGCCCACTGGCATGCAAATTAATAATTGTAGTTTATTATAATTATCCTGCTCATATCTCACTTGCGGATGGATGCTGGCCACGCGACCTCTGGCCCACTGGCACACAACAATTACATGAAGTCCATTTTTATTGAATGATTTATCAGCATTATCCTGATTGTATTTCACGTGCAGATGGGCGCTGGCCACGCCGCCTCTGGCCCACTGGCACATGTTGTGCATGAGGTCCATTTCAATTAATTTCATTCATTTCTACCTTCCCGTTCTAATTGCATGTGCAGATGGGTGCTGGCCACGCAATCTCTGGCCCACTGGCACACAAATAACATGAAGTTCATTTTATTGAATTGATTTGTCATCATTATCCTGATTGTATCTCACGTGCAGATGGGTGCTGGCCACGTGACCTCTGGCCCGGTGGCACGCAAATTAAGAATTGCAATTTGTTATAAATATCCTGCTCAAATCTCACGTGCAGATGGGTGCTGGCCACGCGGCCTCTGGCCCGGTGGCACGCAGCCGGATACAGCAGATATCAGGCCTGGGAGCGGGCGTGCTGGCTGCCCTGCAAGAGGGTGTTGCCCGGCTGCAGTCCAGCCACAACTCCACACAGGTGGGCTTTGTTTAATTCCTTGAAACACAGCTCGTGAAAAGCAGCTCGAAGAGAAGTGAGAGGGGGTGTGACTGCAGGAGGGTGGTGGTGCTCGGCTGCAGTCCAGCCACAACTCCACACAGGTGGGCTTTGTTTTATTTCCTGAAAAACAGCTCGTGAAGAGAAGTGAGGGAGAGGGTGTGACTACAGGAGGATGTCGCTCGGCTGCAGTCCAGCCACAACTCCACACAGGTGGGCTTTGTTTCATTCCTTGAAAAACAACTCGTGAAGAGAAGTGAGAGGGGGCGTGACTGCGGGAGGGGGGGCGCTCGGCTGCAGTCCAGCCACAACTCCACACAGGTGGGCTTTGTTTCATTCCTTGAAAAACAACTCGTGAAGAGAAGAGAAAGAGTGTGACTACTGGAGGGTGGCACTCGGCTGCAGTCCAGTCACAACTCCACACAGTTGGGCTTTGTTTTATTTCTTGAAAAGCAGCTCGTGAAGAGGAGAGAGAAAGAATGTGACTACAGGAGGGTGTCGCTCGACTGCAGTCCAGCCACAACCCCACACGTGCAAGTGGGTTAGCCTTTCCTTCAGTGCAAACAAAAAGAAAAACTGTGAGGGCGCTGCAGCATAATGCTGCTCGGCTGCAGTCCAGTCACAACTCCACACGTGCAAGCGGGTTAGCCTTTCCTTCAGTGCAAGCAAAAAGAAAAGCTGTGAGGGCACTGCAGCACAATGCTGCTCGGCTGCAGTCCAGTCGCAACTCCACACTCCACACCGGCAAGTGGGTTAATCTTTTCTTTAGTGCAAACAAGAGAAAAGCTGTGAGGGCACTGCAGCACAATGCTGCTCGACTGCAGTCCAGTCGCAACTCCACACTCCACACCGGCAAGTGGGTTAATCTTTCCTTTAGTGCAAACAAAAGAAAAGCTGTGAGGGCACTGCAGCATAATGCTGCTCGGCTGCAGTCCAGTCGCAACTCCACACTCCACACCGGCAAGTGGGTTAATCTTTCCTTTAGTGCAAACAAGAGAAAAGCTGTGAGGGCACTGTAGCATAATGCTGCTCGGCTGCAGTCCAGCCGCAACTCCACGCAGGTGGGCTTTGTCTCACTTTTTGGAATATAAATACAGCTCGGAGGCATTGCCATATGGGTGGCTAAGCTGCCGTTGAGCAGCCATGGTTCGCACTAATGGATATGCCGTATAACTATTTATATTTATATCTGCTTATGGATATGCCGTACAAATATAAGAAAATCTTCTGCGGTTATGACCTGTATTTTTATATCTATGGTTTGGGCCCAGACCGGAATGACAATGCAGGAGGTACAGAGGAGGGTGCTGCGCTTCCTTCATGCACACATATGAGGTGTAAATGTACTATGTACGGTTTGGGCCCAGACTGGATGGACGATAAACGAGGTTCAGAGGAGGGTGCTGCGCTTCCTTCATGCACACATATGAGGTGTATGTATACTATGTACGGTTTGGGCCAAAACCGGATGGACGATAGAGGAGGTACAGAGGAGGGTGCTGCGCTTCCTTCATGCACACATATGAGGTGTATGTTTACTTTGTACAGTTTGGGCCAATACCAATGGACAATAGAGGAGGTACAGAGGAGGGTGCTAGACCTCTTTCATGCACATATTGGAGAGCCCATTGAAAAAAGTGTCGTACCATATTCTCAATTTAAGTGCAGCCGACAGAAAATGAGAAAGCTGAAAATCTCTAAGCTGCGAGCCTAAATCTTGTTTAAAGAAAGGACTCATGCTGCACGCTTGTGTCCCTTGCGTTTTTTGCATAACCTGATGGGCTACACCTGTACGGCATTGCACACACACTCATTTGTACGCACCCCCTCATTTTCCACACCTCTTTTTGTGCGCAGACAAAGCTACCGCACACCTATGCCAACCTCAGCGTGCTTCTCATACACAACCACGTGCACCCTTTTTCATTTTCCACACCTCTTTGTGTGCGCAGACAAACCTAACGCGCACCGATGCAAACCTCACTGCCAGCTTCTCAAAAGTGGAGCAATTAGAAACGGACATCAAGGCTGCCTCAGACAAGTACGCCTACGTCCAAGAGGTGGGCGGTGAGAAGTGAATGAGAGTGAACCGTGCTGTTGTACCTTAAGCCTCCTTGAAAAGGAGGTCATGGCCGATTGGTGTGAGTGTTAGGCTCCAAAAGGACCTTGAAGTACACCCATCAAGCACACGCAAAACACCTGTGTCAAACCGCACGCGCATGTTTTGTCTGAGCGCAGACCTGTACGTGCATGGCCGACCTGTCTGAGTGTTTTGCGATACAAGGACTTTGAAGTTCACTCATCAAGCACGTGCCAATCGTACATATTTATGACACATACCTGAATTGTACCGCACATGCCTGTATTGTCCGTGCGCAGACGCGTGCGTACATGGCCGATCTGTGTGACTGTTCAGTGCACATTGGCTACTGTGTATGTGGTAGACCTTGAAGTATACCCATCAAGCACATGCAAGACACCTGTATCGTACCGCACGTACCTGTGTTGTCCGTGCGCAGACCCGTGCGTACATGGCCAATTTGTGTGACTGTTTTGCAATAAAATGACCTTTAAGGGACACTCATCAAGCACATGCCGAACTTAACGTATATGTGTATGACACAATAGCTGTATCGTACCGCACGTGCCTGTGTTGTCCGTGCGCAGACCCGTGCGTACATGGCCGATCTGTGTGACTGTTCCGTGCACGTTGGCTACTGTGTATGTGGTAGACCTTGAAGTTCACTCATCAAGCACATGCAAGACACCTGTATCGTACCGCACGTGCCTGTGTTGTCCGTGCACAGACCCGTACGTACATGGCCGACCTGTCTGAGTGTTTTGCGATAAAAGGACTTTGAAGTTCACTCATCAAGCACATGCCCATCGTATATGTTTATGGCACATAGCTGTATCGTACCGCACATGCCTGTATTGTCCGTGCGCAGACCCGTGCGTACATGGCCGATCTGTGTGACTGCCTAGCTCATAAGAGCGCCATTGTGGAGGAGCTGGAGGACAGTTTAGCGGACCTCAGGGAGGAGCGTGCTACCTCTGCGCGTCAAGCAGCCAAGGTATGCATGGCGTGCGTGTTGCACGTGTGTATATGTGTGATTGTGGATATATCTGTGCATGTGAGCGTGTAGTGATAGTACAGCAGACCTGAGAGAGGAGCGTGCTTTCTCTGCGCGTCAAGCAGCCAAGGTATGTATGGTGTGCGTGCTGCACGCTGCACGTATGTGTGTGTATTTTTTGTGTGTATATGCGTGTGTGCTTGTGTGTCAGTGTACTCATATCTGTGCATGTGAGCGTGCAGTGGTAGTACAGCAGACCTGATAGAGGAGCGTGCTTTCTCTGCGCGTCAAGCAGCCAAGGTATGTATGGTGTGCGTGTTGCACGTGTGTGTTTGTGTATGTGTCGGTGTGTATGTGTGTGTGTGTGTGTGTGTGTGTGCTTTTGAGTGTGTATGTGCATGTGCACTTGCGTGTGAGTGTGGATGAATCTGTGCATGTGTGAGCGTGTGCGTGTGCATCGGTACAGCGGTCCTGAGAGAGGAGTGTGCCAGATGGTCTCAAATGGTCAGTCTTCTCGTCTTCTCAAATGGTCAATTTGTGTGAACTATTTGCCTTGTTCAACAACTGAACTAAAAACAAACCTGTGCCAAACAGTTTCAAACGGTGTGTGTGTGTGTTTGTTTGTGTGTGTGTATGTGTGGTGCCCTTCTTGTGCACCTGGTATTTCCTATTTGCCTTATTTAATGGAGAACTAGACCTAAAAAAGTGCTTGTTTTGATTTAGCGCAAACACCTCGTACATGCCGACATGTAAGCAGCATGCACGTAAGCAACCTTGCAGTTGTTTTGTGGAGGTTGCTGTGTCATGTTTCATAGAAAAGATGCTGCAATCATGCCTGTGTGGCTCTTGATGTAGCTAAGATGGTGGTGCTGGCGTTTGCCGATGTATCAGCCAACAGTTCCCTGCATATACAACTATACAACTCTCTTACCATTGTGCTGGAACAATCATGCTGTTCAGGCGTTAGAAGAGGAGATGGTGGTGCCAGCCTCAGCTGCGGTGTCAGCTGCTATGGGCGTTTTAGGGAGGGGAGGCGCACCCCCTGCTGCCACGGCTGCTGCTGAGAATGCCTTGGAAGAGGCAGAGGTGTGTATTAGATTGTGTGTGCGTCAAAGATGTGTGTGTGTGTGTGTGTGTGTGTGTGTGTGTGAGCTTTATTGAGAGTGGCAGTTGCCAAATGTTTGAGGTAGGATTTAACATTTGAAGGTGATTATTTGAAGGTGATGCAGCTGTTTGCGGTGATGGTTCCACAACCTGGCGGAAGTACTGCTTTCCCTTGAAATGAATGTCCCTCAGCCAAACTCTTGCGCGTTTTAAGACGACACTCACATACACCCACATACCCACGTAAACACATACACACGCCAACATTGTTGTTCAGGAAGGCTTAGAAGATGCATTGTTATTTGGTCCAGAGGGAAATCCAGTCGCAAAAAAATACTTGTGTGCAGGAGGACTTAACAGATGCATTGTTCAATTGCCTAAATGAAATGATTTAGCATATTGTACTGCTGCTGCATATAACAAGACAAACACTGTAACGCAGTAGAGTATGGAGGAAATATCACTAGATCTTCTAGAGGAAATGATTCTGTACGATTTTCCAGGGGAAATGACACAAGTCTAACTCTGCTGCGCAGGAAGCATAATAATAATAATAATAATAATAATAATACCCAAATTTCTAAGAAATTTGTGATGTCTGGGTTTTAACCGATTCGGTTGGGCGCACTTTGGGCCTGAATAGCTCTGCGGTCGGGCGTCCGTTCCGCGTAAGATTCTGTAGACAATTGCGGCAGGTGCCGATCTACAGGTCTGCTGAGTTTCGTGGCAAGCTGTGAGGGTCGGACTTTTGGTGACGAGAAGGGCTGCAGAGCGGCGCGTTGTGATGGTTTCAAAATGCGGAATTCACTGCTTCAATTCTTACTTGATTCCGTTCAGGAATCGTGCAGTTATCATGCGCCGTCGCTTTCTGTGGCTGCATGGAGACCTCCGAGGAGGGAATTTTGATCGGCGACTTTTTCAGGCATTTTAGCGCCGCTGATATGCTGATTTAAACTATTATTTCACGTCTACTGCTTCTTCCTGACTTGTTTGCTAGAGACTCTGTGAATCTTGAAGTGTGCATCTGACACTTCTAGATATGCCGGCCTCGCAGATGAGAACAAGGCAGGACACAGTCATGTGTTGCAAAAAAGTCTACTCAAGAAGACACCCAAAAAGGAATTAGAGCAGCATGTGTGCCAGACCTGTCGGACGAATTAAAATACGTTCAGCTGTTGCAGCGACTCTGGCAGGCTAGAATCAGAGGGTTGCATGGAATAATTAAGTGGGGATCCAAAGAGGGCCTCAGGTGTTGTCAAACTCAGTAGAAAATACAAGTTTAGACTGTGCTGACTTACGAGGCAGAAGCAGGGAGGGCACGAAAAAGCGAGCGCTTGAAAATAAAATAAAAAAACACAAAAATTACCGCGTCAAAATTTGGGCGGGCGGAGCCCTTCTATAATAATAATAATAATAATACCGTACTGCGCTTGGTTGTTTTGCGAGTAATTAAATAATTATTATGGCCCCTCGCAATAAGTCAAGCCGAAAATAAATAAAGTTTTTTCGGACCTCGCAATACTTAGACTTTTTAATGCGGTAATTTCTGGGTCTCCCCAATGGAACCCCGTCGCCCTAAGGGGCAAGCATCACCATTTGACCT
>Ga0307948_1001156_pt1 | contig 18545 bp, 18 predicted proteins | sample OrgLakmetagen280_FD_201824 | JGI IMG/M metagenome (GOLD analysis project Ga0307948, IMG submission 201824) | Saline water microbial communities from Organic Lake, Antarctica - #280 | ecosystem: Environmental > Aquatic > Non-marine Saline and Alkaline > Saline | place: Antarctica: Organic Lake...
CACTGACCTTGTCTCTTTTTCTGGTGTCTTGTTCAGTCTGGCCTCCTTCTCTTCTTGAAGCTGCCTTTTTTTTTGCTATAGCTCAACTGCCCTCGCTGGCGGATATAGCTGTGTAACCCTTACCCTAACAACTTTTACAATGCTTTACACACGCAGCCTAGCAGTCGCACTTTTTGACTGATGGCTGTATTTGTGAACTCTGATTATCAAAGAGTCAACTTGCTTGAAGATGCTTCCCAATAAGCTCCATGTTCCTTGATTAATGTGGGGAGTGCTTTTCACTAACTGCATAGTTTTTGTTCTCCATGCATGTGCATTCTGGTGTGTCAATTGTGCTAACCTGAGGGTTTGGTGCTCTTTCCAGTACTTTTACCAACGCTCATCAAGTGCCGCTCTGAAGCCAAGAAGCAAGCACGAGGGATTTTTCTGAATTTATTCATCATTTTTAAAAGCATGATGGCGGGGGGGAGGGCTGGCTTGCAAATTATTGGCAGCAACAGTTTTTTTGGAAGGTGCAACATATTCACAAGTCCAGCATCTATACCACACCACAGCACAAAATGTTCTACATGGCGGCTATATCTACATGGTAGTTTGTTGCTGCTGTTGTGCCTTGAGGCGTTGCTTGTATTCCTGAAACGTGCCCCTCCAAGGGGCAACAGTGCCATTCTCACAAAGCCACAGCTCGTCCACTGTAGCTTCAATCAAGTATTGGTCGTGCGACACCTGAAAGGTACAAGCGTCATTGTTGGCAGATCGTGGCAACAACAAAGGGCGAGCAAAGAGGGCTAAATGTGCTGTAAGTGGCGGCAGGAAGTAATTGTATGTCTTTTTGTCAGCAGACGTACTACTTGGTTAGGCACGTCGTGCAGCGTCTAGTGTGAAGTCCGTCAGAATAAAAAGTGGCTGACTATCCTCTGAATTAAACCGGTCATGACCCATCCAAAAATACCGCACGGCCTGTGCAATCCTACGGCATGCGCTTAAATGAAGCACGACAGCGCTAGCAATAGCAAGAGGGGGCACCCTTTTAAGAACAGACGTGTGCCGATTGTACGGCATAGACAGATGTGAATGCCTGCCACATAAATGATCCAAGCAGGCGACAAGATCAGTTATTAGAGTAGTTATTTGACTATTTACTCATACCCTTGCATCAGTCGAAGGCAGGGGATGATGTATGGTTAATCACAGGGTTGTTCAGTTCGGGGTTTGGTCAAAAGTTTGGGTTCGAAATGTGAATTGAGCATTGAGTATGGGCCACCCAGCTGGCAACAATCAAGCTCAGTACCCAGAGGTAGCCCAGAGCAAGGGCTCAGTACCCTTGCTCTGGGCTGCTGATAGCACTTGAGCTTGAATGTTGCCAGCTATGGCGCACACGTCTAATTTTGCGCGACGTGAACCCTTTTTTTCACTACCATTCTCTCACATCTCACCACCCACTGACCTGGTTTGTGTAATTTCTATATGAATCGTCTAAATTTTAATAAAGAATATCATTGCAACAAAAATGGGGCAAAACGACCCAGTAGTTGGTCAGATACTCCATTTTGGCCCATTTCCCTTTAAGAAATCACAAAAGGGGTGCCAAAAAGGTGGAAACCAACCTTTACCAAATCTACTCTTTTAACACCCAGGATGATTTAGTATCATAAAGGAAGTGTTGCCGTCTTATTTTGGGATGAAAAGAGGCTCTGGTTGGGGAGTGGTGGCCTAAAATGTGAAAACTCAGTGCCAAAATTTGAACGGAAAACCCACCCAGACCACTGGGGTGGTCCGATCGACCCCAAACTTTGTGGACCGTCTAGTTATGTTCATCAAACATGGTCTGCATCAAAAAAGTCACATTTCAGGACATTTGCTCCGTCGACCCCCTCTGGAACTTTATGCCCTTGATTCAAATGTTTGGGTATAAAATTGCAGCCCAAAATGCAGGAAATAGCCTTAAATGGCCGTCAAACGGTCTAATTCTTTGTGTATTGATATCATACATATAATTAAGACAGTTCAAGCATGTTTTGGTTAAGTATGACCACAGAAACCAGTAAAATCCTCCATTTTCAAAGTTGCACATTGAACTGCTCGAACAGTTCGAGGGTTTAGAACTTTCTTGAACTTGATCGAACCCTTGCTCCCAAAAAATCGAACTGAACAACCCTGGTTAATCGTTTAACCAGCATAGGACACTGCAGCCCTCACAACCAGTCAAATGTTGGGCAGGCGCTTAGGACAATCGTAGACACCCTCAAGTACTCAAAACTTGCCTTGGGTATCAGTACCTTGAGACAGGAAGCTAGTCTGGACCGCACATGGACACAGACACTAACACAAATACTGCATGGACGACACTGGAGCACTTTTTTAATAACCAGACACACACGCTCAAAAGCATCTTCCCTGTAACGTGCCACTCAATATAAATATTTAGGTGGGAGCCACGCAGGCAGTGGCGTCATTTAGCACCCACCATGAGCACGCCCCCCTTAAACATCGCCAGGCCTTCAATCAATGCGTTGCAGGCATCAATGTCAAGGTGATTACTAGGCTCATCTAAGAGGAGGATGTGAGGCTTTGTCCATGTCATCTGCAGCATAGCAGCAGGAGTGAATGAATAACATGGGAATTGGTCTATTTATTATTAAAAAGGGCCAGACTTTCCCCACATCACTCGCAGCATGGCTGCAAGAAGCAGGAAACGAGCGAAAGAAGTAAAAAAGAGGAGGGGTAGTTCCCAATAATTTCCACGCAAAAACGCACCTTGGCAAACACAACGCGGTTTTTTTGCCCTCCACTAAGCTGATACATTGGTTTCTCTGCCAAGTCCTGGGGCAGTCCAAAAGAGCCAAGGTGCCCTCGCAGTATTTCCTCCTAAAAGCAGCGCATCAGCCGGGGTGGCACATGTTTTTGATGCAGGGGGCAAGAGAATGCGCTAGCACATGAGGGGACACGCAAAGAAAGGCATTCTTAGTTTAAAGTCCAGCAATGCTGTGTAAGCAGTCAGGAATTATTCATCAACCATTTACAGAGCAACCTATTTTGCACGCACTGCACACACACACACACACACACACGCACACGCACACGCACACGCACACGCACACGCACAAAATATACCTGCAGGCTAGGCATATTTTGCTTTGATGGCCACCAATCAACCTAACCTGATCAGCCGCACTTACTTCACACGCAATTTTACTCTGCCGGTAAGAGAGTATGCAACATCTATAATTGCACGTTCACACTAGCAAATATACACATGCTCACAGGTTAACCTAAAATCAGAAGCACACACACACGCATATACAACTGCCGTACGTCCATGGATTGAAATAAATAAATATTTTATGGTCAAAATGTACAACTCCCCCTTGAAATTAGTATTTTACAGTTTTATACTGCAACCGGCCCCCCTCACTGGAGCTTCCCGACGGGTGCGACGGTTGCAGGCAGGGCTGGGGCTGGGGCTGGGGGCAGGGGCAGAGCTGGGAAGGGGTCAGGGAGTGCTGGGAAGGCTTCCAGACTACTCATCGGAAGGCTTCCTGACCACTCTTTGCCGCTCGCACTGCTCAAAGACGTTCATTTTTGCAACAGCCCCACAACCGACCCCTTAAAAACAAATACATAAACCACCGCCCTGTCACCGCCCCCACCAAAAAACAATGATTAGGGGACGGTAATATACTTTTCGTACGGTACGCATATACATACATGCAACCAGGCCAAGGTGAACGTAATGCCTTGCCATTACCTTGACTCCTGGATATGTACGCTGCATGGAAGCGAGCGGACTCAAAGCCAAGTCCATGCCATCCACGTGGTGCTGGGAAAATATTGCCATGCGTACCTGCATACACGCGCATACACACACACTCACGCACACAGTGTAGAACACGAAAGGGGGTGAAGCCACATGCCCACAGATTTAAAAGGGGGTGAGGAACCTTTTTGAGAGGAGAAGACAAGCAGAAGACTGGAAGACTGGAGAAGACAAGCAGAAGACAAGCAGAAGACTCTAACAGAGCATACGTGTCGTTGCGGATCCTGCTTGATAATTGCCCTGGTCACATGGAGTTGGAATTCGAAGACACACACAAACGCTCTGCACCTTGTTGTTGCGCTGCACTAGTCCATACGTGGCTTCAAGCTGGCCGCAAATGAGATTGAGGAGTGTGGATTTTCCGATACCGTTTGGGCCCACAATGGCTAGCCGGCTTTCCAAGTCAAGGCCAAAGTTGAGGTCGTGGAATAGGGTGGGTCCACCTGAGTGCAAGGAGGATGCTCAAGGTGACACGCGCGTGAGGAGGATGCTCAAGGTGACACGCGCGGCCTTGTTTTTGGCAGACAGTGAGTGAGATGCAACCCTTTTTGCCAACAAGTCACACGGGGCGGACTTCACCAAGTGCCGTTCATTCGTCACCACAAAGTTCATCTAAAGCCTTTATAGCCAAGCTTGGGGACAAAGCCAACTCTCCGAACTAGGAGGCATCAAACAATGCAATGTGCGTCACGCTACGGGCCTCGATCGCCAACTCCGCTTGTTTGCCGTGCAGGTGTCCGAAAAAAATCATCCGTAAAAAATCCGAAATTCTACCCAGGCCCTGAAATTCTACCCAGGCCCTGCAACAACTGATAGAAGGGCAGGGTCTACATTGACTTCATTAAGGAATTTCAGCACAAGGAGCGGCAGAGCTGGTGTAGCTAGCAATTGAAGTCCCGCAGGCACCTTACAACTGGATGCACGCAGCAAAGAAAGGCATTCAACCTTTAACAACATTTACAACCCCTGACCCCTCTACAAAAGCTCATTATATTTGCAGATGCGTGCGTGAAACAGCTCCCATGCACACCTGGATAGTTGAAGGACACATCATTGAAGCCGATGATGGGCGGGTTGATGGTATCTGATGGGTCTGGGAACCTGCACACACACAAGCCACGGTCGCTCAATGAGCCATATGGCGTGTATGAAAAACGAGCAGGCTTATACCACGTTTCTCTCAACAACCCATGTCAGAAAAATCACTTGTGGACGGCAGTATTACCAAGCGTGCCATAGCCATGCATGCACTTTGTGGGAGTGGAGGCATTAAAAAGCAGTGCAATGTGTTTTGTGGGCAATCAGTGAGCAGCTGCAGACGCCCGTGCGCTCCTGACCTAGTATGCGTTTGGCGCATAAGGACAACACAGACGAAGTGGCGTGGCTGCAGCTCCAATCAATTGTAGGTCGCTTGTCATAACACATAACACCTTTTAGGCAGCACAGCGAGCTGGAACGACGGCTACTCACTAAGCAATGAAGTGCACTGCGTTATCAAGGCACTCCAATTGGTTTTAAAGAGCAAGTGCTCTTGCAGGAAGCGTGCAACACAACCGACCCAAATCCAGCAGCAGCCTTGCAGCTCCGTATCATTGGCTTGAGCCTCAGAAGTCCTCAGCTGGTACATTGGGAAGTGGTCTGTATAATCAGAAGTCCTCAGCTGGTACATTGGAGATTGGTCTGTATAACCCACATGTCACACTGGCCTATGCCCACCCCTAGTTCATGCTGCTTGCATCCTTCATCCAGACTTGAAACATCTTACAGCTTTCAGTAGCAGCATGCCATCACAACAAATGCATCAAAGCAATCCATCTTTGTTGCCTACAAACGCCCTTTACCCCATCCCCCTGCTCTAAAACCTACGCTTTCACATCATGAGTATGCAATCACGACTGCTTGAGGAACAGCAGATACAACACACACACATACTACACGCCCATTGTTTTGAGCACATTATTGCTACGGCACGACACACCGGCCGTACACAAAACGCACTTGAAGCAGTACTCTGAATCCGCTTCCACCGTCTCCACGTCAGCCATGCGTTCCAGGGCCTTGATGCGCGATTGCACCAAGGCTGCCCGGTTGGGGTTGTACCTGATAATATACAAGCACACGCACACAGAACCGCACGGGCGAAGAATGAATGGACATGCAACCGTGAACTTTGCCTGGCACGCACTTGAAGCAATACTCCGAGTCCTCCTCCACCAGCTGAACATCTGCCATCTTTTCCAGAGCCTTAATGCGGGACTGCACAAGTGCCGCTCGATTAGAGTTGCACCTATGCGTGTGCGTGTGTGTGCGCGAGTGCATGCGTGCATGCTTGTTGACAGTGGTGCGTGTGCAAGGCAGGGTCACGAGAAAAAGGTTGGTTGGAGAGTTCACGAAACCTGAGAGGGAAAACAATAAACACCACAGGCATCAATTTGGCCTGTATGATATATCGGGCCTCTGTGGCAGAGGCAAGCTGCAAGCACATCAGCAATCAACAAGCCGGGTGGCAAGGCACGGAAACGAGAGGAGGGCAATGAGGCAGTTATATCATTTGAATGGAATATATTATTACCAGAGAATGGCAAGGAGTATATGGCTGCTTGACGCGTTCCAAGCATGCATCCTTCAAACAACACCTACATGCATACGAACATGTACACGCCATTTCATATATGCATGCACATACCACTCAGGACTGTTCAAGCTGCCTGCTGCCTGATCTCAGTCCTCACCTGAACCTATCAATAAAAGATTGGACGTGCTGCCGTTTCTGGGTTTGGGCCTCCGCCTGCTTCCTAGCATTGCGCATGTGCTCAGACATGGTGCGTTCAAACGTGTCGTAGTTGCCCTGCACCATGTTTATAAAAAACGCATGGGCTGTCAGAGTGGAAAATCAGCTTGTTCGGAGGGTAGTCTGCACACTTTCTGAAAAGGGTATGTGCTCAGGATTGGTACGCATTAGGGCCTAAGCCTTTATGCTTGCAATGTGTGCACGTACTTGGTTATGTATTTTAATAAGCTTGATACGCTTCAACACACACTTGCCCTTTCCTGGGCTACAAGGAGAATGCTACCATGACACATACGTACAATGGAATGTTTACTGCTTGAAAGCACTCCAAAAGTAACCAGGGCGCCTCATCACCAACGACACAGCAACCCAAACTGAAACCGACCTTGTACGTCTTAATCTTTCGGGAGTGCAGGTGAAGGATGTCGGTACACACAGTGTTGAGGAATTCGCGGGCGTGGCTGACAATGAGGAGTGTCTTTGGCCACCTGAACGGACAAGAGGGTGTGCATGTGTGTGTAAGACGGGAATGTGCGTGTGTGCTATGTTGCTTTAAAACAAGGGGTCACATGCATGAGCGGTTTTATGCCCAGGGCGGATGCATTACTGGAGGTCCGTAAACATTACGGCACAATGAAATTGTGAGAACAGTTTTTCGATTTTGAACGGCAACACAAACCCCTAGTGATTTCAGTTTCCAACAATAAATAATTTTGTCCCGTTCAATGTACAGCAGAGAACATTGAGTCGATATGCAACAGCAGTTACTCGTGCATCAAAATCAGCCGGGCATGCAAGTTGTCAATTTAAAAATCCTACCCCCTCAAGCCATACTTAAGCGGCACACAGCAAGCATAAATGCATAACTCCGCAGGTGTATTCAAGGCCACTCCTTTGAGGGTGCAGGTGTAGCAGACTGCATGACATTTCGTTAGGCCAGAGGCCTTCGACTCACGTGACAAGGTACTCTTCTAGCCACAGCACAGCATGGAGGTCCAAGTGGTTGGTGGGCTCCTGAGGTGTGTTGAAGAGCGGCACACAATAGCTGAACAAACGGGGTTATAGATAAAAAGTGCTCACCTCCTTCTTTGCCTCCACACTTTGTCCCAAATATCTAAATCAAAGCTTACAGTTGACGACGCAAAGAGCGTTTTCGCACTGAGCATGCCTTTGGTAACACCTGCACGTGGGATGATCTACGGCTGGCAGGTAGCATGGAACTCACATCTAGAAGCAGCAGGTCAGGCTCCACAAAAAGTGCTCTGGCCAGCGCTACACGCATACGCCAGCCACCACTGAACGTCTTGGTTGCACGATGCATCATTTCATTGTCAAACGACAAGCCAGCCAGGATGTGTGCTGCACGAGCTTCCGCTCCTGTGTGAGTGCGCACGTGCATGAGAGATGTGTTTTGCTTTAGGAGTGTGAGGAGTGTGAGGAGTGCTTTGGGAGTGTGAGGAGAAGGGTAGGGCCATGCAAATGGATCAAATGGATTGAGCATACACAACATGCTAAACATCAGAGACTGACAGCTGCTCAATGCTAACACAGCTTTACAAGGGCAAGCCAGATGGCAGGATTGAAGCATTCGGGCACAACACTCAGGCAGGCTCGGAAACAGAATCGTAGGCCTTCTACCATCATGCGGATATGCAATTACAGCACTACGGGGGGAAGGGAGCAATAGTAGCAGAGCTTGCCATGCTCCTACAAGCCAACAAAGTGCTCCATAGAGGCCTGACCATGTGGGCAAAACCAACATGTTTAGGGTTGCCTGAAACCGCGTGTGTACGCTGTGCGCTGTATATACATGTACTATGTGACTGAATAATTCCGCCATACAAGTATGGTTCAACCTAAAGCAGTGTTGCATCCCAGCTGACAAGATCATAATCCTCTGAGTACTTAAATCTGACAATGTCAACAAAACACACATCTGACACGCGTCTCTCTAACCTTGAACCATCCGCCTGCAGCATCAATCGACACGTGGGCATGCCAGCTGACCTAGCGTGTGTCCACATTCACAGCCCATCACCTGGAACCTACCAGCGGCGTCAATCTCCTCCAAACGTGTGTACACATCCACAAGGCGTGTTGCCATTGCTGTCTCAGCTTGATCTTGGGACATTTCTGCGCTCTGCTCCGGCTGCTTTGCTTGTGCCCCTTTCTTTCTTGCCTGAGGAAGAAGAAATTGCGATTGAGGTCGCTCCAGGTCATTAAATCGTGCGAGCAGAGATGATTCAAATGCGTAAAATGTGCGAGCAAGGGGGAGTACGTGAAATATTTCATTAAAGTAATAAGTAATAAAACTCTCAGAGAGTGAGTAAGGTGAACAGATTCATTTCCAGATCAGATGAGACGAGGCAGGACGAGCCTGCCATACCCAGACGCACATCCCTAGTAACGACGGATGCACACCCTGAGTAACGACGGGTGCACACCCTGAGTAACGAGGAATACCGTGTGCCGCTTGACCCTGCTGCCTCGCCAAGCCATGGCAGCACTTGTTTGGATACAGGTGACACTGGACACTTGCTGCTTCCAGACATCGGCCAGCCTCTTTGTAAGGGTTTGCAGGCAAGCAGCCCTGTCCATATCATTAGCACATTATGCACACATCGTGTGCCTTACCTGCTGCTGCTCCTTTGCTTTACCCGCCTTGGTGTTTGATGCTACTGCTTGCTGGTCCACCTTGCGCTGCTGCTGCTCCTGCTGCTGGTGCGTGGGCAGGGCCTCAACGTGATGCCCATTGGAGGCGGGCTGCTGCATTCCTTCTGCTGCCGCCTCCTGCACAAGAGGGAAAGTAAGAACACAACAGAGTCATACGTAAGCAGGATACATAGGGTGTATGATTTTGCCAGCGAGGCTCAACGAGCATCGTCAAGGGCAAGGCTCGTTGGTATAGGCCCTAGTTGGTGCATTACGGTCAATAAATCACTTTCTGAAACTTGCGTGGATTGAGCCAAATAATTTTTGGTGTTCAGTATTCTTCGTGAAGAGACCAGACTGGAAATAATTTAAGAAGTGTCTGGAGAATGTCTCATGGTGCATTGCCTGGACAGCAGATTGGCCGGCAATAATTTCCTTGTCTGTTTGATAATATTATATGCTGCCCATTTTAGGAGGCCGGGAAATAAAAGTCCGATGCTTCCCGGAACAAGACTGTGTCATCGTGATGTGCCATTTCTTGCGCCTACATAACACACACCTGATGTTATTATATAAAGATTGTGTACGATGTTCCACTGAATTTCCCCAAAAATGGACGCCCTATTGGGCTGTCTAGGCTTTGACAGCAGTGACGTCAAGGATCGACGAAGCTCGACGAGGCTCAACCTTGCCTAGCCTCGACTAGAGATTGGCACACCCTTAGTCATACATATACATGTCAATGCCCCTCTGTAGATGATTTGCTTGATGTTGAGCAATGAGAAGGATTGTAATTGTAACACATCGTGTCTGATAGAACATTAAATTGAGGGGAGAGCACATAAAGTCCAAGGGGGAAGGATGTGAGAGGCGTGAGAAAATGGATAGCTTTCCATGAAACGTGCACTCGTGTCAATACGGTGTACACAAGTGGGAGGTGCGACAATGAGACAGCTTGTCGTGTGCACGTCCAATGCTGCTGAGTATTAAAACAGTGATGTGCCAGTACGGTGTATCGTACAATTTACGGTTTTACAGTATGTATAGGGTTGGCCAGAACCGTAAATATACACCGTATATGACCGTATCTTTGGTGATTTCCCTGCCAAAAGTACCGTATATACACCGTATATATATGGTTCTGGCCAACCCTAAGTATGTACGGTCATGGTATGGTAAGGTACGGTCAGACTGTACATACGGTGAAATACGGTACGGTTATAGCAGTATGCAAAAGGCTGGAAGTTGCCTAATTTGCATTGAAAAATTCATTATTGGCTCAAACACTTTACAGTGCAGATACTTCTATTGCACATGTACTTGTATGAAACTACGAGGCACTGGTGCAAAGAAAAAGCACAAAAATTGGGCTGACAAAGCAAAAGCAAAGTTCTGAACGGGAAATGAACTCAGGATCCCTTTCCTCGTGCAAAAAGGCAAAATACGGTCGACCGCACTGGTACGATTTGAACCATATTTTTCCTTCGACTGTATAATACTATTTAGGACCGCAAGGTACCGTACACGTACCGTATATTCGATTTGATAGTGGAAATAGGGCGTACTGGCGTACTTCACTATTGATTAAAAATTGAGCAGATTTGGTCCAACTTACTCCTAACAGAGATCAACATTGCAGCTGCAGGCAGAGTTTGAAGGGATATACATAGGGTTGGCCAGAACGGTGTATATACGGTATTTGTGGCAGGGAATTCACCAAATATACGGTCATATACGGTGTATACATACGGTCCTGGCCAACCCTAGATATACAGCCACGGACGCGCACAAGTGTGAAATTCTTGTCTTGCAGATGCAGGTGAACTGAATGACTTCTGCTGTTTAATCCTGACCTCTGTCATGCAAGTACACAGACACCTACAACACATGTTGCAAATGCTCTGTCCACGCATGAGCACTTCTTTTTAAGTCATTCCAGCCACAACCACGCAAAAACAGCGTGCACACCTTGCTGGCCATCTTGGCAAGTATTTGTTGCTCTTCCTGCAGCAGGTTGGTTCGCTCTACGTCACAGGCCAACACGGCCTGGGAGGGGAGCATTAAGCAAGCAAAGATAAGGGGGCGAGGGTGCAGCAAGTAGAGGAAGGGGGATAAAAAAAGCTGCTGTCCTAAATTGGCACTTCTTGCTACAATAACAGGATCCAGGACCGCTACACCTCACTTACACCCCCACACACGCACACAATACGCGCACATGCTCATACAATAAAACTCATACACACACATACCCACCACACGTACCCACCTCCATGACAGTACATTCCTCGCCCGCCACCTCTTGTTCCACATGCAGGATTTGACACTGTGGGGGGATACCGCGGATCTCGTGGGCAGCCATCGCCCTTAATAAAGTAGATTTGCCTGGATCGAGAAAACATCCAACAACCTTACACACGTTTGTATGAATTCATCATAAGCGAGACCAAATTCAATCCTGACTCCCGTACTATCAAAACATCAACAGCACACATACAAAAATTGCACTTTTCATATGCACCATCTTGAGACAGACTGTCTCACACACTGCCTAGCAACGTACGGCTTGCTGTGTGTGCCTTTCACATGGAGGGAGAGCACCTGCCGCTCCCACCTGTGCCATTCCGGCCGATTAGACCGTACCGCCTGCCAAAGGCCAGCATCAAGTTGCCCTCCTGGATCAAGTTTTTGCCCCCGTTGGCCACATCAAATTTGTCCAGTGTCAGGTCCCTAGCACCCATGCCCCCTGCTCCACCTGGGGCGAGCGTGCGAGTGTGCAAGTGTGTGCAAGCATGTGTGTGGAATTGCTTAGAACCTAAATCGGAATATTTTTTCTCAATAATACATCCTGAATCCGGCTATTCACGTTTGGCGAGCAGAATTGAGCAGAAATTTCAATCCTGCAAGCTGCAAGCAAGCTACATCGTTTTCATCTGCACCTGACTCTGGGTCACGCAAAATTACAGGAGCAGCCCCTCGAACTGCATCATCCGCTCGAGCTTTGTGGGCCTGTGGTGTGTTTGTGTGTTTGTGTTTGTGTGTGTGTGTATGTGTGTGTGTGTATGTGTGTGTGCGTGCACGGGTGTACATGTAAGTGAATGTGTACAAACAATAATGCTGTGCGCACCAATCTCATCATTCAAAGACAAATGTCAAATGTTCCCTCAAAACAAGTCAGCAGAACCCCACCTCAAAAGCAGCACGTGCTGCGGCCTCTTCTTTGGCCTTCAGCTTCTCAATGCGCTGCTTATCCTTGTCACTGACTTGAGGCAACGAGGCAGCGGCCTCCTTCTCAGCTGCAGCCTGTGTGCATGTATTGTATGTATGTATGTATGTATGTATGTATGTATGTATGTATGTATGTATGTATGTATGTATGTATGTATGTATGTATGTATGTATGTATGTATGTATGTATGTAATTCTTAAAGTTGGTAGAGAAACTACAAATGCACGCATATACACACTTACACATATACGGACACATACACACACACACACGCACACACGCAAGCATGCACAGGAACGAAAAATTCGATCAAGATGTGCCAGCAAATTACATGCAACACATCTAACATACATGTACACCCAACAGCCTTACCTGCCGAGCAAGGGCTGACTGGTTTTCATCGTATAGGAGCTTTTTATTGTCTGCGTTGCCCATTTGTACTGGACCACTTTGCAAGGCACGCATGGCAGGCTGCTGGGCGGCTGCTTTGCCTGCAGTTAGGGGAAGTGGTGAGCATCGCCTGGAGGAAAGAGGACTGTCTTCTGATGTTCCTCTTGCTGCGTGCTGTAGACTGGTCTGCTATTTTGGACTTTCACGCAAGTATTCAGAGTTCCTGGGAGCAGCACATGCAGGCAGTATTAGAGTTCCTGGGACACTTTTCTTCTCACCAGAAAGCTTATCTGCCAGCGTCTTGCATGCTGCCATGGCCTCCGTGTCATCTTTACAGCAACCTCCGTCCACCTAAGCATGCAAGAAGATGCACATAATTTCTGAAAGACGCTGCTGAAAAGGAGATTCTGGTACGCCGTGCTTGGCCTTTGCTCACCCAGCGCATGTTGTCTGAACTGCTCTTATCCAAACTCCTGCACACCCACCAGGAATGGTCCTATGGCCTCGTATGCTTGATCACCATTGTCCCCAAATTCAAAGTCTTCATCCTCAAGAATACCACACACATAATCCAGCACTGTCTCATCAGAAGCCTTGCCCGCAAATAAGGCACGAACTTCTCGCTGAATATCCATAATTATATCAATAATAAAATTTTTTCTTTTGCCTGCAATTAGCATGAACTTTTCAGCCATTGCTCACCGGTGAGGCCACACGCACACACACACACATACACACATACACACATGCACACACACACACACACACACACACACACGTACACACACACACACACTCACACACACACACACACACACACACACACACACACACACACACAAACACAAACTCACACACACACACACACACACACACACACACACACACACACACACACACACACACACACACACACACACACACACACACACACACACACACACTCACACACACACACAACACACACGTACACACGTACACATACACACACGGACACACACAAAGACTCGCACACATGAGCCTCTGCTCAAGCTCATTCGTAAGCCTGAATACTTTTATGTAGAGGTTTAACTGCTCGAGCTCCCGAGAACACAATGTCCGCTTTTCATGAGGCGTGCGAGGTATTCCGTGTTTAAGCCTTGGTCAACAAAGTTAACAACGGCAGTACAGTACAAGCCTTACCTTACCTTCTGTTTCTGTCTCAGGCTGGGTTCCTCCATTTTGAGTTGGACGTGCAACTCACCAGCGATGATGAGGTGATTGTGTTTCATGATGAGAAGCTTGGGCGCACACTTCAAGGGTCTCCTGAGCAAGGTAACTCTTTTGAAATTAAATAGGCACTAATAGCATATCTACGGGTTTCTTTTCCTCTGCTGCTTATGCTCGAGGCAAGCCCTTGCAAGGCAGTACTTTGCTAGGCTTGTGTTCACACACTACCGCATAAGCAATATTCAGTTTACAACGTGTTGTCATGCCTATTTCGCGCGGCTCTTAGCATGGGATCCTTATCGCAGGAAAACAAACAAGTAAGGGCTTCATTGGTTGCTTTACCTTTTAAGTAATGACGTGTCTTACAACAAGGAGCTGAGCTGGCTGTCACCATAAGGCCCCGGTCACACGGGATTTGGTTAACTTTTTTGGTTACCAAGTCGTGAGTTTTGAAAACTCATCCAAACGACATAATTTTTGTCGCGGCTGCACCACATCGTTCTATAAGATCTCCAAACACAAATCGGCGAAGTGAAAAAGTCAACCAAATTTGTGAACGCCCCCCCCCCCCTAGTTAGGTTTTTGGTCCGGCATAACTTTTCAAGCAGGTGTCAGAATCACGATCCGAAAGCAGATTTGAAATTGGGGATGTAATGATATTATTAAAAAAAAGTTTGGGTTGAAAAATAGCCGTGACCAAGGACCTAACCAAACCACCGTGTGACCGGGGCCTAAGGTTAAGGGAAAAGTGGAAAAAATGCGTATTTGCTTATCCTACGCCAAATTGCTTGCACCCTACTTTTACTTTAAGCAGTATCCTCACGGACTGCTTATTTTCAATTGCAGGGTAGCAGCTCCAACTTCCTACAATATTCCTTTTCTGCGTGTTCAGGTGTAGCTGGCCTTCCATGGTCTCAAATTAGAACTATGGATGCCGGATACAACTTTAAGTGTTCTTCCGACTTAACATCTGGAGCAACAATTCATCGTGTACCATTATTACGAGAAGTTTTGGACGCCTTCCAGCATGCCCACATCCATCTGGCAAGTGTCGACTCTTGTTTCATTCATAAATATGGCAAATGCAATATAAGAATGTAATTGCCTTATAGAATGCTAGAGCCAGAGTGTTTTCACTACTCTCAGCAATCTGTCACGTCAGGGATGAGTGAGCCCCATTGTCCTGGCCGGTCACATGCTTGGTGGGTTGCGTCAAACATACAGCACCCTACCACGTGTATCGCAGGAGCTCAAGTCTAAACAGCTCAATCTCGTTGCTGCTGTGCATCAGCAGCTGCAAAAAGGCGGGTGGATTAAGACGACAAATGGGTCTCCGTTAAATCAAATCCCTGGTGCTCCTGGCTCAGACGGTTGCTTTCAAGTGCCTGGACTTACAATCACATCTGCTCACATTGAGCAACTGCAAAAATCAAAGGAAGCACTGCCACATGTACGGCATGCATGGCTCGTGCAAGAAATGGATAAGGAGGTTCTTAAGGTAGGCATTAAAATTGAAAATACTTGGTGTGCATCATGCTAAATTGTATAGTAAGCCTTTTTGCCCTCCCTTGCACCTGCAGAAAGCCAAAGCATTAGGCATACAGCAATTATGTCCTTGTGCTGACAAGCTGACGCATGAATCTGCAGCAGCAGCAATCGCAGAAGGGTTCAGTCTTCGCGCTTGGGCCCTAAAGAATGACCAGGTGAGCTCCCCCTTTTTAATTATTACCAGTCAAATTCCTAAAAATGCGATGTGTGCTTTTTCTTTGCAGCTCCTACAACATTGCGTTGCATGCGGTGTCAAAGGAGGAACAATGGATGACCCCACCAGGATCTTTGAAGCACTGCCAGCACAGGCCAGCAATTGTCAACATGCTTTGTGATCCTTCTACACTCATGACAAACACAAAGTCCTTTCTCTAGCTGGCACAAATCATGTCACGCATTTATTTTCCTCATAGGAACATGTCACACGCCCTAGCAGCGCACTGATAACTGCCGCAGCTTTGAGTGCAGCAGGTCCTAATTGGAATGTTTCAAATCTAGGAGAACACCTGCTTTATTGATCCTTGCATTCGAAGGCTGTGCGTGAATTTGTGTTGAATCATGTTAAATCAACAGTGTCCAGCCTGCTTTTTCTTTCTATAGTTTCCTTTTGTAAATATTTCCCCTTTTCTATTTTAAGAGTGTTGCGTTTGTAAAGTCAGGGTAGTAGTTGAGTCTGCAACAGTCTTGAGTTTCGAGTGATTTCCCCTAAATTTCTTTAATTTTCCCCCCAATAGCCACCAACACCCCCGATATGATGGTCCCTACAAAACTAAATTGCAAAAAGGAAACAAATTCCAGCCTTGGCTACATCAATTACTGACAAACTACAAATGGTGGACTTCCACAAACAAAAACGGCGGTACAATTGTCTGCGTACGCAAATGCGTTGCCCTGGCAACGAACTGCTCACTCGTACACTCGGACCTGGAGGGTAGAAACACCTCTGTCATCCTAAACACTACAGATGCAATGTCACGCCCAATTGTTGGCAGAGACAAATCGTGTGACAGAGCAGTTGAATTGGTTGACAGTTGATGAGAGTTTCTTTATGTCTTGTTCAATAAGCTGGATGGCCAGTCTTATTGATAACCTTTATCTTCTGGATTTGATAGTTTTGGTAATCAATTGACAACATGTGAGCTCTAAGAGGTACCATTAGAGGGGATCCTCAAGAGACCCTGTGCCGTGTAAGGTCTCCGATTCTTTTTGTTCGTTCGGTCATATTATCAAGGTGTAACCACAATGAGGCCGAGAGGCTGTCTGATTCATTGGTCCCAGCTCCGGGAAAGACCAGCAGTGTGGCAGCCACGCAAAGCTGAGTAGACTCAGAGTAGTAGACACACATACATGTGTGCAGAAAGCGCAAGCAAGGGCATGAGCCAGAGAACTGGTAGAAGCATTAGGGACCAGCGATGCAAAGAACTCACTCCTCTGCTGGATGGTTTTTCCACCTTGGAGGCCTTTCTTGGTCCGAAGGCGCAACCATCAGTAAATGTGCTGAGTATTATACTTTGCAGTGACAGTTATTTGATCTGACAGCAAACCTCCTAATCATTGGCACTTATTGGCCTTCCGGTAGCACAATCCTCCCGCTTTGAGATGTAAGGACAAATAAAAACTATCAATGAAAACGAAAACTGTCCCCCTCTCATCATTGGAGATATGAATGCCATACACCCTCCGCCCACGACCGAACAAGAAGCACAAACAAATATATTGCAGCCAAAATGTACAAAAACTCCAATAAGGACCACAACCTATCCCCACTGCCCCACCACTCGCCTATCGACACAAACCTACCTGAACCAAGACCTGGACCTTCTCACGGCCCACGGGAAAGGACAGTGTAGGAAACACTATCTACTCATTTAGCCGTATTGATGATGTCCTCTTGCCAACAGCCCTCGCAAACACGTGCAAACCAAGTTACACTTGTGATCTAGGCTACCTGAGCGACCATGTGCCACTCCTTGCCATAGTACCCACCTGCACTCCAAACCTGCGGATCCCTCACATTTTAAAAGCCCAAGCGAAAAAAGCTGCCAACCAAGCCACCCTTACTTGCCCTGTCAGCGCTTCAGACCAGTTAAAATTTACACATGCCCTTTCTGACCCCTCCCATGGCATTAAACAAGAGCTTGAGGAAACCCTGCTTGTACTCACTCCCGCTCACACGCAAGCCCTTGGGTTTCTTAATGAACTGCAAAACAAAAGTGCCAGAAACACTGCTAGGCTGCAACACCTGAGTGAAAAGCCTGCAGAAGAGCAATTTGAGATTTTGGCTATATCAGTGACAGATCTTATTGAGTCGGTACACAAGGTAGCCCTCAAAACCTGCTCTAGCACATCCAAAAGTACCACTGACGACCAACAACAAATAGAAGAACCCACTTAAACTGTTAGGTTACTCCCCCCAAACCACCACTATAGCCCACGACCAGAAAAGAACAAGAGAAATATATGAAGCAAAAAATTACACCGGATCAAGCAAATCCAAAACCACCTGTTCTCCCCCTACATAAATGCCAGAGCACCACCGAAGAAGTCTTACAACAAAAAAGCGCCAACCCAGCGCTCATGAAGGCAATTAAAGATATATAGCATATCCGTCAGACATTTCAGGCCTCGGTTGAAGTGCGGTTGAAACGGTTGATTTCAACCGCGGTTGAAATGCGGTTGAAATTTTTCCGATCAACCGCAGGGGTTGTGTTGAAATATTTCCAACCGCGCGGTTGAATTCAACCGCTTCAACCGCACTTCAACCGCTTCTTTTTAAAATAATATACTTGAAAGTGCCTTTGGACCTTGGAACTCAGGAGATCAGGATTGCACTCTGAGGTCTTCTTTCAAGAGTAACAAAAAGAAAAGAGGGAGGAGAATGGTCACCATTGAACCTGTGCTTGCATATGGCT
>Ga0307948_1001159_pt1 | contig 18542 bp, 17 predicted proteins | sample OrgLakmetagen280_FD_201824 | JGI IMG/M metagenome (GOLD analysis project Ga0307948, IMG submission 201824) | Saline water microbial communities from Organic Lake, Antarctica - #280 | ecosystem: Environmental > Aquatic > Non-marine Saline and Alkaline > Saline | place: Antarctica: Organic Lake...
TCTCTCTTTCTCATAACACACACTCTCTCACACACACACACACACTCTCTCTCTCTCTCTCTCACACACACACACACACACACACACTCACTCACACTCTCTCTCACACACACACTCACTCACACTCTCTCTCTCACACACACACACACACACTCTCTCACACACAACGTGCGCCTCCACATTAATTTTACATCACGTGTGCGCGCACAGGTCCTCATGCACACTTGGCCACCCGTCATGCGCGCCATCCAAACCCTGCTGTCCATCGTCACAATGCCTGGCAACACCTCAGACACCCCCAACCAACCTGAGCCTGAAAACCTCACAACCAAGTCAGCAGAGGGGACACAGGCCCCAACCCTCTCCCCATCACTAGCTGCAGCACAAAACTCCAAAGCAGCAGCTGCTGCAGCAAACGCCACGGCAAGAACGTGGGCAGATGGGGAAAGTGCAGCTGCTCCTGCTCCTGCTCCTGCTCCTATTCCTACTCCTGCTCATGATTCTGCTGCTGGTATTACTGCTGCCCTGGGGAGGAGCAGGGCAGAGGGGGTAGGGAAAGAGAGGGGGGGCGGGAAGGTCAGAGCGCAGACGAGGCAGGGCAACAAACTGATGACAGAAGGACAGCAGGGCGCACAACTCAAATTGCGTGCACGCTGCATGGCACCCTTGCACCGTCTGTTCCAGGCCTGGTAAGCTCGGTGGTGAACTGTGTGTGTGCGTGTACGTTTGTGTGTATGTGCGTATGTGTGCGTGTGCGTGTATGTCCGTGTGTGTGTCTGTTTGACCTGCGCTCCCTGATCTCTAAAGTTAGGTGCTGATGCATTGTACACCGAGACTTTAAGCTGCAGGCCTGTATCTTTGAATGTTCTGTGTGTGACACCTTACACAAGTCTGCGTCCAACTTAACAAATGGCATCGTGCGCGCGTCTGCAGGCTGCAGCAGCTGTACCAGCTGCTCACGCGGTTTAGTCACATAGAGGTGGGTGCTCACGCGGTTAAATCACATAGGACATAAGGGTGGGTGCTCACGTGCTTTAGTCACACAGGACATAGGGGTGGGTGCTCACGCAGTTTAGTCACACAAAACATAGGGGTGGGTGCTCACGCGGTTTAGTCACACGAAACATAAGGGTGGGTGCTCGTTCGGTTTAGTCACACAAAACATAGGGGTGGGTGCTCACGTGGTTTAGTCACACAGAGGAGGTGCTGTCTCTTTCTCTAGTACATTTGGTCAAAGCAGTGTGTGTACACCAGACTTGATCATATTCGTTTTCATAGACACTGCATACGCTGCGCATGTGGACTTCTGGCCAGCCCTACCATTTATGATTTGGCCTTTTGTGGTTTACCTGGTACCATCAGGCTGTTTGCTATGCTATGGCATACCATTAGTATGTGTCAGGGATGACGATATGCTGTGATTTGAGTAAACGAACCCTGAAAAGGAAGGATTGATGGACAGCTCCCCGTGCGTTTGCTGCTTACAAAAAGCTCGCACTCTTTAAAATTACAGCAGCAAGTTTGCTCCAAGGTGGGCCTGTCTACACTCAATTCTAGGGTACGGAAGCTACAGCTAGTTGTGTTTGTGGCCAGGCACAGCTAGTTGTGTTTGTGGCCAGGCACACTGCCGACGGTTGTTCTGCGTCCCTCTCTTGGACTGAGCACAATGAATGCATGGGGAAATGCCTAAACTCATGCCTACAACTGCCAGCGGGTCCAGCATCATCAGTTGGTCCTCTTCCTCCCTGTCCTGCAAGCCATGCTTCAGGAAATGCACATCGCAAATTGCTCTTCTCTTAGCATTCTGTTTACCCTTGCTGCTGGCTAAGCTTCCCTATTATGGCTGGAGGCCGCACTGTGCCAGAGCATTGTGTCACTGGTGCAATACTGTATTGCCATTTAACCCTCCTCGACCATCGTAACCGCGACACTTCCAGAGCGTCGTACTGTATCTTTGCTACATTCTGCATCCAATCTAATTTAATCCTATTCAATCCTATCCTAGTGACCTTGTAAGGATCAGGCATGTATTGCAAGACCAATGTTACGATTTTGGTGCTCACCAACGCTGCCCTTCAATGGCTCGAAACAGCCAGAATTGAGGAGAAAACCCGTACAGCCTCATAAAAGATGTTTGAATCACCTCTTTTGCAGTCTTTTCAAGTTGCGCTGGAGATGGTCATGCTGCAGGGTGGCTTTGCTGAGCTGATGGGGGCTGTCGTCGACGGCAGCCACTACACCCTCGCTAGTGAGTGCTATGAAATATTTGTAGGCACGGAAATGTGGACTGTTTTTTAGCTGATACCCTGATGCATGTACAAGTACGCCAGTCAGTGCCAGTAAGCACTTGTAGGCACAAATATGAAGTGCTGTTACAGCAGAACATTCTGATACTTGTTCAAGCAGGGGATCAGAGGCAGGCACGCAGGCATGCAGGTTAGTAAATTTGCACACGGAGCTGCTTTACACGTGCATTTCATCCATGTAGATGCCTGCAGTTGTTCCTTGGGCCTTCTGAGCCTCCTTGGACCTACTAACTTTTCCTAGTTGTTCTAGTCAAGTTACAAGAGGTTCGTATGGGGGGAAAAGAAAAAGTACGCAGGAAAAGCTACACGGGCAATGGGAAAACGCTCCCCCCATCAATTAAGGAGAAGGAGCCACTTTGGTGCCGGGTACCGTAAAGCTCCTCCACCACACAAAAAAAGAAGAGATGTGAATTAGGAATGAGCACTTTACTACGCCTCTGGACAAACCCACCAGCTGTGGAATCACCATCATTTGCAACCCTTTGTATCTTTCTTGACACGCATTAGCGCTGTCAGTACAATCAACACGCAAACACACATCCACAAGCACGCAAGCACACGCATGCATGTACACATACTTACAACCGCAGTGCGCGGCTTTCCCCCCCCTCCCTCACCTGTCAACAGAGCTCCTGTGGCAGGAAACGCCAAAAATCATAAGGACAGGGGCTTAGTAGAGCAGCACAGCAAGTTTGCCTCCTGTAGCTTTGATGGGCAGCTCGATCAACAGGTAATTTTGTAGACATGTGTGTGCGTGTGTGTGACTGTCCCTTGTAAGTACATGTACATGTGTGTGATTTTACGTGTGTAATTGCCCCTTGCAAGTGCATGCTTCATGCTACAGAAGAGGTGTGTTGCAGAAACACCATCTTAAGCTGCTCCCTGGCAAGGCATGATACAGATGCACTGATGTGGGCTGACCTGTGAGATAGGAGGATGGTTAAAGCGGTCAGTCACAGATGCATTGTTGTGTGCTGATCTCTGAGGTAGGAGGATACTGAAAGCGGTCAGTCACAGTTGCACCATTGTGTGCTGATCGCTGAGCCAGGAAGATGGTCAAAGCGGTCAGTCACAGACGCACTGTTGTGTGCTGATCTCTGAGATAGGAGGATGATTAAAGCGATCAGTCGCAGATGCACTGTTGTGTGCTGGTATATGAGGTAGGAGGATGATTAAAGCGATCAGTCACAGATGCACTGTTGTGTGCTAATCTCTGAGATAGGAGGATGATTAAAGCGATCAGTCACAGATGCACTGTTGTGTGCTGATATCTGAGGTAGGAGGGTGTTTTACAGTGGTCACGGTTTGCACTGTGTGATGAAGCGTGCAACCGTGGCTATCGTATGCGCTATGTGTTTTTCATTTTAGATGCATGTTCTAAAGAATAAGACACGTTTGCTGGCGGCTTCACAGCATGCTGCCTCTCACTCCTGAACCGCAGTGCCTTCCTACAAAGCTTTCACGAACACAAAGAGATGTTGATCGGGCGTATGGACTCTCAGGTCTCCCCCTCTTGAGCTTGGGTATGTTGTATGCTCATGCTCATGTTGTATGCTCATGTTGTATGCTCATGTTGTATGTTCATGTTGTATGCTCGTGCTCATGTTGTATGCTCATGCTCATATTGTATGCTCATGCTCAGTACGTCGATTTGCAAACATGCACACTACCTCACACCTGCCCAAACAAACGCATGCACACATATGTGTGTAAACTCATGCACTACACAAGGTCTGTGCACTCGCTAACGCACACTCGCACACACCGACTCAACCAAACACATGCACACACGTCAAATGCTTGTACTCCACACAAACATTTGCTTGAACATGCAATTGTACAAACCTACTCAAACAAACACTTGCACACACTTAATATGTGCTTGAAAAGCATCACACCTTGACGCATCAAAACCACACGCAAAACCACACTTGCTTTTACGCACAGCAATTACATGCGCTTGCCCTTTGTTTAACCTTATCGCAGAGGAGCTGCTGAGCACGCTACATGTGCTTACCCGTCCCTACCTCGTGACCCGCCTAGCCTCTGAAGGGCTACTTGCTCGTGCGCATGCTGCTGTGCTCCAGGTGATTGGCGGTTCACCTGCACGTTTCTCACTGTGAATAATGAGCGTGCAAGTCCCTTGATCCATCGCTTTGTATGCCGCTGTGTATAACTTTGGTAGGGCTTCAAATAATGTGTGCACTAGATGAGGGTTACTTCATAGTGCGCACTGACCTTGTCAATAACTTCCTTTATCAGCGTTGACTTCTGCATTGAATATATCAGGAGACACTTACGGCTCCAATGTAACTGATCATGGGTTGGTTTTAAAGGTTGCCGACAAAGCTATACAAGCCTCACCAAAGGACAGCAAAATGACCTGAAGTCGATTACCTACATAGTGGCTGATATATGACCTGAATTTATAAAGGTTTAGTGATCATTTTAAGGCAAAAGGAATGCAATTCTCGACCTTCCTTGAGCAGGGTTGACATTGTAATGTATCATTTTCCTTGCTGGTCGTCCCCGTGCAACCCCCCCCCAAAACAGGGCCAATAAGCTTCCCACCCAATTTAAAGCCCCCTATACCTCATCTGAATGCAAGATACTTGAAATTATATCTAAACCGTTGGCATTTTTTGGAGATTGGCATTCTGGGGGGTTCTGTGGGGCCCGGTGCGTATTTTGCACCCACTTTGGCAGGGAAAAGGTGCATTTCTGAAGTTGCCCCGATCGACCTCTGCGCTTCAGGATACAAGCATTATAAATGTTGTATAACAATGCTGCAAGGTCGAATTTGGGACAGGGGTACTGGGAAAGCCGGCGAGTGGGAGGCACTCACACAAGGGACACAGGGGAAAAAGACAAAAATCTGTCGCTCCATACCTGCTGCGAGTTTCAGCCCGGTTTCTGCTCCCAGAGTTCCGGACTAAAATGTTAATTACATTAAAAGTTAAATGGGGCCAATCAGTGGCCTGGTTGAATTTTGGTACAAATCTGTGTAGCGTAAAATACAGCAATTTCCGCCTGTGCTTTTCTGGCTCCATATAAAATTATCATTGTTCATAGAGTTGCGGACCGAAAAATTGAGCCCTATAAAAAATTAAAGGGCGCGGATTGGTGCAGTGTGTGAGCAACAGTGTGTGATTTTGTAGCGAGCCACCCACTGGGTCTTTTGGCCTGCTTTCTGTGTGTGCATGTAAAGGAAAAAATAAGCTATCCAAAACACCTTTCAGCTCCCAAAACGGTGAAGTGATTGGGGAGATATGCCCGACTGGGGGGTATTGGCCCTTTTTGCCCGGTGAGGGGGGGGGGCGACCTGCTACGTGACACAAACACGCTTTGAGGTTTTTAGATCCTTTTTGGCCAATTTCCATCAGTGCTAGACTGGTATTGAGACTTACATCTACATTCTTCCCAAATATGGACACTCTATTTGGCTGCCTAGGCTTTGCCAGCAGTGATGTCAAGGCCCAACGAGGCTTGACCTTGATGCAGCACCTAAAATCTCTTCTTGACATGTGTAGCTGTCAGTAGCAGATGTAATAACCAACATGTGCTGACTTGGCATTGCTGTGCATTTCTGAGCCAACTGGCTTGATCTCATCAAACCTGCATGCTCGACTTGCTCGTATCTGGCATGCCTGTAATTTTACATGCAGGCAAGTCTTGGTTCAATTTTGCACATTTATGCACAGCTACAGGATCCGTTGTCTGCACACACACACACACACACACACACACACACACACACACACACACACACACACACACACACACAAACACACACACACATACACACATACACACATACACACGCACACGCACACGCAAATGGTGCCCTCACTTCTTCCCATTACGAGTCGCAGGTCAATACCCAGCATGCTGCAAGGCTCAGCTTGTTCCAAGCAGGGCTTGTGCGCGATCCACAGGAGACATATGCTGGAGGAGGCGAGCGTTCCTATTTTAAGATTGCTGGATGTGGGTGGTGACGTGTGTGCGGTGTACTCACGCAAAGGAGAGTGTTCACCCAATTTGTAAAGATCTGTAAGGTGTTACGGATTTGGTACTGTAAAGGGCTGTAAGGTGGTATGGAGTTGTGCGCAACAAAAGGCAGTGCTGTGCCCCATAATCTGCCCCGATGTTATGCGCAACAAAAGGCAGTGCTGTGCCCCATAATCTGCCCTGATGTTGTGCGCAACAAAAGGCAGTGCTGTGTCCCATAATCTGCCCTGCACAGGTTCCGGCAGCAGACGTGGCAGCACTTTCGATGGGCACGGCAGCCTTATCAGCAAGCACACCAACCAAGCCTTGCCAGACCTATCTCCGGGTGCGCGACCTAAGGGGCCAGGCACAGCAATTTCTTCTGACACACACAATGCCGCAGCCCAGCGCAGCAGGCCTAGCAACCCCCACGACAGCACAAGGCTTGTCAGCAACACCAGCACCGGCCCAATCGCCGGCGCTCGCCCCACGCCCAGCAACAGGCTTGATCGCAGCCCAAGCCATCTGCGCCCATCCGATGGGATTTGCAGCGAGGGGGTTCAGCACGGTCAGGGTGGCGTGTCAGGCTTGCGTGACGCAGGCAGTGAGGGACGGGGAGGGGGTGAGACTTGTGCATGTAGCAGCAGGCCCAGCAGCGCAGCACAAAGGTAGGGCAGTATGTATGGTGCAGCATGTATAACACTCTGCCGCACACACATTAGGGGTTGAGATACCTGCATGTAGCAGTGCAGCACGGAGGTAGGGCAGCATGTATGGTGCAGCATGTATTAAGCACTTTCTGCCACACTCACATTTTCATGCCTTTACTCTGTTTCGTGAATGGGAGCAAAAGGGGGCGGGGAGGGTTGTGTTAGGCCAAAGCATGCACACATGTCCTTTTACCTGTTTATTGCCCGTCGTCGTCTTGTGCTTCTTAGTTTGATTAGTCATCGTGACTTTGTTGCCTGTGGCTGGTTGCCGACTTTTTTATAAAAGAGGAAGAACAGACGAGGAGTTACGGACGTCCAGTTCTGACCTCCTTTCCCTCAGGGATCCAACTAAAGCGCCCTGAACTGTGCCAACAGTGCACGTCAATAAATTATAGTGAGCAGCACCTGCATTAGCACATGCTGCATGCCGCTCAAAAATTCCACCTAGGCAAAGAGAGGTGCCTGTTCAGACTGATGCTGTCTGTCTTCAAGCGCCGGGGATGGATAACTTTGCCAGCTCTTCCCTGAATCGACTTGCTCGGGAAGAACCAGCTTATCAATGTTTTTAGCCAAAGTGAAGGTGCTCAGTACTATATTGGGCAGGTGCACACTACAGAATGGCCTCTGTTCCCACAGGGGCACGCTGGCACTGCACAGCCAGAGCAGGCCAGGGGAGAGCATGAGGAGCACGCTGGGAGGGAACAGGGCTGACTTCACCAGAGAAAGCTTTGCAGAGCGGCAGGTGTCTGCCTTGTGGGAGCAGGGACAACTCGCGCTGCCTCGTCTGCCCTACTGGATCCTTCTTTCCTGCAGCTGCTTGAAGCGGTAAGGGTGGGTTTGTGCTTGCACCACACAAAAACCCCTCAGCTTTCTCAAATGTGTGTACCATAACTACCTAATGTGTGTACCATAACTACCTAATACAATCACAACGCTGAGTTCACCTGCTTGATTTCCAGTCCTAATCTTTCTGCCTTGATCTCCTTTGTCTGCAACGAGGCTTTGCTATGACCTGCTGACAGTTCCACATCAACGTAATGCACTACCGCATATCACATAAAAATGGAATGACAAAATAGAATGGCAGTGCACACAATCGGATATGTGTCCAGGTGCTCAATGGCTGGGGCCTTGGGGGTGGTCAGGCTCGCTGAGGAGCGCCTCACAAAGACCAGTGCCCTTGTTGAGTGGTGAGTGTGAATGAGGTCGTGTCGCACAGAATGAAATTCTGCTGGTACGACTGCATGCTTAGAGATTTAACACGATCCAGACCGCGCGACACAGATGCACACTTGTACCTGCAGCACGAAAAGGTGCACATGAAGCGGTACAATCACGCGCGTGAAGGTATACACCACGCGAAGCAAAAATGGTACTTCTGCATGTAATACTGGTCTGCACTGTGCGGTACAGTCCCACACGCCTGCGTGCAACACCGGTCCGCACCATATGCATCAGGAATGTGTGTAACGTGTATAACGTGTGTAACGTGTGTAACGTGTGTAGCCTGCGTATCGTGTGTGACGTGTGTAACGTGTGTAACGTGTATAACGTGTGGAACGTGTGGAACGTGTGTTAAGTGTGTTACGTATGTAACGTATCTATGTAACGTATGCAACATGTTTAACGTGTGTAACCTGTGTTACGTGCGTAGCCTGTGTAACCTGTGTAAATTGTGTAACGTGTATGACGTGTGTAACGTGTGTAACACTGGTCGCCTGACAACACGCACCAAGCTACATTATCGCACACATTTACATGCAACACAGGTACACCATGCATCCCCCCCCCCCTGGATCTAAGTCAAAGCCAGCTGCAAAACGTGAGTGGGTGCAGCGTGGTGAGCTTGCAAATGCCCTGACAGCTGGCAGTTCATTGTGTGTGATGTATGCTTACTCTGCGCTGGCTGTGATACGTGTATGCATGCGTGCGTTTATGTGTGTGTGTGCGCGCGTATGCGTGCGTGTGCACTTGTGTGTGATCATCCAGTGGATGTGTGTGTGATGTATGTTCTGTCATCTGTGCAGGCTGCAATACGTGTATGTGTTTATGTGCATGTGTGTGTGTGATCATGCAGTGGTTGTGTGTGTGATGTATGTTCTGTCGCTCTGTGCTGGCTGCAATACGTGTATGTGTTTATGTGTATATGTGTGTCGGTGTGTGATCATGCAGTGGATTTCTGTGTGATATATGCTCTGTTTTCTGTGCCGGCTGCGATACGTGTGTGTGTATGTGGTTGTGATCGTTTAGTAGATTTGTGTGTGGTGTATGCTCTGTTGCTTTGTGCCGTCTGTGCTGCCCTCTGATCTTGCCCTTCCTGGCTCCCTGCAGAAGCCAGCTTCCATCTTCTTCTGATCTTCTGATCTTCTCCTTCTGATCTTGCCCGTTCCTGGCCCCCTGCAGAAGCCAATTTCCAAATCATGGGGAGCTCTGCGTGTGACTCCAATAACCCTGTCATTTCCAGTGATGGTATGACTATGAATGCAGCAACGTGTATGACCACAGAAGAAGCACTCCACGGCTCCCAGGTAAGTCTGCTCATAGACAAAGAAGGCAGCAACGGCTTCTGTTTAGGAACGGTCACAACTTCTGTGTTGCTGCAAGCTAGGATTGTGCTCTCGTTCAGACTTCTCTTGGTACTCTCGGTCACACTTCTCTCGGTCACACTCCTCAGTCAGACACGCGGTACTTTCGGTCAGACACTCAGTTCTCTCGGTCAGACACTCGGAGACTCGGAGACTCGGGAGACTGTCAGACACTCAATACTCTCGGTCAGACACTCGGAGACTCAGAGACTTGGAAACCGTCAGACACTCGGTACTCTTGGTCAGACTTCTCTTGATACTCTCAGTCTTACTTATGTGTTGCTGCAAGCTAGGGTCGTGCTTTTCTGTTGCCATTCCTGTACTTGTAATGCTCGGTATTTCTGTTCATTGAGAACACTTATAAGGGTAGCAAGACAGGGAGCGGAAGGCGCTCCAGGGGCGTATAGCACGTGACCGTGCAGGTCGTGACAATTTTGTGTATATATGTGACAGCAAAAGCTTGAATGACACACTTGATGGCCCCGTCAGTGACAGCTAGACATTTGAAGGCCGTGTTTGTCAAAGTGGATTGACCCTCGTATGCTTGAACCTTGTAGGATCCTTGATCCTTGTACGACCCTGTTTTTCCCTATTGCAGCTGCATCTACAATGCTCAGTCTCCTGGCAACAACTATATATGATCTGGACGCAAAGGCACGCACTTTGATGTATACACACATGCGTAGGCCTCTTCCCTGCAGCAGCACACACGTACACTGCTCATAGCCTGCAAGAGCTCTGGGGTGAAAGAGGCAGCTTTGCTGGGGCCGCTTGCCCGTATGCCCACCATGCTCACCCCTGCAGTACAGGTCTGTTGTTTTTATCGGTTGCGCTTTTTTGCACTTGCACACTTACGTCTGTAGATGATGTTGCAGAGGCAATTCCTTGGTGAGCCTTGGTGATCAAAGTGGAAATGCTCACAGCACGATGCTCACAGAGATGCATCCAACGAACGGCCTGTTCAAAGTAACATGTGTGTGTGTGCTTTCAATAGCGTAAACCCGTGGTACAGCCCTGGATACTGAATCTAGATTTAAATGGGCAAGCTACAGAAGCACAGCTGTGTTTACTGGGCTTTCAATGTGTCAGAATGGGGTTGCTTTTGCTGATACACAGCAAGGATTGATAAACAGCAAGGATTGACGAAGAGCAAAGATTGATTTCACAAACAGCAAGGATTTGACAAACAGCAACATTGATAAATAGCAAGGATTGATAAACAGCAAGGATTCAAATTGTTTGTTGATAAACAGCAAGAATTCACATTGTAATGACTTGGCGCTGCTTCAGCCCTACAGGTAATCACAGGAATGACCCAACCTCAGAATCTTATAAATAGGGTTAGCCAAAGCCGTATTCGCACACCGTATTTTGGTATATGACCGTACGTTTGGCCAGTTCTCTGCTTAAAATGTCGTATATAAATGTATGCATGGCCCTGACCAACTCTGATTGTAATGTCGATCCAAACTATTGACAAGCGCACAGATATCAGGCGCTGAAGTTCCCATGGACCCATGGATATGCATCGCAATCCCTTACCCTCAATACTTGATCTGGTGGTATGCTACGATCATGCAGAGGTAGTTCAGCTTTCTCCAAAACCAACTGCAGGCAGTAGGCAGTTTGTAAACTGTCTCCCAACGAAAAGGTGCCTTCAGCATCAGCATCCATCTGATCCTGCTTCAGTGATCCAGTCCATGCCGCCCATGAACAATCTCCGTGCATGTCATTTGTTAAAGTAGTTCCTGATTCAAGTCCAAACTACATGCAATTCAAGCAGTTTTGCTTATTCTCCAACATTGCTCTGATCCTGCTTCCGTTACACACTGTACCTTGGGAAAAACACCCCGCATGAATATCGTTATTTGCCCTGCGGGGTGACTGCAAAATTTTAAAATAGATATTTATTTTGAGCGGGTTTGGTTAATTTAACCCTTTCCGGGTCGCTGCCGGTCATGAACAGTGAGAGGTACCCCCCGCCCCGCCCCCTGTCCCACAGCACCAGGCAACCTCAGCCTCAGCCTCAGCCTCAGCCTCGGCCTCAGCAGCAGCCCCAGCCCCAGCCCCGGTTGCTCCCAAGGGGGATTTCCGGAAAGCAAGCCGCGGTGACAGCCAAACAGCAGCTGGCATCGAACCGTCCGAGCCAGCAAGCAAAAGCGGAAAGGGCTGATCTGCTGGCAGAGGAGGCAGCCAACAAAAGGCCGATTGGCAGGCCAGAAAAAGATTGCGACCGTTCTCACAATTTGGTTGTGGGGACACCTCAGGGGCACAGCTGCTCGTCCAAAACATGCATCTACTGTCTTACACACAAAACATATAATATATTATAATAATTATACAAAATTTCAGAACGTTTGACGGCCTTCTAAGGCTCTTTCCTGCATTTTTGACTACAATCTTGGACCCAAATTTCCGAAAAAAGGGCTTGCGAATGGCATGTTAAGGGTTCGTTATAATGCGTGAAAGTTTGCGAACCCAAACTTTTGACCGAACCCCAAACTGAACAACCCTGGGTAGAATAGAGAGCATTCTCACAGGACCGGTGATGTTCTCTTTCATGTAACTTGTTTGTAATTCACTTATTGGTGCTGAACAAAAACCCTGCGGGGTTGATGCAGGAAGGGCAAATTTATACAATCTGAGGGTGCGGGGAGGTGAGGGATTCTACTAAAAAATTTCTAAATTTTGGGGTGCGGGATGAGTACGCTAAGGTGCTGTATGTATATATATTATATTTATATGTTCTTTATAAAATTGTCTCTGCCGCGCATGTGGCTTCACACACATTGACACACACACACACACACACACACACACACACACACACACACATGCACGCGCCCCTACCTTGCTTGTGCCTGCAGCTACGCTCCATGCAAACGTGCATCACCCCAATGACGCCTCAGTCTGTGGCTGAGACGAAGGCTGCAGGCACAGAGATTGCAGCTGCTGCTGTTGCTCAGGTAGGGTTGGTTTGCTCAGGCAGGGCTTACACAGGGTTGCTCAGATAGGCAAGGGCCGCTGCGCAGGTATAGTAACTTTTAACTCACAACTCACAGGGTTGGGCAGTGTGGGCTGTTGCTCAGATAGGGTAACACCTAACTCACAACTCACAGGGTTGCTAAGGTAGGGCTGTTGCTCAGATAGGGTAACACCTAACTCACAACTCACAGGGTTGCTAAGGTAGGGCTGCTGCTCAGGTAGGGTAGCACCGAACTCACAACTCACAGGGCTGGGCAGTGTGGGCTGCTGCTCAGGTAGGGAAACAACGTATTCACAACTCACGAGCTAACGCACACTTATGGGACTCGGCAGGTCTGCAAAGCTGGAGATTGGAGACCTCCTTAGGAATAGGGTGCTAAGCCAGATTGTATCAAACATAATGTATCAAGCAGCGGGCACATTGATGGGACTACATAGGCATGCTGTGTGAGAAGGAGCAGCTTCAGGATTGCATGCATTGCTGCATTTTAGGCACGTGGCTGGTCATAAGTGCACTTCTGGTTGAAAATTATTGCTCAACATGTGCATGTAAATGGAATGCTCACCTTCTCTGGAAATCTTGTGCCTCATTTAGTGTTTCTTAGAGGGAGTGTACGATTGTGCGTGTGTCAGAGGGTGTATGCTGTCAGAGGCTGATCGGTGCTTGAAGACACACAATGCCAGCAAAATGCCAGCAAGTTTTTTTATGTGCATCTCGACCCATTGAGATGCTTCATGTGCATCTCGACCCATTGGCATGCTGACTCATAAGTGTTTTGCCCCTCTAGCAGATTCGAACCGGCGTCTGCACTGTGTTTGTGTGTGTGCGTGCCTGCATTGGTATTGTCTTTTGCACTATAATGCTGCCGATCAAACAAACCAAAAATTATGAGGGTAGGTCGGACAACAGCACCAATTTTACAGCACCTTGCTAATACTAAGCCGCTGCAACACAGGCTGAACCGAACTTCTCATGTGAAGCCCCCAACCCTCTCGCCAAGGCCCCTGCCTCTGACACCATTGCGCGCTGCAGCTCTCTCAGAGTTTCTAACGGCAATATTGACACTGTGAGTCGTGGAAGGGATGCAACACCAGCTCCAAAGATATCGGTCAACACACACACACACACATGCAAATGTTAGGGTCCTTGTAAGGTTCTTTACATTTTTGCATAGGCTACTATAAAGTCAACAGACGCTTCCTGCAGACATATTGACCTTGCGTTGTTTAGCAAGCAATTGAATATATAAATATCAAGAGCCTTCCATACCTCGCACAGGTACAAGGCATGATGTTTTTAAAGGGTCAAGGTTCGAACCCTGGTGATTCCTGGTCAAAATATCCCCAAAATACCATTTTCTTGCACCCCAAATGAATGCCAACTCCCCTATTTTCTTGCTTCACAAGGCGTGCTTGTTTTTGCACCTGCCTTTAGCCATGTCCATGAAAGGCCTTGCTTGATTTAACCAGGAATAGGCAAAGGACCTCGCATAAGCTCCCTTTTCATTAATCAGGTTTTATGCTCCATGTACAGCTCACCTTGGGGTCTATCAATCGAGGATTATCAAAAGTGGCATTGCTTACAGAATTGTGCATATTGCAAGCTCTTACTCTTTCTATTGGAAGAGGAGGCACGTGCTTGCTGTATTTGTGGGATGCATGCGTGTAGGTTCGGCCAGTACCAATACATATGTGCATACTAACATGTACATACAAGTTTCCAGTAGGTAATGTATGGTTCCGGCCAACTTTACATGCATGCAATGTACAAGTTAAAGCAAGAGCCGACAAGGATCAGAGTGCCCTCTGAAAATCCGTTCTCACCCTAGCCGGTGTCGAACAACCTTGAAACGTTTTTTATTTGTACTTGGATGCCGCTCAGGACCAACCATAGAAAAATTTCAACCTGAACTCAAGGATAACTTGGTGGTAGTCACAACAACCAGCGCTAACTGGTAACAATCAATTTAGTGGTGACAACGCTGGTGGTGACGACACTGGTGGTGACAACACTGGTGGTGACAACGCTGGTGGTGAAAACGCTGGTGGTGACGACACTGGTGGTGGCAACACTGGTGGTGAAAACACTGGTGGTGAAAACACTGGTGGTGAAAACACTGGTGGTGACAACACTGGTGGTGACGACACTGGTGTTAACAACCACTCTGGTGGTGACAACGCTGGTGGTGAAAACACTGGTGGTGACAACACTGGTGGTGACAACGCTGGTGGTGAAAACACTGGTGGTGACAACAAGAAGCGCTTGTGCCTTGAACTCTTGTCACACAGGCAACCCTGCCAGCCTCCGTTCCCTTCTGTTTTTTGTCACCTCACACATGCAAGCGGGTGTACGTGCCGTGTGTCTTTCAACTTCTGCAGGACGCCACTCCAAGTAATGCCCCGCCAGTACTGGCCATGCACGCGCCTGCATGTCTGACCCTCTCCATTCCCTCAGAAACACAACAGCCTCCATCCCAGCTTGCTTCTCCCTCTACCTCCAGTGCTCAACTAAACAGAGGGCGTGGCGTGTCCCCATTTAATCTTGACCTTCCTCCAGGTGTGTATAAGGGTAGCACCCCTTTATAACACCTGATGACGCATGACTGATGACTGTTTAGGGTGTCAATACCCATGCTCGCTCCTTGAGTTCATGTGCAAATGAACACTTGTATGGATTTTGTCTTCAGGGAGCCCCAATAACGCAGCAGCCTCCTCTCCTGGTGGCCAGGCAAACGAGCGGCACCAGCAGCTGGGAATAGCATTACAGGTGGGGTTGGGGTTCCTAAGATTGCTCGGTTGGATAAGATGGCTTGGTTTTGTTGGGCCAGGTGGGCGAACAGAACCAGCAGCTGGGTTGGAGCTCTATAGGAGGATCCTCTGGAGGTCTTACGTACAGGAGCTTGAAAACTTGAAGTGAAGCAAATAGAATAAATCAATTTCATTCATACTTGCCTTTGGCCATGCGTGCAACACTGACCCTCTACGACACCCATACCTTGGAGCCCATCGATTACAAGAAACCGGCAAAATGTGTTCATACGAGGAACGCCCACCTCGCCAGAAGTGGATTCACTGACTCCTAACAATCTTCTCTGCTGGATCTACTTTATTTCTTGCAGATCCTTTGCAATCATCACACACACATCTACTTACACTGCCACTTGCACATACAACCACAGGCCTGGGAGCCATATGCCTCTGTGCTTTCAATCTGTGAGCCAATGACTAGCACATGGCTCCAGGCAAAGAGCATTGCAGAGCAGATCAAGCAAGCGCAGGTGTGAAACAAGGCAGGGATGGAATTCAGGAACCCTTTATTTAGCTTGCAATGTGAACTTGAAGAGGATGTGGTGAGGGAGGGCACGAGTAAGCTCGTGAAGTTACATGCTGGACCATTGTCGTGTGTGTACATATGTGTGTTTGTGTGTATGTGTGTGTTTTTGCTGTCCTGCCGTAATTTACTGAGACATTACAGACTGGGCCTTCTGTACCTTGTTCAGTCATTAGCACTCAACGCCCTGAGATAACACTACACTTTGCAGGCTGCAAAAGCATAGCAATGATCTGCGCACGCTGTACTATGATCACGCCATCCCATAGGAAAGAAAAACGAAGGATTACATTGATAATGATCTGTGTGCATCAAAGCAATGCTTCATATTTGTGGGCAACTTTCGAATAATTTCGTATGTGTATTGTATGTAGGATCCAGACGCACACACGCCTCAATACAGTTACATACGCGTACGTGTAGGGTTGACCAAAGCCAAACATGAATGTGTACAGTGATTTCACAGGAATCTTAGTAATAATGTACCCAGGCATGTGCACACTCTTGCCAGATCCTCATGTATCACCTCAATACAGTTACATATGCGTACGTGTAGGGTCAATTAAAGCCAAAAGCCACGCATGAATGTGTGTGCAGTGAACACGGGAATCTTGGTAGTACTGTCTCCTGAGGTCATGAGAGGAGCGTTTCAAAGCCAGGCATTTCTTTTTGCTCATGCCCAGGATGCAGACAGAATTGATGGAGTGCGACCTGTTTGAAGTGATTGGCTGCAAATCTGGGAGCACAAAAACGAAGAATTTGGAGTGATTGGTTACATTGGGAGTACGAAACATGCGGTCATGCTTTGTGCATGTACACGGTCCTGCCCCACCTACATATGTCATATGTATGATCAAAAACAGCAGTGAACATGTATGCATGTACAGGTTGTTCTGGAGGAGCTCCGTGCAGTCTCTGGCACGATCGCCGCTCTTCCGGTTGCTCCACTGGCTTTAATTGCATCTTCGGAATACCGCCCGATGCTGCTTGGGTGCTGCAACATGAACTGCACAAACCACGAGGCTGGAAGGATGGAAAAAGAGGTGCACTTGTTTGGCTGCCTGCGATGTGGTCTGGTAAGTGTCATTTGTTTTTGAACTGGGAATGTTGTCGGGATGCTTGCAATGTGGTCAAGGAGGTGTTGCTAAGGTTTTTGGTGCACCTGCGACCAAAATCAGGGTGGCATGAAGATCCAAGGAACTTTCGCAGCAGATTTATTGCTTGTGTATGTGTGTGTCTGTCACTCATCTTCAACATGTGCCAATTCTATAGTTGTATAGTTTATTGACATCTCACAGGTCGGGTGAAGAAGATGTTACAATGAAATGATTTCATAAACAGAAGTTAGGAACAGGGTCTTCATTCCTGATGTACCTTTCTGAAACATCGAAGTACAACTCACCACTTGTAGATGTTAAGCAATACTGCATATCCAGAGAATATGGGGTTTCCACTTGCACAAACAGCTTGTTGTGCCTGACAGGGGTCACAGGAGCTCGTGACTGTTAACGAAACCTGACCGTCATATGCTTTGTATTCAAACATTCAAACCATTTCAAAATGTGTTGCTGTCACCTTTTGCACATAATAGGTGAGCTATTGCTCTCCAGAGTGTCAGGAAGCCGATGCACGCACCCACGTGCCATACTGTGAGTGGAGAGAGAACTTAAAAAAGCTCGCGGTGTAGATGGAGATTTTGCTTGAGCAAAGCACTGGCGAGATCTACAAATTAAGCACTATGCTACTGTAGTCTTTGGCTTAGAAAATTGGTCCTTTTAGCGTACAAATTATTAGTCACCAGATTGATGCTGAGAAGGATGTGCTTTCCGATTGTTGGACAGTGCCCTGCTTGCAAACCAGGATACTTTTTCATGAGCTCATTGATATAATATGTATACAGCTGGAAAGAAGACTTGATTTTAACAAAATGCAAGCCTGGTTCCCGAGCGGGGTCATGTTGTTGCATTTTCGCGATGAGCAGGAAGCTAAATACAACATCGCTGGAGCACAATTGCATTCCGGCCACTTGTTGTTGTGATGACGTGTGCTCGGTGCAAGCGCTGCCCCGGATTGAGAATGGCAGGTTTCAGGAAGTTCCAACAGACATCTTGCATCACCCACAAGGTCTTTATAGCTGTGGAAGTTTGCACACGTGTGCACCTGCCATGCCTTTTCCACAAGACTTGCTAATGATGAGTTGCACGACCTAGGGTTCCCAAGCGCAGCACCACTATTTGTGCTGCTTGATCACTTTGTACATAAACCTGAGTCTGAGTTTGCACTTAAATAATCTAGTTGTTGTATAGTGTATGCTCATCAAATTTTCTTTACTTTTACTGATTACTTTGGAACGTCCATTTCTTTCTCCCTTTGATTGAATTAATTATCCATTTGCTGTCTTTTTTCATATATGCATTGCTTCCTAATGGAAGAAACAACCACAGTTGCCGCATTCAAAAGAAAAAGTTCAAAAGTAAAAGTAAAAGTCTACAATGGAAGTCACCAGCGTGCATTAATGAAAGGGTTAGGGTTACAAGGGATACAAGGATGGCCTACAGCCCGAGACTCTGGCTGATGGCAATTGGCTGGTGAAACAAAATCAACCAGTGTCGAAAATTGAAACTAAATCTGACACAAA
>Ga0307948_1001161_pt1 | contig 18530 bp, 25 predicted proteins | sample OrgLakmetagen280_FD_201824 | JGI IMG/M metagenome (GOLD analysis project Ga0307948, IMG submission 201824) | Saline water microbial communities from Organic Lake, Antarctica - #280 | ecosystem: Environmental > Aquatic > Non-marine Saline and Alkaline > Saline | place: Antarctica: Organic Lake...
CTACATCATGATGTCCCCTCTTTGAGCAATGTCCACTCTTTGAGCATTGTCCTACATCATGCTGTCCCCTCTTTGAGCAATGTCCCCTCTTTGAGCAATGCCCCCTCTTTGAGCAATGTCCCCTCTTTGAGTAACGTCCTACATCATAATCGTGCAAGTTGCAGATGTGCCCCTTCCCATTCCAGTGCCCATCACTCAGGCTTCAAATGAGGACACAGGTGAGGCTTTTGTGATACTGTTTGTGTGAATGCACATGTATGTGTTTGTACGCCTGTATGTACGTTTGTGTGAAAGCATGTGTGACATCTGTGAGTAAGTTTGTGTGAATACATGTGTGTGACTATATGGGGGAGAACGTTTGTGTGAATACATATGTGTTTTTTGTGGGTGTACGTTTGTGTGAACGCATGTCTGATGTTTGTGTGTACGTTTATGTGAATCACAGTGTGTGTGTGTGTGTGTGTGTGTGTGTGTGTTTGGACATGTGTGCGTATCAGCGCACTTTGGTGTGAGTGTACATTTTTGTTTACGCCTGTTTGTACGTTTGTCTGTGCATATTGGCAGAGTGTTTGGGCATGGACGACATTGGCATTTGTGGCGGTACAGGGGTGTGTAATACATGCAAGAAGGACGGAAGTGGGTTGTCATATTGATTATATTTGTGCCGGCATGTGCTATTACTTCATCAAGAAACTGCGGGTGTTAGCGTGGGTGTTGGTGTTTCGTAGGAGCATGTTCAAAATTATAGCATGAACCCAAAACAAGGGTAGGATCTTAACACCATTGTGTGTGTGTGTATGTGTGTGTGTGTGTGCGTGTGTGTTTGTGCGTGTGCGTGTGTGTGTGCATGTGCGTGTGCGTGTGTGCGTGTGCGTGTATGTGTATGTGCATGTGTGTGTGCGTGTGCGTGTGTGTGTCCATGCACACAGTGTGACGACCATCCTCTCATACCTTACCACACACGTATTGCAACTGCTTCTTTCACCATTGCTGCAACTAATCCTGCATCCTAAACCTTAACCCTATAGCCAAACACTCATACACCTTCACACATACACACTCACAAATACACGCACACACACATATACACACATACAAACACACACACACACACACATACACTCACACGCACACACACAAATACACACGCAAACACACACGCCCTCTACTACACACATATGCACACACGCACACACAAATACACACGCAAACACACACGCCCTCTACCACACACATACGCACACTCTTTTGCTTGCAGATGCTTTTGCACCACCGGCAGGGCAGACGGTGCTGCCCACACTCCCCATTCCAGAGCCATTACCTCCGTCCACAGCAGCAGCAGCAGCAGCAGCAGCAGCAGCAGGAGAAGCAGCAGCAGCAGTTGACACAGCAGCAGTTGAAAATGAAGCGGCAGGGACAGCTGATGCAGATGCAGGTGGAGGCGTCACATGTGCAGCTGAGAAAGCAGATGCGGCAACAGTAGGAGGTGAAGGAGGGCCAAAGGTTGGGGGAGCAGAAGAGCAGCTGGCTGTGTCAAATCTGCAGTCTGAACCTGGGGAGCAGTACCAACAGGTGGGTGGAAATAAATGGGAAGGCTTTGGGTTGTGTCAGGGCTCTCACACATACACACACAAACAAACAAACACACACACTAGGGTTGGCCAGAACCGTAAACACCGTATATGGCCATATGTTTCGTAGGTTCCCTGCCAAAAATACTGGACATACACCGTATATATATGATATAAGTCGACCCTAACACACACACATACACACATCATCCAAAAATACTGTTTATACACCGTATATATATATATATGGTTCTAGCCAACCCTAACGCGTGCACACACACATACACACGATCAATTAATCACACACACTTGCATGTATGCACGCACGCATGCAGCCTGTACAAATGTCGTTCATGAGCCAGGAGCAATACACGCAGCTGTGCCAAGCTGCTGCTGCCCACTTCCACACACACACACACACACACACACACACACTTGCATGTTCTCACGCACGCACGCAGCCTGTACAAATGCCGTTCATGAGCCAGGAGCAATACACGCAGCTGTGCCAAGCTGCTGCTGCCCACTTCCATACACACACTTGCATGTACTCACGCACACACGCAGCCTGTACAAATGCCGTTCATGAGCCAGGAGCAATACACGCAGCTGTGCCAAGCTGCTGCTGCCCACTTCCATACACACACACTTGCATGTACTCACGCACCCACGCAGCCTGTACAAATGCCGTTCATGAGCCAGGAGCAATACACGCAGCTGTGCCAAGCTGCTGCTGCCCACTTCCAACAGCAGCAGCAGCAGCAGCAGCAGCACCCAGAGCAGCAGCAGCAGCACTTCCATCATGCTCTTCCTCCCCAATACCCGTCTGTGCACCCCTCTCTGCCTCTCCCTGTTCATTCGCCCGTTGGTGAGTTTCTGTGGGCTAGTGTCTGTGGGTAAGTGTCTGTGGGTAAGTGCCTGTGGGCAGGTGTCTGTGGGAATGTGTCAGTGGGTAAGTGTCAGTGGGTAAGTGCCTGTGGGTAAGTGCCTGTGGGTAGGTGTCTGTGGGAAAGTGTCAGTGGGTGGGTAAGTGCCTGTGGGTAAGTGTTTGTGGGTAAGTGCCTGTGGGTAGGTGTCTGTGGGTAAGTGCCTGTGGGTGTGTAAGTGTCTGTGGGAAAGTGTCAGTGGGTGGGTAAGTGTCGGTGGGAAAGTGTCAGTGGGTGGGTAGGTGTCTGTGGGTAAGTGTCTGTGGGTCAGTTTTTGTGGGTATGGGTGAAATTGTGAATGTGTGTAGTAGGGGAGGAGGAGGGGTGTGGGGGTGTGAGTATTTGAATGAGTGTGAATGTGGAAGGTGGGAAATAAGTATGCATTTTGAGTGGGTAAGTTGGTAGGTTAAAAGTGTGATTCAGCTGGTGATTTAAGCATGGTAGTTTAAAAGTGTGATTCAGCTGGTGATCTAAGCATGGTAGGTTAAAAGTGTGATTCAACTGGTGATCTAAGCATGATGCTTGTTACGTGCAATGATTTTAATTAGATGACTTTGAGGCTTTTTTGCGATTGCAAGTGTGAGCGTGAACTGGATTGATTTAAGTAATCCATGTGCATTTTTGGCCTTCTGTTGCGCCTCTGTGTGAACTCATATAAAGATAAGAAGAGGCCACACACACAGACATACATACATAACACACAGACACACACACATATACACACATACACACAGATACACACCATACACACACACGTGTGCACACACACCATGCAGAGGGACACCAACACCATCAGCAGTGGGACCCTGCTGCTATGGCAGCTGCGCAGGCAGGTGCTGGCTTCCCTCCATCATCATATGCAATGCCGATGCCAATCCCGTTTCCATGCGCTCCACCAGGAGGTGAGTGTGTGTTTGTGGGTGTGTTTGTATACGTGCGTGTGTATGTGTGCGCTTGTGTGTGTTGACATGCGTGTGTGTTTGTGTGTGAGTGCATGCACGTATCCGTATTTGAGTTTATAAGGAGGTAGGGTGTGGTGTTTGTTTGGAGGCAAACTGTAGTGTTTCAGTTGAGTGCAAAGATGTATCTGCATGATTATTGAGCAGCAGAACAGGTGTTTATTGAGCAGCAGACGGGTGGTTATTGAGCAGCAGACAGGTGTTTCAGTTGAGTGCAAAGATGTATCTTCATGATTATTGAGCAGCAGAACAGGCCTGATCTCAATCTGTGTGTTCATGGAATGCCCGGATTTTGACTCTTGCTCTTGTCACACGTCTCATCACGCATCTTATCACGCATCTTGTCACACATCTTGTCACACATCTCATCACGCATCTTACATACTTATGCTGTTTCAATTGATCTGCCTCACCCACCATGCTAGTGTGCTTCTGTGTTCGTTCTACCGTCCTGCTCCCGATTCTGCCTCTGCTAGCAGCGCAGATGCATGGCCTATAAACTTGTCCATTATTTCTCCTCGCCCCGTTACATGGTAGCGTGCTGATGCGCTTGTGTTGCAATCTGCTGGTCCGGATTCTGCCTCTGCTAGCAGCGAGGATGCATGACCCACAAGCTCTCCATTATTTTCCCTCGCCCCTATAAGCTCTTCATTATTTTCCCTCGCCCCTATAAGCTCTTCATTATTTCCCCTCGCCCCTATAAGCTCTTCATTATTTTCCCTCACTCGCCCCTATAAGCTCTTCATTATTTTCCCTCGCCCCAATAAGCTCTTCATTACTTTCCCTCCCCCCTACAAGCTCTTCATTATTTTCCCTCGCCCCTATAAGCTCTTCATTATTTCCCCTCGCCCCTATAAGCTCTTCATTATTTTCCCTCGCCCCTATAAGCTCTTCATTATCTTCTTTTGCCCCTATTAGCTCTTCATTATCTTCTCTCGCCTCTATAAGCTCTTCATTATATTCCCTCGCCCCTATAAGCTTTTCATTATTTTCCCTCGCCCCTATAAGCTCTTCATTATTTCCCCTCGCGTTTATAAGCTCTTCATTATTTTCCCTCGCCCCTATAAGCTTTTTAGTATTTTCCCTCGCCCCTATAAGCTCTTCATTATTTCACCTTGCCCCTACAAGCTCTTCATTATTTTCCCTCGCCTCTTTTTTTACATGCTAGCGTGCTGACGTGTTTCTAACCGTCGTCATGCTCTCTCACTGATCACAACCTTGTTATCAACACCCCTCACTGTGTGTTACAAACTTCTCCATTAATGTTCCTCGCCCCATCTCATGCTCGCATGCTGATGTGTTTCTAATCGCCGTCATACTCTCACAACCTTGTCATCAACACCCCCCAGTGTGTTACAACTTCTTCATTAATTTTCCTCGCCCCATCTCATGCTAGCATGCTGATGTGTTTCTAATCGCTGTCATACTCTCACAACCTTGTTATCAACACCCCCCAGTGTGTGTTACAAACTTCTCCATTAATGTTCCTCGCCCCATCTCATGCTAGCATGCTGATGTGTTTCTAACCGCCGTCATGCTCTCTCCACTGTTCACAAACTCGTCACCAACCTTGCTGTGAAAACTATTGAGCCCCTTCGAAATCTATTTCTGTAATAAATGATCAAAGGTGTGGTTATGCAAAGTTCATAACATGCATACACAGGAAAACGCCTGCTTGCCTGTTTCAGCCGTGGTGATGACCACGCTCACTCCTGCTGATGGATGATTTGCCGCTCTCATTGCTTCTAATGGATGAACAATTTCCGCAATCATGTAAAAGCCCCCACAGAGCACCTGCAAGCGGCAAATATCCCTCCCTCACTGAATTTCTTTCAAGGATACTAGCCTCACTAATTAAAGAATTTGTCGATGATTGCTTTGCCTCTCTCTCATTCCTGATGTTGAATGCACACTCCACTGCAGGCCCCTAAAAAGCAACTGCAAGCAGCAAATATTGCTCCCTCCATCCTTTTTTTCTTTGACGGATCACAGGCATCTTTGTTCCTAATGTCGAGGAAACCACTCTCGGGTACACTCCACCGCAGGCCCCCACAGAGCTCCTGCAAGCAGCACAGATCCCTGTCTCAATCATTTTATCTCACAGATAACTGGCCTCACTGCATGATTAAAGAAAATATACTGTGTTTGCCTTACTCATTCCTGCTGCTGGGCACACCGCCGCAGGCCCCCACAGAGCTTCTGCAAGCAGCACAGATCCCTGTCTCACTCATCTTATCTCACAGATAACTGGCCTCACTGCATGATTATTGAAAATATCCTGTGTTTGAATTGTTTGCCTTACTCATTCCTGCTGCTGGTCACACCAGTGCAGGCCCCCACAGAGCACCTGCAAGAAGCACAGATCCCTGCCTCACTCATTATATCTTATACCTAGATAACTAGCCTCACTCATTCCTGTGTTTGACTTACTTGCCCTACTCATTCCTGCTGCTGGGCACATCACTGCAGGCCCCCACGGGGCACCCGCAGGCAGCGGGAGCATGATGTACATTCCCATCCCAGTACCAGTGCCCATGCCGATGCCCATGCCACCCCCTGGTGCGTACAATGAAGAGAGGGAAGTGCAGCAGGGGCGGTTATATTCTTGCTAAACATTCCCATCCCATGCACATTCCCATCCCAGTACCAGTGCACATGCCCATGCCCATGCCCATGCCACCCCCTGGTGCGTAAAATGAAGAGAGGGAAGTGCAGCAGGGGCGGTTAATTTCTTGCTGAACATTCCCATCCCATGCACATTCCCATCCCAGTACCAGTGCACATGCCCATGCCCATGCCCATGCCACCCCCTGGTGCGTAAAATGAAGAGAGGGAAGTGCAGCAGGGGCGGTTAATTTCTTGCTGAACATTCCCATCCCAGTACCAGTGCCCATGCCACCCCCCGGGCAGGGCCGAGAACAAAGACAAAGGCCTTTCGGCCTTTGTACGCCATGCAATGGAAAGAGAGGGAAGTGCAACAGGGGCGGTTAATTTCTTCCTGGTTTGTACAAAAGGAAGGGAAAGAAATACACACAGAGCAATGAAAATGCTCCTCTAATACGTACAATGGAAAGAGAGGGGAGTGCAGCAGGGGCTGTTAATTTCTTCCTGGTTTGTACGAAAGAAGAGAAGTATATGCCCACAAAGCAATGAAAATGCTCCTGTAATGCGTATGATGGAAAGAGAGAGAAACGTACAAGCGGCTGTATAAGTGTACTCTGGAAGGTGCAAAACAAAACACGCCAGCCGGCTTTTCATTAGGTCTCTTTCGGTTCCTCTGTGGGACCCTGTAGAGTTTTAAGCGCGAGGGGTTTTGATAAGCAAACTGTTCGGGTCGATTGAGGAATAAAAACGTACATTTTCATACCGCAGAGCTTACCTGCACTAGGGGTGGTGTAAACAGTTATTTTGCATTGAGAAAGGAAAGAATTCAGTTGAAGGCTGCAAACCTCCTCTGTTGCACATAAGGGCGGGAAAGAGTAGAACCTCATTTATGTGTCGATCTAGGAAAAAGGCCTTTGTTTGGGTGTTCTGAAATTCCTGCACTGCAGGTACATAAGGAAGGAAAAGTGCACGATACTGAATATGGGGTGGTGATCCGAGGCTGATGCTTGGTTCAGAGTTTTAATTTCAAACAGTGATCTGACAGGTATAAGCTGGTGGGATTCAAAGGTCGACGAGCTTGGTCTGATCAGTAGAAGGACGGGCGTGAAGAGAATCCAACAGTTAACAAAAAAAGCAACAACCACGTAAAAGCCACCCACGCTCCACGATATTGAAATTAAGGGAAAGACAGGCGTGAAGAGAATCCAGCATTAAACAAAAAAGCAACAGCCACGTGTCCACCAAAAGCCACCCACGCTCCAGGATATTGAAATTAAGGGAAGGAAGGCGTGGGGAAAGTCGTGGGTGGGGGTGATCAGTTGGTCTGGATGTCGGTACATGCACTCAAATGCAACAGTAAGGTGGTCCTGTTTAGTGTGGCATGCATGTGTTCAAGGCGTTGGCTGAAGCCTTGTGTATTCAGTACTATGAGGATCCTATATGCAAACAAACTATTTTTTGTACGGTGCGCCACTGGGTGCACTTTGCTTATAGTGGAGGGCGTGCATTTGTGGGGCTAGCTGCAACCTTGGGGGCCCAGTGATGTGGTCATCTTGTGTTAACACATATTTAGGATTGGCCAGAACCGTATATATACACCGTATATGACCGTATATTTGATGATTTCCCTGCCAAACATATCGTATATACACCGTATATATATGGTTCTGGCCAACCCTACACATATTGTTTAATGCAATGCTTTGTAAATTGTAAAACATGGTCTTTATCACCAGGTTCATTCGGTTTGTGTTTTTGTGTGGTCAAGTACTGGTGTGAGAGATTGTAACTAGCTGTTTCTGCAATGACGTTGCCGTTCAATATTTCCGCAGTGCTGGAAAGCAGACTTGGTCAATTCCGTATTCATTGTGTCATGTGCTAATGGCTCCATCCACACACACACACACACACACACACACACACATACACATTTACATATGCACATGGGCATGCACACACACATACATGCAGGAGCTGACCCCTCTCACCAACACCAGCAGCCTGAGGCAGCGCAGCAACAGCAACAGCAGCAGCAGGGGTACCAGGTAACACGCACACACACATAAACACACACACACACAAACACACACACACACACAAACACACACGCACACACACACACACACACACACACACACACACACACACACACACACACACGCGCGCACACACACACACACACACACACATATACACAAACACGAACACGCTCACATCAGCATGTGCTCGCACTAGTGCACACATACAAGCACATATCATGAGAACATTGCAAACAGTTCCACAGCTTCACCTTGCGCTTAGCCTGGTGCTTTGTTTTAAACCCCACTGCGTGGTTTTAATTCCGATGTGCATTCGTACCTCCCTGCGCTCACAATTCACTCTCCAGCAGCCGTGCCTGCAGTCACACTACTGCCATGCTTTTTGTGCTCAGCACTTTTACATAAGCTGTGTATGCATACCTCCCTGCGCTCACAATTCACTCTCCAGCAGCCGTGCCTGCAGTCACACTACTGCCATGCTTTTTGTGCTCAGCACTTATACATAAACAATTCTACGTACACAGACAAACAAACTGCACGTATCATAAGGGTATCACGTATCATAAGGGTATCACGTATCATAAGGGTACCACAGGCCCACGCCCAGGCATAAGGGTATCACGAATTATAAGGGTATCACGTATCATAAGGGTACCACAGGCCCACGCCCACTCTGCTCAGCAGCAGCAGCAGTGTCACACACACACACACACAATTGTGCTTTGCACGCTTATGTCAGCATGTTTATGTTTATGTCCACAACAGACGTACCTCTCACTGCCCTGCAGGTCCACATCCACGCCCTTCAGCAGCAATACCTGCAGCAACAGCAACAGCTACAACAGCAGCTACAGCAGCAGCAACAGCAGGAGCACCTCCCACAGCAGGCGCCACTACCGCAGCCAGCGTCTCAGCAGCCAGGTGCGATCAGTGGTGCTGCCTTTGGATACAATGATTACAATGGTTACAATGGGGGGTGACCTTCAGCCAGGTAGTTTGGCTGATCGGCTGCTGACTGGTCTCGGCCAGCCACAAATAAATCCATAAGCTCAGAAAAAAAACAGGATGTATCTAATGTCGCAGAAATTGTGCAGTTACGCTTCATGACCATAAATAAGCGGGCTTCTGTACCAAGTATCCGTACATCTAGTGTATATAATATTTGATGTATGGTTTTCAGTGTTGTGCACCTGACGCTTGACGGCGTCAATGGTAAATGACGCTGACGGCGTAATTCATGTCAAATTGACGGTAAAAATAGTAAATTACGCCGTCAATTGTCAGAGTTTAGTGACGGTAACGCCGTTATTTACGACCGTTATTTACGGTGCCATTTTTGAATGACGCCGTATGCGCACAACACTGATGGTTTTGGCCGACCCTAGGTTGGTATCATGCAGTTGCTCCACAACCAAACCGGGTAGGTTCGTATCATGCACAACCAAACCGCGTAGGTTCATATCATGCACAACCAAACCGCGTAGGTTCGTATCATGCACAACCAAACCGCGTAGGTTCGTATCATGCACAACCAAACCGCGTAGGTTCGTATCATGCACAACCAAACCGCGTAGGTTCATATCATGCACAACCAAACCGCGTAGGTTGGTATCATGCAGTCGCTCCACAACCAAACTGGATACTCAAAAGGCTCACCCCTGAGATCTCCAGTTGGATGCGTCACCTTTGTCCACTGTCCACACCAGGAGGAGTTTCCCATCATGTCACACTAACAACAAACAAAACACACAACACACAACACACAACACACACACAACAATTGTGCGCCAGGGGGTGTAAGTTTGGTACCTTCTGACAGTGTGCAATACCGTCAGAAGGTAGTGTGTGCTACACGCAGCTGCTTCTTGCGAAGATCATGTGTGTGTTGCAAGCAGCTGCTTCTTGTAAATAGCATGTTTGTGTTACAAGCAGCTGCTTCTTGTGAGTAGCATGTATATCACAAGCAGCTGCTTCTTGTAAAAATTTGCGGCTGCTTCTTGTAAAGATCATGTGGTTTACACACAGCTGCTGCTTGTAAATAGCATGTGTGTGTTACAAGCAGGCTCTTTTTCACAGCTATTACAGTAACCTCACTCCTTGTGCAATGGAAACAAAGCCTGTACGTCACGACCAAAAACAGAAGACGGTGCATGATGTGTGCTGCGTTCTTAATGCCATGTGCTGTTGTGTTTATTGCTTTGCTGGGGTCACACAATCTCTGATCAAGCTTGCCGCTAGTCAACCTCCCTCAGCCCCCCACACACACATTCTGACATGCGCATTCTGACCTGCGCATTCTGAACTGCGTATTCTGACCTGCACATTCTGACCTGCGCATTCTGACCTGCACATTCTGACCTGCACGTTCTGACCTGCACATTCTGACCTGCGCATTCTGACCTGCGCATTCTGACCTGCACATTCTGACCTGCACATTCTGACCTGCGCATTCTGACCTGATTTTTCTGACCTGCACATTCTGACCTGCACATTCTGACCTGCGCATTCTGACCTGCTAATTCTGACATGCGCATTCTGACCTGATACTTCTGACCTACCCATTCTGACTGCACGTTCTGACCTGCACGTTCTGACCTGCACAATCTGACCTGCACATTCTGACCTGCGCACTGTTCTTAACCAAGACATCACCTATCTACAAGCAATGAGAACATAGCATCTTCCACTTCGCGTTTTGCTTTTTCACGTCTCATATGTTCTCTCATCATTTCTCTTTCCCGTTCTCTTTGCCTTTCCCATCCTCTTTCTCTTTCTATTTCTCGACCAAGACATTGGTTTGCCCTAGCACCTTGACTATGACACTTTGTTTATTCCTAGCATTCTAGCATTTTGCTTGCTCAACTCAGCATTGCCCCATACAAACCTCGGAATACATGCTTTGCTATATGATATATGATGCTTAACCCACACCACCTTAAGTGGCCATTCCAGCATTGCCCCATTCCCACATCGTGACCTGCGCTTTGGTCAACTTTTGTCACTTAAATCCAGAGGTCAATACATGCACATACGCATGCGTGCACACAGCGCATGCACGCATACACACACATACACGTACACTAACACACACGCACACTCACGCACACACACACACACACACACAAACATTTGCTTCCTCCGCAGGCGCGCATCAGCAACTCCCACAGCAGGAAGGAAACCAACCGCTTCAGCCACTTCTACCAGAACACCAACCTCAACCAAGCCAGCATGTGCCCTCACAAATAGACCAGTCATTTGAAGCAAAGGCTCAAATTCCTCGCCGCTCTTTTCTCCCACCAGGTATGTCGCGCGCGCGCACACACACACACACACACACACACACACACACACACACACACACACACACACACACACACACACACACACACACACACACACACACACACACACACACATGTGTGTGCACTCTCACAAACACATACATACATGCGCACACCTACAAGCACAAACATACATACACACACAAACGCACACGCACACACAATGCCTCATACTCTCTCTCTCTCTCTTTCTCTCTCTCAACAGGTCTATCCCATCTATTTAGCACCACCAACCGCACGCAACCCCCCTCCATAGCACCTACATCTGCAGCTCCCGCACCATCCCAACCAACTTCAGCAGTTCCTACAACAGAGGTGCCTCTCTTGATGAATGTGTGGGTGCGGGTCTGTGGGTATCGGCATAGTTGTGTGTGTGTGGTGTGTGTGTGCGTGTGTTATTTTTTAAACTATTGAATGGTATACTGTTTGATGATTAGCTACGTTCCTTAAATACCAGCACTGATATTTTTCAAACTAGCTACGTTCCTTAAATACCAGCACTAATATTTTTCAAACTAGCTACGTTCCTCAAATACCAGCACTGATTAGGCTTGGGCCATGAATTTAGAAATTTTCATCACCAGCACGTCTGCACATACACATATGTATCCACGCTAACACACAAACACGCAAACACAAATGCACATGGACACACACACACCCACACCCACACACACACACACACACACACACACACACAAACACACACACACACACACACACGCACACACACGCACACACACACACACACACACACACACACACACACACAAACACACACACACACACACACACGCACACACACGCACACACACACACACACACACACACACACGCACACACACACACATACACACACATACACACACACACGTGCGCAAACAGACACATGTACACACATACACACATGTACACAAACAGGCGCCCAAGGGAGCCTGGGGTGCGGGCGGTGGTGCTGTTTTAAAGGCAAAACTGTCTCCCTCCTTGGCTCAGACACACACAGCTCCTCTTTCGTCTACTAGTTCCAGCAAAGAGTCTGTGTCAGGCACATCAACCTTCTCCAGGTGAGCATTTGTAGATGACCATCCTAAAGAAGTTTGTGAGAATTGTAATAAGCACATCAAATTCTAAACTAACACTTTCCTTTAAATACTATAATACCCTGCATTGAATTCTTTGCATCGGTATTGTTTTTTGCCCCGCGGGGAGACTTGTGTATCTTAAAATGTACTTTTCAGGTCATTTTGGGGGGCACATTTGGGGTGTGCAGGAATGTGCGCCGTTTTTATAAAATGTTTTCGTTTGATGTACAAGATGCGTATGGCTAGATACAGTATCACCAGATCACGCTTGAGCTCTCAGTGACGCCACTGGTGATCTGGTGATATCGTACCTACTTATACGCATCCTGTACCTCAAATTTCAAAAGCGGGGGTTCCATAGAATGTTTTCGAAATTTGAGGTACAAGATGCGTATGGCTAGGTACGATATCACCAGATCACCAGTGGCGTCACTGAGAGCTCTAGCGTGATCTGGTGATACTGTACCTAGCCATACTCGTCCTGTACCTCGAATTTTGAAAACGTTATATGGAACCCCCGCTTTTGAAATTTGAGGTACAAGATGCGTATGGCTAGGTACACTATCAATACTGTACCTCAAACTTCGAAAACATTATATAGAACACCCGCTTTTGAAATTGAAATCTGAGGTACAATATGCGTATGGCTAGGTACAGTATCACCAAATCACCAGCAGCGTCACTGAGAGCTCAAGGGGGTAACTTTTTGGCATGATCCCAGAGCTCGCTCTCAGCATACGTACCCAGGTATGCAGTTTCAAAGCACAGCATGGGCTTGCACAGCATATGGATGGGTGGGTGTGTTTTCACAGCATGAGTGTGTATATGGATGGGTGTGTTTGCACAGCATATGGATGGGTGGGTGTGTTTTCACAGCACATGGATCTGTGTGTTTGCACAGCATGGGTGTGTTTGCACAGCATGGGTGTGTTTATGGATCTGTGTTTATAGATTGGCCATCTATGGCAGTAATGCTTAAAGAAAGCAAAGCTGTTCACTCTACTGCTCAGATGCTTGGAAGAAAGCAATGCAGTTCACTCGGCTGTTCCAGGATCATGATGTTCATCAAATTCACCACAGTTTTAGACTACAAAAGAGTGTGCCATTACACTTTTGACCGTGTTGTCCCCTGTGCTGAGACAATGTATGTCATAAAATGTTACATTATATAACTTATGTGTCTAACCTGCTGATATATTATAATAATGACATGTAGTCCCTTGCACATGTTCAGGTCTCGTAACTAGACCAGATGCAAGTCATATAAGGTAATTTGTATAAATTATATACTAGACCAGGTGCAAGTCATATAGGTAATATTATATGTGACCAGCATTTTGGTATAGTACAATAATGACCATGTTGTCCCTTGCATACGTTCAGCCTCGTAACAAGGCAAAATATGTCATACAATATCATCATATAAATTGCATATGACAGCTATTGATATAATGCAATAATGACAATGTCGTCCCTTGCATGTGTTCAGGCCTCCAGCACCTAACCAAAGTTTGGTATAAAACAATTAAGTACGTACGGTGTGGCACACACACACACACACACGCACAGGCACACACACCCACACAATGTCGTCCCTTGCATGTGTTCAGGCCTCCAGCACCTTCAACAATAGCAGCAGCAGGGAACGGGCAGCACGCGGATGGCTCTGACAACAGAGTTAATGGAGGTGCCAATGGTGAGTGAGATGCAGCAGGCTGTGTATGTCTGTGTGGATATGTGGGTGCATGTGTGAGTGTGTGTGTGTTTGTGCGTGCGTGCCTACGTCACCTCCATCATAGCGAATGTCACATGCACACCCTTCTCACTGCTCTGAATACGCCGCTTCAAGACGCGTGCAGCTCTTGCACACACATGTACACACACGTACACGCGCAAATATAAACACATTTATATGTATATACCGTTTGTTTACGATCATTTCGGAACTTAATTAATTATTTGGCCAGAAAACGAAAATTTTTATTAATTCTTGGAGGCCTCTCCAAACTGACTTCGAAGTGATAAATTAATTATTTATAGTGGTTTTGAGGGTGAAAATCGAAATGAGGTCCAAGCGCGCCAGTGTGAACCTTTTGGCCGGGCTCTTGAAGCCTCAGCCACAGCTTCAGCCATAACTAACATCAGTAGCAGTGCACAGGCAGCATTCACCGGGGGGCTTTCGAACTCAAAAACTAATTCCCGACAGGGCCCTCCCGAAGTGCCCTCGAACTCAAAAATTAATCCCCAGACTCCCTCACGAACTGAAATCGAAAATTAAATTAATTTTTTGAAGGTGTGGTCACAAACTGATCGTGAACGAACGGTATCATATATGTATATTATGTATATACGCACACACACACACACATACACACATACACGCACAGGTGCTGGAGGAGGAGAGGGCCTCACAACTGAGGAGTACACCGCACAGATGGAGCGCTGCGCTGAGCAGATCTTTGCGGGGTCTGCTCCTGGCCAGTCGGGCATGCCCATTAACTGGTGGGTCATGCCAATTGTTTCGTGAAATGGTGCAGTACAGAATTGGAGCGCAAGAACAGCAAAAAGTGGGTACTGCTCCTGGCCAGTCAGGCGTGCCTGTTGACTGGTGGGTCATGCCAAGTGTTTCGTGACATGGTGCAGTACAGGAATGAAGCGCAAGAACAGCAAAAAGTGGGTACTGCTCCTGGCCAGTCAGGCGTGCCTGTTGACTGGTGGGTCATGCCAAGCGTTTCGTGAAATGGTGCAGTACAGAAATGAAGCGCAAGAACAGCAAAAAGTGGGTACTGCTGCTGGCCAGTCAGGGCTGTCTGTTGACTGGTGGGTCATGCCAAGTGTTTTGTGTAATGGTGCAGTTACAGAAATGAAGCGCAAGAACAGCAAAAAATGGGTACTGCTCCTGGCTAGGGTTGGCCGGAACCGTATATACACTGTATATGACCATATTTTTGGTGATGACCGTATATTTGGTGATTCCTGCCAGAAATACCGTATGTACACCGTATATATATGGTTCTGGCCGTGGTATGGCTCACACCTGCCAAAAATGCTATATACAACGTATAAATATAATATATAATATGTATGGTTCTGGCCGTGACATGGCTCACACCTGCCAAAAATGCTGTATATCTGTATTTACAACATATATATGGTTCTGGCCGTGGTATGGCTCACACCTGCCAAAAATGCTATATACAACGTATAGATATAATATGTAATATATTAAATTTTGGCCTGTTATTGTTACGAAGTGCGTAGCGTACTTTAGTTAACCACGGTGTTGTACCAGTGTACCAGTGCACGGTGTTGTACCAGTGTACCAGTGCACAGTGTTGTACCAGTGTACCAGTGTACCAGTGTACCAGTGTACCAGTGCACAGTGTTGTGCCAGTGTACAGTGTTGTACCAGTGTACCAGTGCACAGTTGTTACGAAGTGCGTAGCGTACTATAGTTAACCAACGGCTAAGGCAGTAGGGTGAGTGTATATTACTACTTAAATTACGAACTGCCTTTTGGAGTCGAACCAGCTTCACCGGTCACCGTTGAACTAACCTCCAGTTAGTTATACACCTTTTCTCAAGGGACGCGTACACACGTAACAGTTATGCTCAGTATTCCGTGGTTGAGTGCAACACAGAAATGAAGCGCCGTGTAAGGAAAACATATTTGCGGGGTTGCTCATGATGAGGCGGGCGTGCCCATCATTGCCGCTGTGAACAAAACGTTGTCGCCAAATCGTGGTGGTCAGATCACGGTTGTCAAAATATGGTTAAAAATATGGTAAGGAAAACACATTTGCGGGTTTGCTCATGATAAGGCGGGCGTGCCCTTCATTGCCGCTGTGAACAAAACGTTGTCGTCAAATCGTGGTGGTCAGATCATGGTTGTCAAAACATGGTGGTCAGGTCATGGTTGTCAAAACATGGTAGTCAAATCATGGTTGTCAAATCATGCCAAATGTACTACTAACGCCAATGTGTGCGACTGATTCTGCTGCAGCTAGACCCGCAGCCATTTGCAATTAGTGCAGGTGCAGTAAGTCCCGCAGGTGCAGCGCAGATGCAGGTGCTGCGCAGATGCAGGTGCTGCGCAGATGCAGGTGCTGCGCAGATGCAGGTGCAGCGCAGATGCAGGTGCAGTGCAGATGCAGGTGCAGCTAGTCCTGCATCAAAACGCTGCCAGTTGCAGTTAGTGCAGACCTGCAGCAGTACAGCAAACCGTGCTCAGCAATTGCTTATGCGTGGGTTGATTGCAGCTAGCTGGTTGCCTCAAGTCTCCGCTGCTTGCCAGTCCTGCATCAAAATGCTGCCAGCTCTGTTGCTACATTAAATCATGCACAGCAAACACTAATGTGTGAAACCAACTGCAAGCGGCTGTCTGACGACGCTGCTGCTGCCAGTCCCGCCTTAAAGCGCTGCCAGCTCTGCCGCTACACTAAATCATGCACAGCAAACACCAATATGTGAAACCAATTGCAAGTGGCTGTATGACGACTCTGCTGCTGTTAGTCCCGCCTCAAAACGCTGCCAGCTCTGCCACTGCAATAAATCGTGCACAGCAAACACTAATGTATAAAAACTAATTGCAAGTGACTGTCTGACGACGCTACTGCTGTCAGTCCCGCCTCAAAACACTGAAAACACTGCCAGCTCTGCCGCTACACTAAATTATGCACAGCAAACACTAATATGTGGAATTGTTCACAGGTGGCTGTCTGACGACGCTGCTGGTGCCAGTCCCGCCTCAAAACGCTGCCAGCTCTGCCACTGCAATAAGTCGTGCACAACAAACACTAGTGTGTGGGATTTTCACAGGTGGCTGTCTGACGACGTTGCTGCTGCCAGTCCCGCGTCAAAACGCTGCCGCTGCAATGTTTCATATCACAGCCATCAACAATGTAAGGATCTGATCACAGGTGGCTGTCTGATGGCGCTGCTGCTGCCAGTCCCGCATCGAGTGCCGCCAGCTCTGCCGCTGTGGAGGCCAAGAGTGTGAAACACAACGGGCTCACAATCAAAAGGAGGACCACTGCGGTACGAGTGGCTGAGCTTCAGGCCCTGCGTGCGGCGGCCGAGGCCGCAAACCCTAGTCCTAAGAAGCTGAATCCTCCGGGTGTGTGGGTGTGGGTGTGGGTGTGTGTGGGTGTCTATTTGCGGTGCGTGTGTGGGTTTGTGAGAGTGGGAGTTGGAATTGGTGTTGGTGTGGGAAACTATGTTTTGGGTGTGGGTGTGGGTGTGGGTGTGGAAAGCGTTATATCAGTTTTGACACACTGCGCCATCCTGATACGTTTGCTTGAGTGTAATGTAATACATACTGAGATTTATCCTTGTGACTTCATAGCATTACAACGCTGTTGCGTCGGTCTCTTGCTCCCTCACACACATATCCACCCACATGATCACACACACACACACGCGCACGCACACACACACACATACACACAAACACACACACATGCAGGCACCACGATCATCCAAGGCCCCTACGAAGGCAGCCAAGTGCTGCGCATGTGGCAGAGTGGGAAAGTGGACGGCATGCGCCTCATAGCGGGCACCCAGGTATGCTGTGTGTGTGTGTGAATGATTGTGTTTTATGTGTGTATGTGTGTGTGAAGTGGTGCAGATGTTTGTGGCGTGTGGTGTGGGTGCTGGTCGCATAGCTGGCACCCAGGTACGTTGTGTATGGAGTGGTGCAGATGTAAGTGTAAAGTGGTGCAGGTGTTTGTGTGTGTGCGTGTGTGTGTGAAGTGGTGCAGATGTTTGTGGTGTGTGGTGTGGGTGCTGGTTGCATAGCTGGCACCCAGGTACGTTGTGTATGGAGTAGTGCAGATTTAAGTGTAAAGTGGTGCAGGTGTGTGTGTGTGTGTGGTGTGTGTGTGTGCGTGTGTGTGTGGTGTGTGTGTATGGTGTGGGTGCTGGTCGCGTAGCTGGCACCCAGGTACGTTGTGTATGGAGTGGTGCAGATGTAAGTGTAAAGTGGTGCAGGTGTGTGTGTGCGTGCGTGT
>Ga0307948_1001165_pt1 | contig 18486 bp, 17 predicted proteins | sample OrgLakmetagen280_FD_201824 | JGI IMG/M metagenome (GOLD analysis project Ga0307948, IMG submission 201824) | Saline water microbial communities from Organic Lake, Antarctica - #280 | ecosystem: Environmental > Aquatic > Non-marine Saline and Alkaline > Saline | place: Antarctica: Organic Lake...
GGCAGTTTCAAAATAGTATGTTATAATTTAGAAAACTTAAATTATAGTGAGAAAATAATTTCAGAAAAGTAACATTATTTTGAAAAATGTAATGTTAGAATTTTTAAATTATGATAATTTAAAAACTTATTTTTATTTAGAAATAAATTGTTATTATTGTTAGCAAAATTTTTATTATCTAATATCGTAATAAAAATTTTATTTATAAAAAATTAAAAATAAAATACACAATATTTCTCTCTTGGTGAAAATGTTTGATGTAAACTTTTCTGTTGTTGAGTATATTTCTTACCTTTTATCGTAAGCTTTTTGTATTTACTCTAATTTCGCTTGGTGATTTCTCTCTTGGTGAAAATGTTTGGTGTAACCCTTTCTGTTGTTGAGTATATTTCTTACCTTTTATCGTAAGCTTTTTGTATTTACTCTAATTTCGCTTGGTGATTTCTCTCTTGGTGAAAATGTTTGGTGTAAACCTTTCTGTTGTTGAGTATATTTCTTACCTTTTATCGTAAGCTTTTTGTGTTTACTCTAATTTCGCTTGGTGATTTCTTAATACACCGTAAATTATGCATATAAAATCTTTATATATTTTATACTGGCATGCCGTCACATAACATAAACTTAACCCCTAGACAAAAATCTATAATGGGTGGGGCTGCTATTAATGTTAAAAAACTACTAAGACAACGTGGAGGGACTAAATCTCTCAAAGGCGGAGGTGGTGGTATCCGATATATGGTTCTAATGTATTTTACCGCTATTACTGCTGTATGCTTCGCAAGTAAATATGGAGATATTCCAAATATAGAAACAGTTGTTAAATATTTTTTTACGGATTTATTAGAACAAGGGGAACTTTATAAACCTGAATTCCTTCGCACCGTTATTGAAACTATTTATGTTACATACGTTCATTTAGGAGAAGGACAAGAACGACCATTAGCGTGTCAGGATTATAGAGATGCTGGATATATTTCAGGTGAATATCCAGCACGTGCTGGTGAAAACTGTTCTGCTAATGTAGATGCTTTTGGTGAAAATATTACTGTATTTTGTTTTACCGCATTTGTTACCACACTTCTAGGGGCAGGTATCACGATAGATATGTTTATGTCATCCAACGGTGTAAAAACTGCAGATGAAAAAGCAAAAGATTTCCCCAAATCTAGTGAAAATGATGATATGATAAAAATGTTGACAAGACAAATTGAGAGAAAAGACACGCAAATATCTAAACAATCAGAACAAATTGACAGAAAAGACACTCAAATATCAAAACAATCTAAACAAATTGACGAACTAATAGAACAAATTAATGGCCTAAGAAATTTATTTAAAAAAGCATTTGCGGAAGGTTCTCCTATGCAACAATTTGTAGACTCCATTACACAACGTATTCACACATCCGGAAATCTCGGTCCTAATGCAAGTGTAGATGATTTGTTCGCAGCATTACAAGATATAAATGAAGATCTGTATCGATCATATGTCCCACTATATAACCCTTTTCAAGAGGTATCATACCTTTTTTCTAATAGAGGATTAGAATCAAGGTCAGCAGAACAAGGCCCAGATGGTGTATTGCAACTAGAAACAGAACCAGACCCACAACCAGAATACGGTGGAGGCAATAAAAACACACGCTCTAGAAAGAAGAGAGGAAATAAACGCAAACACACAAGACGATATCGAAAAAAACACCGACAATAGAAGATATTTGTATATTTTAATCATATTATTATCAATATACAAATGAACGTACTAACGAAATCATATATGGGTGATTATTCTCATACAATTCGGATACCACATTTATCTTTACAGGGGTACAATTATTTTATAACTAGTAATACGTTGATTCCTATCAAAACGAACACGATAATAGGATTGTCACATATTCCATATGATATACCTAGCTACTATTATGTGTCTGATTATGTTTATACTAATAATATTCTAACCAAATATTTTTGGGATAATAGATTGAACGGACACTTGATAGACCATAAACTTTTATTTTTTCCATATCAAACATACCAATTTAAAATAATCCATCCTACCAGAAAATCTAATATATACGATATCCCAAATATCGGCAAAATAGAATTAAATGACCCTGAACATGAAGAACCTTGGTTTGATCACGAGGTGTGTATTATATTCGATGAAGGTTTTGTACCACCAAAGGTAGGAACAATACACCAAGACATATTTAATCTATCCGGTCTAGTAGAAGATATGTTGAGAGAAAATTCGTCATAAGTTTCTATGTTAGACTTTCTAAGTTTGCGCTTAGGCTAATTTCTTGTAAAACTTTCCCTTCTTCTCTGTCATTCATCTTTGAAGATGCTAATCCAGCACACCTTACATATCTCTCTTGATGTCGTTCATTATTACTCCATCCTGGATGCATTTTGTTAAACTCTGTTGGCCATTTTTGACTGATTGCGTGTTCTGTAGTATCAATTACACGTTTACCATCCTCCAACCCCCAGCCTTTCTCTCTATCATTTATATACCATTCAGCATTAGAAATATTAGTACAATGAAAGGGGCGTTCTGTTAAAGACATGGGTTTTAAATTGTTTAATACTACGTTTGTAATACATTCCGTTTTACTTTTATCAAAATCATCCATCGTTAGTTGCAAATTCTTTGCAAACTCTTGAATAGACATCGCATTCGCACACTGTTCATGCAAAAATACATTTACGTTAAATACCTTTTGATTGTTAATAACATTATTCGACCCATTACAAGTTACACTACCATTCGTAGCAAATGTCTCCTTTAAAGTATCTACTAAATTTGTAGTTAGTTTATGATTTGCAATTTCAATCACGCTTCCAAACATCTTCATCATTTCTATTTCTCTCTCCGTCCATTCTTCTTTTTTTTCATTCATAGAAGAATGCTTACATTTAGATTTATGTCTATAATATCCACTGTGGTACTTATAACTCAATCCACATTCACATTCCCATCTCTTTCCCGTCTGGTGTTTTTCTTCAGAATTATGTACCATTTGTGTATCTTTGTGCTTCTTCGTCTCAATATGTCTGTTCCACATCCCTTTATGAGACGTGCTATAGGAACATTTTTCACAACTATATTGGGTGGTGCTTTTTTCGTGCTTTTTGGTGCTTAAATGTACCATACTCTAACTATAGAGAATAGTATGAAATCTTTATATATATACATTTAAATCTTGAATATTATTAACTGTAGTTATTATAAATGCCTGAGTCCACTATAAATCTTTCTCAAGAAAAAATGAAATTTTTTCTTTCGAATATGTTTTCACACGATTCAGCATTACACGACTTTGTCGATATGCTGCGTCTTATACTCACACGTGATTATATGAATCGCACAATATTACCTCCGGGGTTTATGGCGGGTGGCGGTCCAACCGACAAAGGACAACACGGCGGGATGGAAGACGGCGGGATGGAAGACGGCGGGATGGAACACGGCGGGATGGAAGACGGCGGGATGGAACACGGCGGGATGGAACACGGCGGGATGGAACACGGCGGGATGGAACACGGCGGGATGGTAGATGATGGTGAGGGTTACAATTCAGATGCATCTCAAGGAGCAAAAGAAGTTAAATCGATATCACAAGAATCTGAATATACAGGTCCATCACAAGGAACAGCACAAGCAGACACACGAGCATCAATAGCAGCAGAAGAAGGAGTAGCAGGGGCACCAACAGCACCAACAGCAGCACAAGCAGAAGAACAAAGACAACAAGAAGTCACACATCAAACCCAGTCAAAATATAGCCGGCTGAAAAGAAAAGCTGCGGAAGTTGAAGAGACGACGGATTTGGAAGCGGTTACACAACCCGAGATGAACTACATTTACAATAATGCTAAAATGGCGTATACAGAGATATACAATATACTAAACGACCCAAATATAAATAGTAAATTACATCGTTATATTTATCAACCTCTTGATCCTCATGGTCAAGTATATATGTGTTGTATGTTCGCCCGTGACAATCTATATCATTATCGACATTTTGAAAAGGAAACATTTCACCGTGATAATGATGATGCACAAGAATTCCAACGCGACGGAATTGAAACTATGCCTCCATTAGAACCTCAATTACAAGATCCTGCTGACATTACTACTCCTAAGCATTATCTAAACAATATAATCAGAGTATATAATCATTATCCAAAGAATACTTTTTCTATTATAAACAAATATATCAATACGGTGACGTTACTTAAATTGAATGCTGTGGACAGAATAGATATATCGGGAGAAAAATTAATGAGCGATAAAGTAAATGATTTAAGTGCCAACCAACAGATTATTGTGTACTATAATATCTTCAAGCAAGCAGCACATACACAAGCTATGACTGCAGAACAGCCACAAGCTATGACTGCAGCACAGACACAAGCTATGACTGCAGCACACCAAGCAGCAATAGATGCACACCAAGCAGCAATAGATGCACACCAAGCAGCAATAGATGCACTAGGACGACCAGATGCATCTTATCTGGTGGCTGATGTAATTATTGATAAAATATTAAAAGATATTGGATATAATCATGATACTGATGCAATGTTGCCCCAAGCAACATTGTCGACCAACCTGCATGACCTACTCGACTCAATAATACATTATCAAGAAAAAGACACAATGATAGAAACCCTATTAAATTATGTTATTCCACTATCTAATAATGATAATGATGAACATTTTTATAAATATCTCTCCGCAAATTTGTATGTAATTAAAGAAATGTGTGAAGATAACGTGGGAATAATTAATGATTTATTTGAGTCTTTATTTGGGTACCAAAGAATTGAGGATTATATAAATAGAATAGTGGATCCATCTACCATGGTGGGAGAAGAAGATCCTGATTACACCCGACTATTTAGTCAGGTTGTACAACAAGTCCGGGTTCTGGTACCCGATATACCAGAACCAAAGATTCTTGCGTTTATTGGTAATAATACCATTCATATTATTAATAGAGAATATTTGTTATATGTTAAATGTTTATTAAAATCGTTGGACTGTAATAATTTACATAATGTGCTGACATCTCTTAATCCGCCGGGAGCCGGAAATCGGGGTGGCGGCCACGGTGGAGGCAAACCGTCTGGTGATAACATTTTTCCGGTAGATCATTTAGTATCCTCATATAAACAAGCATTCGTACCTGGCATCCCTGAGAGTGTGAGAGCAAAAAACGCTATTTTTAACAAGAACGTTTATACTTGGGTTATGACGAATATCCCCATATCAGATACCGTAAAACAAGAATTAAGAAATGAATATTGCAATACATATCCTACTTTCAATATTAATCATTTGTATCGTTTTGTTAATGACCAAACATACATATTAGATGTAGATATTGCATCGTCAATACAGATAGAATGTTTAAAGCTGCGTGATAATACTCTTGCATTTACAGAAGCAACTACCAATGCTGTTACCCATGGAGATAACAATATAGATACTCTTAAACAATTGGAATATAGTAATTATGATGTTCTCTACTTGTTTACACTAATAATTTCTTATGTTGCTGCAACACAAGAAGAAGATAAAGCAAATATACGCAACCAATATATTAATACCCCGGATAATCTCGGACCGCCTGAGCCGGAATCAAACGTTCAACCCGCAGCACAAGATCATGTTCCTGGCAGTCTACACTCTTACACCGAACTTACGACCGTTACTGTTATGAATACTATTGGCACTATTGACACTATTGACACTATTGAAACAACGACATTACAAGATACATATTTAGGGTTGATTAAATTTTTTAAGTTTTATAAGTTTTATACTAGTCATACTGGTGCTATACCTGATCCAAATATAAAAATAATGTTGTCAAAATTGATTGGCAAGCTAGCAGAGTGGTTAAATTTGGATACAACGAGTTTTAAAACATTAATTGACCGTAATACTCTTCAAAAACTACGTGATGAAAATTACCATTCAGTTTTAAATTTTCAAGAAGGGTTCACAATTATGTTGCAAACTGTAGATTTGATAAGTCTACTTGCACCCCCAGACAAACAAGAATCATATCAATACGGTAGTACCACAATCAATATTAATGAATTCAATAAGGACTATATATATAATTTTTTTCAAGTGCTTGGTCGTTGCTGTTCTCAAAGTGCGGAATTTTCATATAAAGTATTGTTAAGAATAGAAAGCAGTAAGCAAGGATTGAATGCTGAAGAAAAAGCTGCAACTGGCTATGCTTTGGGATGTATATTACAATCCGTTCGTACACTAATACCTAGTAATGATAGTCCATTATTAAACATAGAGAATAAGCTTATAGATAAAATATTAGAAAAAAAAGCAGGAAAGAGCACAAGACTGGATTCTTTGAGTTTTGGACCGAGTGACGATCATTTATATAACGGTATGATAAAATACATAACATCTCCGCAGCTTTCAGGTGGTTATACTGCCAAGTTTAGTGAAATGCACAAAAAAGGAAAAAAGGCAGTTTCCTCAAATATGTTTGAGGAACTAAAATCTACATGGCATGAACAACAACCACAGGCGGCACTAAATAGATTACTCAACCCTAATATAAACGACGGTGCTAATATTTCACGATTATTTATATCAAATAGTGTAAATGCAAAAACAGAAATTGGTGATTTAAAATATTTTTGTCCGATATCCTCTATCATGGACAATATGCCCCAGTGTGGTACAATACAATCTTCCCAGAAAGATGGTGTGGAATATGGTACGATGGACGTATTGATTAAAAGAGCCGAAGGTGGAGCTCCGCAAATGGCATATCGCGTTAGAGTAGAACCAGAACCACAGGGACAAGTACCTACTACTGCTAAGATTTATGCCTCTTTACAGATTGGTCCGATTGGTGGAGGTGAGGGACTAATTATACGTAAAGGGATTCCTGCTGGTGTAGGTGTAGGAGATTGGCCTGGGACTGATAATGTTCCTGATGATGGTGGTCTACCAATTACAGTTCAACTTGGTAAACTTACTACAGGTCAGGATAACCCATTAGACGCGAAAACTTGTTTGAAGAAAGTATTCGATCATATAAATAGTGGTTTTACCGGTCATTTAAAAAAAAGTGGTTATGAAAATCTTATTGATTACTTTAGTCTTGATAATGAAGCAGCGGTTGTTGATGATCTTGCAATTATTAGAACTACATATACTGGCGTCCCACCAGCAGATGCTGGCGTCCCACCAGCAGATGCACTACTAGCGGAAACAAACCCCATTCGCATGCGACGAGACATGCTAGAAACATCATTTGTAAAAGGTCTTGGAGATTATTTACAAGAAATAAATGGTGTTACTTTAAATGGTGGGTATCTCGAAGCCTCTGCCGTAGGGCAGGGAATTGAACGTTCAGACGGACTACGGTTGCAGTTGTCGAACGATAGGCCTTCCGGAATGCGTGCGTTATTGATGTTGTTGTTTCCTAGACCAGGAAGCAACATACGACCAGATGTAATCGCAGGGTATCTTACCTCAAAAAAATATGCTGTAGCAGGACGGTTTACTGGTACCGGAGGACGAAAACGCAAAAGCAGAAAGCACAAAAGGAAAATACACAAAACCAAAAAGCAAAAAAAGAAAATATACCAAAAAAAAACCAAACAGCGCGTTAAACGCAATAAAAGAACAAGAAGATGATTACACGATTTTCCGTATAAAAAATAAACCTCCTAATATAGAAATTAAAAATGTATATATATACGTGATATGACATATTATACCAGTTGTCGATAGGGACATAGCTAGGTGTTTTATCCTTTACTTTATTTAAATAAAATCTAAAATCGTAGTCGGTATTATACCCAATATAAATAGAAAGACAAAAAATTAAAAATGCAAGTACTTGCACCAATAATGAGGTCAATTTGTGTTTAAATCGATCACTAAATCATGCTATAACCAACGCAAGAGAAGAGGAATGAAACGTGTTCCGTTGTATGCACTTTGTGGACTTCCAATATCAGAACCAGACATAGTTATAAATACATATTATAAATATTTATATTTATGAAACAAATTTATAAATACGTTTACAAACCCAATCGCTAACAGATTTGCTATTATTACATCTGAAGTATAATGCATTCTTGAGTTTATTATTAAAAAACTGGTGACGAATAGATATAATATTAATCCAATCTTTTCATACAAATAATTTGAAAAGATCACCAATATAACTATTGGTACAGATAACAATAATGTATGTCCTGAAAACATATTATCCGCGCATGTATCTTTTTCTTTATTAAATGATATACCTATGTATTTTAATAAATGTGTTTTACAATGATTGTATTCTTTTGCCATTGCGGACGGGGTTAATGTGCTACTATACACTAAAATTCTACATAACCTTAATATTATTGAAGTTAAAAGTAATAACGCTATCAAATTGGTATTTATGGATACTAACCGTAATAAACAATAAATGAATGATGATATTACCAATACCGACGGTAATCGTTCTGTTTTGGGCCAAATGTTTATATTATTATGAATAATATCAGGCAAAGTATTTTTGTTTGCTTCTGTATCATCTATATTTTCGGCAACAAATATATCCAGTAATGCTACTAATATCCATAATATTATCAAACTTAGAATAGTAGTTACATTAATATGGTTCATCTTATATAAATAATGGTAAAAAGAATTATAAGTTATATGGTACAATATTGTATATCAGACTATAATATTAATGAATGACAAAGAATGGCAATTCTATATTATCGCAAACGATGGTTTAACTTATGCAGGAGTTAGTCCTTATCCAGAACGCAGACTTCGACAACACAATAGTGAATTAAAGGGAGGAGCGAAATATACCACAAGCAAAGGACCTGGTTGGCAACACGTGTGTTTGATATCCGGATTCAATAAAATTCAGGCTCTTCAATTTGAATGGGCGGTGAAACACTGTCCACCTAGAAATGCCGGCGGAATAGTGAATCGGTTGCGAAAAATGGTGGAGGTGTTGAATAGGGAGAGATGGACCTCCAAAGCACCTCTATCCTCGGAAGTTCCCTTACATATTACATGGATAGGAACGACCCACATAAGACCGTATGCGCTACCAGAATATGTGCGCGAAACGATAATCTTATGATAGCGTGTATTGAGTTATAAGGTCGGTTATAATTATATATTATTTATGTAGAACGATGACAGATAAGCGGGTATATGCTATTGCGGTGTTTAATGATGATATCAAAGGATATGTTAAATTTAGCGAAGATCTAATTAACAATAGGGTAAAAATAGATTTAAATCTTACTGGATTAATCCCGAATTATTTGCACGGTTTTCACATACATGAAGCAGGTGATTTAACGGATAAATGCAATAGTATGTGTGCTCATTTTTAATCCATATGGAAATACACATGGATGTCCTGGTATGAGGAAAAGACACGTTGGTGATTTAGGTAACATACATACCAATCACAAAGGACAGGCAAAATATACTTTTTATGATAACGTTATTAAACTTACAGGAACTAAGTGTAATATTATTGGCAGGGGATTGATTATTCATGAAGATGAAGATGATTGTGGAAAAGGTAATAATGCCGAGCAACCATGTAGCAATTAGCATAGAAGAATTAATGGAGTGTCAACGCGCGGTTCAAAAAAAAAACGGTTATGTCGCAATTAAAGCAACAATATATCGAAGGTAATCTAGATTTAGCATAATTGATTAAGTGTTTCTACTTCAATATTGAGAGTATAATCACTATGATTCAAATCGACTTGTCTTCCGTTATCATCTAATATACGGAATTTCAACTTTTGGATGCGCACAGGTCCAAAATATTGTCTTTTTTTAAAAGTATTATCTACGTAATTTTCTATTACTATATAATCAAGTTCTGGAGTGTTGGGAATTTTTGCTAAAATATTTCGAAGATTAAAAGAATATTCGGTATTGCAATTGTAATTGATTACAGGGGGATTATTATTATTAAAATCATTTACTTCAATAAAGAAATAACTGGTCCCTTTAAGATTTGCCGGGGCTTCGGCGTTCATACCTTCGCGGAGGGTTGGACTTCCCTCTAGATTATAATTTTCGTTCATCGTATAAACTAGATTTCTAAAGCCCATCATCCATCCCAGATTATAATATAGTTTTCGGCTCGGGAAATATGGGTTTGAAAAGCAAAGTTGAAATCCGTATTTTGTGCCAGCAGGCGGGTCAATATCATCTTTCACTACAAATCTATATTTTCCTGTCAAACAGTCATATTTAAGTTCAACTGCATTTACGGTTGCATCGTCTGAAGACAATAAAATACCATTAATTGCGTCCAAAAGTTGAAATACAGTGTATGCACCTTCGGATAAGGAAATAATATTCTCTTTCACATCAGATACAGTTCCGTCGGTAGAATTATACGTGAACGTTCTTATGGTAAACACGTTTGTTCCTAAATAATCAGAAATAGGATAATAACTTTTTTTCATTTCAATTCCAGAAAACTTCAAAGAAATAACGTTTACGAACGGTTCCTGAAGTTCAATTGTAAAATCTGACACGTCGTCTACGTAACCTGAGTTTGTAGACAAAGGGGATAATTCTGTTTCTCTAGCACACGTATACAATTCAGGATACTCTTTTGAATATATGAGGTCCTTTATTTTGGAACTTTGTGAAGCAAACATTTTTTTGCTAAGAAAAGAATCACAGTTTAAACTTACTATATTTGAGTTATGAATAGGTCTAAATTTGCTATTGACAACAAGCAAATACGTAATCGTTTCTCTCTCTACAGGATTCACGGTTCCTTGTGCGTATGGACGGTTGTATGTATCTAGTATTCGGTTACAGTTCATTATATAATATAATCACTTCATACAAAAAAACTTCTATTACAATACAAATGTCTAAATATACTTAAACTAAATAGAGACTATTAATACATGTCGGGTCATCGTAAAGAACTCATAGAAACTTTTATCCCTAATGAAGAGAGCATAACCGATTTTTTTTCTATGAAGGAAGAAACAAAAATCCAAGTCATCCAACTAGGAATGCTATTTTACAAGGAAGGTATGATGAAAACACAATTATGGGATAATGAAAAATGGGAAAACAAACTCAAATGTATCGAACAAGAACATCTCTCTAAACTAGACGCTTTAACCCAATCGTTAGAACAAGAACGACAATCCTTTACTAAATATAAAACTGCAAATGAAAAAATTCAGAATTCTATGATAGAAGGTGCGGTTGATCTTGAACGTCAACGATATGAAAAACAAATTACCTCTCTACAAAATACAAATGTTGAACTTCTCTCTAAAATGAATACTCTGCATACTGAAGTAGAAAAACGGTACGCAGAGAGAATGGTGGAAATGGATAAAACTCACCAAGAAATTATAACCAAACATTATGAAAAACAGCAAGATATTCGAAATGATTATGAAATGCGTCTCTCTAGACAGCAAAATTCTTCTTTAAAAGGTAAAGATGGTGAATGTATGGTGTATGAAAAACTGAATATGCTATTTCCAAATGCAGACATCGAGGATACACATAGCAAACCGCACCGTGGCGATTTTATCGTATGTCACAACGAATTGGTTATGATGATAGAAACTAAAAATTATTCCAGAAACGTCCAAAAATCTGAAATTGATAAATTTTACAACGATATCGACAACCCTTCCAATAGTGATATCCAGTGTGGATTATTTGTTAGTTTGAATACTGGTATTTGCAACAAAGATGATTTTCAATTTGAAATACGTAATAATATTCCTGTTATGTTTATTCATAATCTGTTGCAACATTTTGATAGTATCGCAATTGCAGCAAAGTTTTTCCGTATGGTATTAGAAAATAAACAGATTGACCTTACCAATAAAGAAACCCTTGATGCATTTAAAAATTCTGCTATTTGTTTAAAAAGAAACTTTCAAAAACAAAAAACACACCTAGATAGGTATTATAACACGCAATTAGAAATCATTACCAACCAACAAATATTAGTTGGCGATTTATTCGGAATTTTAAAACAAAAATTTTAAATTAATATTGATACAACTGTTTTACTCTAAACACAAAAGACCAGTCGAGACCATTTAAATCTACCAGGTTTCCTTTGTCGTCAACTAATTTTATCCCTAATCTTTCTATGGTAACCGGTCCGAAATATTCTCGTGCATTTATAAGAAAATTAACACCAAATAAAACTAATGGTGTATTCACAGAAGTAATAGCGGTTCTGGCGGGTAGCGGAATTACCGACAATACGTTATTTGTCGTTGGTGCGTATGGTCTTGTTTTATTTTGTTTTCGATTGCTGTAAATGGTATTGATTGTGTAGAGCTGGGCTTGCGTGAGTTGACGCGGTGCGGTCGTTGCCGCAACACAATTCCCGGTTGCGTCTGGTGTAAAACTGTCTGCGGAGGTATAATCAGGCATATCTAGTTTCGAGGTTCTATCTACCGTACTTATAATGCTCTTATTTAATCTGTTTTGTTGATAATCGTCTACGCTGAGTAGAAAATATTGAGGTCCGCTAAAATTAGGTACTGCATCAGCAGTTTCGCTGCTATTCGATACTAAATTATTGGAAGAATCTGTATTTCTGAAACCTAGAAGCCATCCTAAATTGTTATTGATAAAATGAGTATTTACACAATAACAACTATTGATAGAGTTGTCTATGGTGTTATCTGAATACCATACAACCGTATTAGCCGAAGTTACCTTTACGCGATTTGTGGCGGTATTATAGGTTAACACTATACTGTTGCTATTGTTTGATAAAGTACGAGAAGGATTGCCTTCACTATCTTGCGAAGAGAAAAAGGTGTCTATCGTATAAAATCCGTCGGGGACAGTAAAACTAATCATAGTATTGGAAGTATCTTGTGTTTGTACCATATTGTTGCCCAACGCAGACGATATGTTTGCCCAAGACTGAGGTATTTGTATAGAATACAATTCCATGGATATTACATTTTGTAGAGGGTCAGATAAATCCACCGTTAAATTAGTATTATAAGAAGGCGAATTCACATCGCAAGCAGCATATGGTAAAATATTTGGTCGATATTGACTATCTATTAAAACGGTTCTTTCTACAATATTTTTTAGATTTGGATTAATGGTACCTTGCATAATAGGTAAGGGATATGATTGGTTTACACCAAGTTGTTCTCGTTTCATTTGAAAATGCGTTCCATCGTCAAACGTTTGTACCTTATTGTTGCGAGAGGTGGTTTTATTCGATTGAACGGAATCGCTTTGTGTGATGAATTGATTATTGCGCCATTCTAACAGTTGTTGTGTAGCTTGTTCTGCGAAGGAAGGGTCTTCTGTTTCTTTACTCAAGTTCTCCATAAGTTTATCTCTAGCTTGTTTTATAAATTCAGCAATAGTATCGTTACCAGAATCATTTGAACTTTCTATGAGTTGTCCGGACACTTCTTCTATCGATTGTGTGGTTTGATTGTCCTCTGTCAAACCGAATAGGTCTAGCAAATCATCTATACTCCAATTATCAATATTGGTATCCAAGTCACTCATACTATCAATGACTATAGTTTTTTAATTTATTTTAATAAAAAATTGAATACTGTATTTATATAGTTTAATCCATTCATACAAGTATATTAAGATGGCGTCCATTACTAACACCGAATGTTCTATTTGCTGCGAAAAATATAATCGCGCACAAAATACGGTGATCACTTGTGAAAATATGGAATGTCAATTTACAGCGTGTAAAAGTTGTGTCCGTCAATATTTACTTACCACGATTAGTGAAGCGAATTGTATGCAATGCAAAACCGTCTTCACCGAACAATTTATCATTCATAATCTGAATAGAAGTTTTCTAAGTGGAGATTATAAAAAACATCGTGTATCGGTTCTACTGGATAAAGCAATAAGTCAGCTTCCAGATACGATGCCGGATGCGATGCGCCACAAGGATTTGCAGGATACTTATAGTGAAATGAAACTTGTACGAGATGCGATTAAATCGCTGAAATACCAAGAAAACACCTTAAAAGAACGGGCAAGAAAGATTATGGACCCAGAAGAAAACGAGGAGGAAGAATCACGTAAATTTGTGATGGCGTGTGTGAGAGATAACTGTCGTGGGTTTTTAAGTACATCTTACAAATGTGGATTATGTGAATATTATACTTGTTCTGCTTGTTTAAAAGTGAAAGAAGAAGAACACGATTGCATCCCGGAAGATGTTGAAACCGCTTCTTTAATTAAATCACAAACAAAACCGTGTCCTTCGTGTGGGGAACGCATTTCTAAAATTGATGGTTGCGACCAAATGTGGTGTGTAAGTTGTCATAACGCATTTAGTTGGAGAACCGGTCAAGTAGATAATGGAATCGTGCATAATCCACATTTCTTTCAATACCAACGTTCTATGAATGCAGAACTAGATGAAGATGGTCCGTTGACAAGACGAGGTCATGGACAGTGCAATACCGAACTAATGCCAGATTATTTAATGGTCATGCAAATTGTAAAACGATTGCAAAGGACAGGACAGCCCGAGTCAATCAACGCCGCACAAAATCTGACCGACATTTATGAATTTATGGCACATATGAAATATCTTGAATATCCTGTACTAAGACGAAAAGTAGCTATCCTAGAAGACACCAAACCCTTAAGGATCCGTTATATATTAGGTAAAACCGAAAAAACACAATTGTCTGAAAATTTGTATGCGAATGAAAAAAAACACAGATACACAGTATTGATACATGATGTAATGAATCTGATGAATCAAGTCGGATTAGAAACCCTTTGGGGTATTGTTAATACCCCAGAAGAAAATATTGCGGAGTTTGTGTGTTTAATTGATAGAGAGTGTGCAAAATTCAAAGAATTGTGTGCGTATTGCAACAAAGAATGGCTTATTATATCTATGGATTTTAGGATATCTGTACCGTGGATTATGTTTCATGCAGACCATACGCATGCCCGTATTACTATAATTTGGCTTCCAATCCATAATGAATTCCGAAAAATATATCCAACACCTCAACACCATACGCGCGATAATTATTCATTATTTGTATATTCTAAATTTTAACAATAATATATTAGGGCGTTTTATTTTTAAAACATCGGCGAAACATTTCTACAATTTTTTTTTCAAAGCAAATATGTTTATTTTCCTGTATCCATTTTGGGAGACTTAGGATACCTTGTCCGCGTTTTAGATGTCTTGAACCTTTAAATAACAAGACATCTAAAATATGTATTACTTTTAATTCTTCTTCGGTAAACTGTGACCGATCAATCCTGTATGTGCTTTTGTATATGAATCGGTTATAATTTCCCCACTCATACACATTATATTTTTTATGTTTAACGATATGGTTTCGGATAAACCCTACACCGATAATTTCATTTTTATCGTTTTGCATTTCTATTATGGCGATGCTTGCTCCTACAGGTATTTCATCTTTTATACGAGTTGGAGTTCCATATAAACAACCTTGCAACCCATTATTCTCTCTACATCTGACGTTTTGAGCTAACGTCTCTCTATTAAAACGGGTAGTTGCGATATATAACATAGTGTATGTGTGTTTTTATTTGATATACATAAAATCAATTTTTATAGAAACATAGATAAATGAACGTATGGTTTAAACGAACTTTTGCCTATATACTATCTCTCTCGTTTATCACCGTTGTATACGTGTATGTATTAAACATACCTGCATACATTTCTCAAGCACCGGATTTAGTAAATAATTATTATTATAAAAATGCCATATCCAGTTTTATATTAGATATATTCTTAATCGCTTTTTATATGTCTGTTTCGATGTATGCAGCGAAGTTTTTAAACCTAAACCAAAAAGACAATTCACAACAATTACTTGCAGTAATATTATCAACCACGATTGTGTCTTCTTTATTTATGGTATATTTTCTATATTTTGGGGACAAAAACTCTTTTTTCACAAAATGGTTTTCACGTGTGGGCTACAAAGCGGTGTTGTATGATGTGATTCTTGTATCATCTGTTTACGTAATGATGATTAAAATATATAACTATATATTAAATGTATAAGGAATATGTATATGAAATTTTTTTATATGTAATAGTAATATTAAAGTTTGTCTATATAATCAATACATTTATTTACAATATAGCCAAATTATTAAAATGGAACACCGATACCATAGATTTTTTAAAAGAATTCAAAGACAATACGTTTAACGTAATCGATTTATTTATGAATGCAATCTTAATTATGATATTTAATCCTTTTCAATCCAAAGTAGTGATAAACCGTGAAGAACGGTTTTTATTGTTTATTTTTGGAATTTTAGGATTTATCCACTATGTAATTCCATAATGAAACGCATACTGTTTTTTGTGTAAGGTTTGAATCGATCTTATTTCAAGTTCAGTTAATTTAAAATATTCAGCAATAGTATCATCATTTATATCAATAGGAAAATCGTGCATATTGCAAATATCCGGTATTATATCGAATATATATTTTTCTAAAAATTTCATCCTGTATCGCGTGGCTTCAAATAAATATAAAGCGGTTTTTGTCTTGAAAAATGTTGCCAAACGTTCCAAATATCTCTCGTCTTCAGAACATAAAACATAGACATCTCGATTGCTTATACCATAGGTGCCTTCGGTGTCTACAAACGGAAACCCGTACATTTTATGCGGTAAAACCAGTTTTTTTTTGCCGTATCCAAACAGTTTCATATTACTGTATTCTGTAACCAAACGCACATCATTATCTAGTATTTTTGCAGTTCTAATATTTATATATGGATGTGTATCTTTTTTATTATTAGATAAAGATGCGTTTTTCGGAGGCATATTGGTTTTAATGATATCAAGGCGCTGGTCTGTTTCTCCGCGGCGTATTTTATCGACCACAGAAGCACCAAATACAGGCAAAGGTTCAAAGTTATAATATGGATATGTAATGTATGTTTTACAATCTTTATCATAGATGTCTACCGTAAAATCATTTTTGTGTTTTTGAAGGTAGACCGCACACGTTGGTGTTTGTGCGTGCCCTTTGAAATAAGTGTTTGTTTCTGTATTTGAAAAACTCATAAGTTTTTTAATTTTATAATTTGTTATAAACTGGTACATTTTTTGCTTATCAGGCTTCATCCATATAGAAGGTATGATAAGAATCAATTCACCTTTCGGTTTCAATATATCTACAGAATGTTTTACAAAATCAATCCATATGGTTTTTCCATCTTTTTTTTTATCTTTTAAATTATTGGTAGGAACTTTTTTAATACCATTACAATTGTATGGAGGATTTCCTATAATATAATCAAACTGCTTCTCTTTGTAAGAGAGAAAATCGCCCTTTATTATATTTGCCTCTTTTCCAAACAGTTCTTGTAATTTTACAATATTTTCATCACGTATTTCCGACATGTATATCATATTTGTAATGATGTGTGTGCTTCTAGTTTCCGGGCATATAATGCTTTCTTTTAATCCATCGTACAATCTCCAATATAAACCCATCGTGAAAAATCCTGTACCAGCACCACAATCCATAAATGTATTCGATTTATTTGAAAATATTAGTGGGTCCATCATATCCAACATAGTATTTATCAGCTTGAATGGTGTAAATATTTCTCCGTATATTTCTTTGTTTTCAGTAGTGGTATGAAAGTCTTGAATATATTTGTTTCTATCTAGATGAAATATATGCATTTTTATAAGATGTCATTAATTATTCATAGTATTCACGCTATATAGTTTAGTGATTGTGGTTACATATATAATATTCACGCTCTTCCAGTAACATATTGTATATATCGTAATCATGCACGTGGTATTTATACCATAGATTATTTAATGTAGATGCCAGAACATCTAAATGATTGCTGACTAAAATCTCTCTTAGTTTGGTTAAAACACAATTGATTATCTCTTGTGCGGATTTCAGTTTAGATATATCTAGTGTGTGTGTAAATCTTCCAAACACCTCACACGATAATGTAAATGTTCTTATAATAGGTGGGTCAAACGTGTTATGGATATAATTACTAGAAATATAACCTCGGCCATCTGGTGTTTCTTCCAAATACATTTTCGTGATTTTATTATTGTATGGTTCGCTCATATAATAAGTTATATTATATAATTTTAAGCAAATTTTAATAAGTAATTAAATCTCAACATATATTATAATGGCGCAAAATGGCTTGGACACTTTTTTCTCTCCATACAGTCGTGAATATTGTGTATTTTTTTATTATTTAATGGTGTTTGCATTTATTTTAATGGTCATCGCAGCATTTCAGTCTTTTTATCTCTTGTTTCAAGGTGAAATAGGATTTGGTGTGGCTTTGATTAATATTGTTGGACCATTTATTATGTATTTTAACAATCGATTGCTATATTCGATGTGCCAGGGT
>Ga0307948_1001171_pt1:5000-18419 | contig 18419 bp, 28 predicted proteins | sample OrgLakmetagen280_FD_201824 | JGI IMG/M metagenome (GOLD analysis project Ga0307948, IMG submission 201824) | Saline water microbial communities from Organic Lake, Antarctica - #280 | ecosystem: Environmental > Aquatic > Non-marine Saline and Alkaline > Saline | place: Antarctica...
GTGACTGAGGTCCTAAAGACAGAGCAAGGAACGAATTTCATTTCTCTTTTGGGTACAACTAGTGCTTGCATTAAGTTTTGTTAAAGTTGTATTACACGCCTGCTTCTATTAGGCAATGTTTTTCATTTTCTTTTGCTATCTTAACGACATGTCAACGGGTGGATGGTGTTCCCAGTAGGCTAGCCACTAGCTAGGCTTAATTTGAGGAGAGAAAGAGGAGTCATCTTTGTGCAGGATGATACTTACTGAGGAACGCTTGCTTTCCATAAGAGATAAAAGGCAGCGTCAAGATATGTATATACACTAATTAGATCTGAATGAATTTAAGTTGCTCACACAAGACTCGGCCCCACCAAAGCAGACACTTTTTGAGTTTACAGATAAAGCCATCAGTCAAAACGTGCGACTGAAAAGAAAAGAAAAGAACGCGGCAGTAAAAGCCCCCCCCCCACATTAGTTAAGGAAAAGAAGCCACTTTGGTACCGAGTACCGAAAAGCTCCTCCACCGCGAAAAGGAAAGGAAAAATCAACAGGGATCAAGAAAATTGCAGGCTTGGTTTGAAACCAGCTCCTGATGAGAGTTGATAATAGTACTGGAAAGGGCACGTCTAGTATGGACAAGTTTATCAGCCAAGTTCATGGAGTGCACATGGAGCTTGGAGGCAAACTTCTTAACTCTTTGAGATTCGAGACCCAGTTCCTTGAAAGACTTCAGAGTGTTAGTGTTGTAGATTGATGGTGCAGCCCACACTTAAAGGGTAAGGGTAAGGGTTACACAGCTATATCCCACACTTAAAGGATGATGTGGAGAGTAACGGATGCTTCTTGGAGAATGTTGCAAGCAAAGGTCGTCTTTGTGCTGTTCCTTTGCTTCGTCGATATTACAATTATGAGGTTGGTCAGTGCTAATCAGGGCACTTGTTTTATCTGGGCCTTCTGGGGCTTGGGGTGGTCATTGGGTATCGTAGCTTATCAAATTTGTTGAGTCCTGAGTGATGTCCGGAACCTAAGGCTGTTTGGTAGGGATCCGGATGGTTATGTATGTTTTAAATTTCCCACTTTGCCTCGGGTTTTTCTTTGGCAAGTTCTTTTAGCCAGTCTTTGTTGTGAGCATTGAGGCAGACCCTGCCCTTGGTGTTCCATATGGCAATGATCTTCAATTCCCAGGAGTGTTTAAAATGTGGTATTTGCATGTTTTTCCAGAAGGGCACTTTCGTATATTGGAGTTGGTTTGACGGGATGGTGCCCAGAAATTTACACATGAGTGGATATTTGCGGCAGAGTGATGCACAGGGATTTGTGGTCATAATTTTTTTTCCAGGAAGGGAGGCGCATGAATGTGACTGTTTCCTCTGTGCTGACAGCAGCAGAGTAGATGGTTTGTCGTGTTGCTAAGAGCATGGTGTTTTTATGGTAAATGGGATGGCAGATGGAGAACCCAGAGAATTGGAAGGAGAAGGCATTGGTGTTTGCCCCGAACACTTTGTCCCTTGGGTGCTCATTCCAGTAATGGGGGAATTTGGGGTCATAGTCAAGGGGGGATACCATTTTTTCTTTAGTGACCAGGGCCCACTTTTGAAAAACGGCGGTGATGTGGGGAGGGGAGTATCCGGGAGAAAGAATATTTGATTTTTTTGTTCGTATGTTTAGAGGTAGAGATGTCTTTACGAGCAATGAGGCCTACGAGTTCTGATGCAAGGCTAATGGGTGGAGGTTAATGTGGCCGTGTAGGCCGCTGTATTTTGCCTTATCAAAGGCTTTTTGCAGTATGTGAAGACGCTCGGGAGTAAGCATACCTTTACATTTTTCGTAAACAATGTAAATACAGGCTACTGTGTCAGTGTACACTTCAGGAAGCATAGTGTCATCTGGGGAGGATGGGATACTCTTTTCTTGATACTCCATGAGATCAATGGTTGTGATCCAGCACTCACAATGCCCTGTGGCCGTGATGTCAGCCTGTGGATTGGTGGGTTGGATGTCATAGCTAACTTTGTTTCGATGATCGACACTGTAGGGTTGGTACTTGTTGCCCTCTTGGATGGCAGAGAACCCTTGTTATTGGAGATCATTTAGGTGCTCGTCTGGTGCAGGCTGAGATAAGTTTGGTGCGGCGATATGCTCTTTAAACTTGTTGAGGCTCTGCTTGAAGCTTTCACACGAGTTTTGTAGTTCTTCTGGCTCCCCAGTTGGGTTCCATGAGACTACCACAATCTATCTTTTCTGAAAGTGGATACGGCTTTTCATTTTGGTTCAGATTGATACAGGCAGGGCAGGCCCATGAATCATTGGCATCAATAGCTTCCCTTTTAGTGGCGTTGCAGCAGGTTGTTTTAAGCAAGCATTGCCAGTAGTAGGTATGGTTGCAGACGTCACAGATGTACATGTCTTTAAAAGGTGGGGAGAGGTCTGGAGATCTAAGTTCTAGATGGTAGGAGCAAATTTCACAGCTTCAAGCTGTGCTTGCGCACTTGATTTGGCTCCGGGCAATAGTATTACTGGATTTGGCACTAGTCCAACTGATTTAAAGAGGGGTAGGGCCCATCTTTCAATATTCAAGGGGGCATAGTATGTGTGGTATAATTTCTGTCTTTGGGGGATCATCCTGTCTCTTTTCTTGGGGGTGAAGAACCTCCAATTATCTATGTGCAAAATGTCCACATCATCATAGTAGAGTGTGTTGATGGCCTCTGTAGGTGTCATTGAAAAAGTCTTGTCCTTCTTGTATGTCCAGAGTTCTTGTTCAATATGCGCGGTGCGCAAGGGTGTCAGGTTTAAGCTAGGAAGGTAATGGGGTATAGAGGACTTTACATCTTCTTTTCCTTTGGGGTCTGCGCTGTGATGATGGTGTTGGGTGGTCTGCAATCTCAAAGGTTGGGTTGTTGTGTATCTGGTAAGTTATCGGGTTGATGATATTGATATGCTGAGTGGGAGGAGTGATTAGTTGTGTGAACGCTTGTGTTGCATGGTGGTTGTGGCTAGTGATTTGTGAGCGTGTGGTGCGTTTGTTTGGCTGAGTGTGTGTAGGTTGTGGTTCAGTAGGCTGAATTACTATTTGTGAGTTTAAAGCAGGCTGCACTCTTTCCTGACCCCACTCCTTCCTGACCCCCCACACTAATACAAAGGGTGTCAATATGCTCAGAATTTGAGCAGCTATCTGCCTGCACAGTTATCGTGCCAAATAATGTATTACCTGGCGGGCTACAGGGCAAAAACGTATATGCGCACGCTTTTGCACTGACCGCATGTTCAGTGCACAAATCCAGCCAAAACCTTTGCCAAAGCACTTTTTTACTTCAATCATGCAACTTTTGCATAATGCAATACGTGAACTGCAAGTTTGGAATAAGTTGCGGTAATTTGCCTGAACACACGCCCGCGGCCTACTTGGGGCATTCCATGCATTTCTATGACCAGGCACCCAGACCCCCCCTTAATCACATCACCCAACAAGGGTGCCAATTGACCGGGCTTGAGCTGAGGTTTCCAAAATATATTTAGTATTTCGTGAAAGTGGCCCTTAAATTCTGAGAGACACCCTCCAAAATTTCCCAACCCCCACCCCCTTTTAAACCTATCAGAAACGACTCATTTATGTAACAATCAATAGCTCTTGACTCAGGATTCCGAGCATGAAATCAATAGTTAATACTTCATTTGACACGCGACTTCAGAAAGCTATGATATTTACAGCCTCCTGGTTCTGCCCTACTATTTACTTTTGGCTACTACGCAAGGTTGTGCTACTCCTGCATGAAAAAGAGGCTGTGGGTCACAAGAGGGCAGAGCGATGCATAACCACTCGCGAACATGTTATTAGAGGTCCTTTATCCGTCACGACAGTGCTTGCAGCAGACAAAAACACGCACTCACGCAAACCCACCTATCCACCCATGCTCCAAGTCACAGCTGTATCGACAAAGCAGATACTCATGATTATAAAACCAACACACGAGTCACTCACAAACCTGTTGCAGCAGTGCTCGAACACGCATGTGGCCAAAGCGCAGGAAGTCAGGGCCTTCATGTCTGCCTGGAACTGATGGCACGAGGTATGCACGTGCGCTGGACAGGTCGTGGGCAGCGAGGGCATCTCGCACCATGCAGTAGATCTACGAGTGTGCAGTTGGATGTGATGCAGTGCTGAATGGACTTATGGCAGCAGATAATTAAATGGACAGATCGTGGGCAGCGAGGGCATCTCACACCATGCAGTAGATCTACGAGCGTGCAGTTGGATGTGGTGCAGTGCTGAATGGACTTATGGCAGCAGATAACCAAATGAACAGATCGTGGGCAGCGAGGGCATCTCGCACCATGCAGTAGATCTACGAGCGTGCAGTTGGATGTGGTGCAGTGCTGAATGGACAAATGGCGGCAGATGATTAAATGGACAGATTGTGAGCAACGAGGGCACCTCGCACCATGCAGTAGATCTACGAGCATGCAGTTGGATGTAATGCAGTGCTTTACAAGGTTGGTAGTAGAAAAAGTTGGATGTACAGGCATGGGAAGTGGGAGTGTTGCACACCATGCAGAAGGCGTGCAGCTGTACAGCTGTGGAGCATTGCTGAAAGCTGACAGTGCATTCAAGGAACTAGCTTGACCATAACTAGCATATATAGCTACAAACCTCTCCGACCTCTTCCTTGTCGACCTACCTTGGGCTTTCCCTCCCCCCTATTTGCTTTATCTTCCTAGTACTTTCACAACACCTGACCTGACGGGGCAGTTGCAAGCGCGAGAAGTAATCAGTCATGCTGCTCTCAAATTCGGACGTCCTCGAGGATGCTTTGTCTTTAAGGGGGAAGTCCTGGTACCATCTACGTGTGATTGAAGCGCATAAGGGTGAAGTCTTGGTACCATCTACGTGTGCATTGGTACCATCTACTTGTGATTCAAGCGCATAAGGGGGAAGTCTTGGCACCATCTACGTGTGCATTGGTACCATCTACTTGTGATTCAAGCGCATAAGGGGGAAGTCTTGGCACCGTCTATGAGTGCGTTGGTACCATCTACTTGTGATTGAAGTGCATAAGGGTGAAGTCTTGGTACCATCTACGTGTGCATTGGTACCATCTACTTGTGATTGAAGCGCATAAAGGGGACGCCTTGGTACCATCTACTTGTGATTGAAGCGCATGAGACAGCGGGTTGGCCGTGATTGAATAAGGGAGGAGGCAACACAGCACCCAGGCGGTGTTACCACTTCATTTGAGGAATTAATAAGGGAGTCATTTCAGTGCTGAGTACGTAGAGCATTCTGATGGTAGAAAGTGTGCATATTGTTCAGGCTGGTGTGCGTTTGGTTGGCACAAACCAGACATTTGCATTGTAAATGATACAAGTTTAACTACACACAGCCGCACAAAATGTAGGTACGTACGGTATTGGTCGTCCCTATTGGTGATACATATGGTCTTTTAGAAGGACTAGCCTCAGAGAAGTCGCACTGAGGTGAAAGGGGAGGACTGTGACTAGTGGCTAGCAATTTCTATTGCCAACCTGTGTACATGTTGCCGAATGAACCAGTAAGACATGCATGAGTGCCTAACGTTGGAATACAGTGGATGGAAAAGTCAAAAAGAGAGACCAAGCCCACCACCACCACAGCCCTCACATTCCGTCAGTTAGGAAGCAGCTGGCGCTTGCGTTATGGCTCGAGATGATGACACGCAGGCCCTTGCTTTTGTACTGCGCGCATGTGTGTGCGTTGTGCGTGCATTGTGCGTATGTGTGTGCATTTGTGAGCGTTTGTGTGTATGTGTGTGCATTTGTGTGTGTGTTTGTGTGTATGTGTGCGTTTGTGTGTGTTTGTGTGTTTGTGTGTGCATGTGCGTGCGGGTCTGTGGGCATGTATATGTCCGTGTGCGTGGGAGGGTGCTTGTATGCATGAGCACTACCAGTGCTTAAACACATTTGCTTCAGCTGTTTATCCTGCGGCACCCCACGAGCATGGAAGGCAATGCAACTCACCTGGATCAGGTAGGCTTTGGTGTGATGAGTACCCCACTCCAGGGGCAGAGGAAGGGAGTGCACGGTAGAGGATCTGTGCATACATGGATACTGTGTGTGTGTGTGTCTGTGCGTGTGCGTGTATGTACGTGTGTGTGATCAAATCCAATGATGTGGTCGGGGAAGGTGAGAGAGTAATAGCACCAACCACTGTGTCAAAATTCTGAGGCACCTAGTGCATGGTGGCGTATGATCGTATGATGCTTGAATGCGTGGTTAAGAGCCTTTCTTGTCCGTCAGAATTAATTACAGGCACCTTCTACACATTTATCACTAAAATGTACGTTTTGTGGTGTGAGGGGAGCAGGGTAAATGGGGGGTCTTTCCGTGTCATTCAGATCCAATCACAGGTACACAGTATAATACACTTAGGAAATCATTTAAATCCAGTCACAGGTACACAGCATAAATACACTCGGGAAATCATTTAAATCCAGTCACAGGTGCACAGCATAAATACACTTAGAAAATCATTTAAATCCAATCACAGGTGCACATCATAAATACACTTGGCAAATCATTCAGATCCAATCCCAGGTACACAGCCTAAATGCACAAAAGAAATCATTCAGATCCAATCACAGGTACACAGCATAAATACGCTTGGGAAATCATTCAGATCCAATCACAGGTGCACAGCGTAATTACACTTAGGAAATCATTTAAATCCAATCACCGATACACAGCATACATACACTTGGGAATTCATCCAGATACAATCACAGGTGCACAGCATAAATACACTTGGGAAATCATTTAGACCCAATCACAGGTACACAGCATAAATACGCTTAGGATATCATTTAAATCCAATCACAGGTACACAGCATAAATACACTTGGGAAGTCATTCAGATCCAATCACAGGTGCACATCATTGATACATTTAGGAAATCATTTAGACCCAATCACAGGTACACAGCATAAATACACATACAAAATCATTCAGATCCAATCACAGGTGCACAGCATAAATACACTTGGGAAATCATTTAGACCCAATCACAGGTACACAGCATAAATACACTTGGGAAATCATTCAAATCCAATCACAGGTGCACAGCATAAATACATTTGGGAAATCATTCAGATCCAATCACAGGTACACAGCATAAATACACATACAAAATCATTTAGATCCAATCACAGGTACACAGTATAATTGTACCTTGGGTACAGTGGTGTGTGAGGAGGCAATAGGGGGGTGCCTCTCTTGTCCTTTTTGGTGACTGGAGTGGTGATGGAGCAACCGGGCTGACGAGCTGCAATCTCATGCACAATCGCTTCAGAGAACTTGCACCTGTGTGGGTAGTCCGAGCAGTGCGCATCACCACCTGCACGCACATATACACACACAAACACACGCACACACACGCACACACATACATACACATTTGTGGGTGTGTTTTGCTGCACAGATCACTGGTTAGTGACAAATGATTTCACACGACCTGCACTTGCGTAGGTGGTTGAGCAGTGCACATCACCACCTGCTTGTATGCAATGATGTACATTTTTGGGTGACTGCACAAACGTGCAGAGCCCTGATTAAAGCGATCCTCTCAGAGAGCTTGAGCACTACTGATTAGTTTTTAATCAGTAGTGCTCAAAGCGTTGGTGTTCTCCTTTGCATGGACTGCAACGAGGTGGCCTGCACGCATGAGCAGATGCTCTGTTTGCCGGTACTAACCTTGGGCTGAATGAATGCTGCACAAAGACCGCAACGTCCTTACCATGGACTATGATGATGAGGTGGACTAAGATGATGAGGTGGACTGTGATGATGAGGTGGACTATGATGATAAGATGGACTATGATGATAGAAGGACTATGATGATGAGGTGGACTATGATGATGAGATGGACTAAGATAATGAGGTGGACTATGATGATGAGATGGACTATGATGATGAGGTGGACTATGATGATGAGGTGGACTATGCTGATGAGATGGACTATGATGAGGTGGACTATGATGAGGTAGACTATGATGAGGTGCCTTACCATGGACTATGATGAGGTGGTCTGCACACATGAGCAGGTCCTGCATGAGCCTGAACCAATCGGGGGCCATCTGGAAGCCGTTTGCCTGTGCATGTGCAGCAATGCATCAAGAGGCAATCTACGGCACAAGCAACAATGTACGTGAGGGCGTGATTCTTGCCCTTGGTTACCCAGCTTCAACTTACTTAAAGAACTAGCACAGGGTGCCTGCGCTTTTGTGACCTTTTGTTTATAAACCTTTTCCCCGCTTAAATCGCCCTTAGATGGCAGATGCAAGCAACGCATGCCTCAGCTGTACATGGAAACCGATGCTACTCTCTGTACATGGAAACCGATGCTACTCTCTGTACATGGAAACCGATGCTACTCCCTGTACATGGGAACTGATGCTACTCTGTGAAGAAGTGACTGACCACTCTAGCTACTTCGAGACTGTGCATTTGATGTAAGAACTTACCAAGAAGCCGTTGCTCCTGATCAATACGTCGAATACCTCACGAATATCTATAGCTGTAGATGGCACTGGCTGAGACCAATTCTTTTTATACAACCTTACGTTTACTTTACGCTGGCTGATCCAGCAAGCAATGCCTATCAGCCCAGCACATGTGGCTGCCGGTTACCCCCTTTGGAAACCCTTTGTATAGCTGTAGGGACACACTGGTGATCTCAAAGCAACAAACATTTCACTGCCCGCTCAATTCGCGTCCCTCAAACCTTGGCAAGGCTTGAAGCAAGCTGATTGTGTACGTTTCTAGCATGCAACCAGAGCCAACCGTGGTTTGGAAGTCGGGGCAAAAAACTAAATTTGACGATTTACAACAGCGCTACGTCTGTAACTCTATTGCGTGATGTTGCGTGCTAACAAAAAGTACTTGAAGATAATTCAGGCACAAGGACTATGCTGCAACACCCCCACTCCCCTTGCCAGACACCACCTAATAGTTTGCTCACCTACCTCACCCAACATCCAACACTGAATTGACATCTGCATAGCTTACTCAAAATTTGAGTTTGAAAGACAAACCTTCTCACACGCACGCACAGCCGGCTCTTCACGTACAGATCAAACAGGGGCATAACATTATGCACACATGCGTACACACACATAAACACACACACATACACACACACCCACTCACACACACACACACACACTCACACACACCCACACCCACACAAATACATACACACCCTCACCCTCACACCCACATACACACACACACACACACACACACACACACATGCACACACAAATACGTAGACGTCTTACCATGAACAGCTCAACCTCTTCTGCACCAGGCCCAATGCAAAGATCCCGAACAACTGCCCCAAGGCAGCCTGTGTTGTTCTCTGGATTGACCATTCTCTCACTGACAGGGAGGCAGGGGAAGGAATTGTGGCAAGTGAGTGAGTCAGCAAGTGCTGTCACGATAAGCAACAGAGAAGAGGGGGGCAACAGTTGAACCAGGTAGGGAGAAAGAACAAAGTACTGTTATGACTGCATGAAAAAAGTACTGAGTGTATCAATTTAATTTTGGTCAGACGACGCTGAGTGGGTTGAAGGGGGGCAAAAATGGGACGGCAAAAATAAGCACAGGGTCTTAGCACGTAAGAAGCAAGCAAGCACAGCAAATTTGTAAGAGCCTGCAAGAGTTTGTAAAGCAACCTCTGTCTCTCCTCAGACCACCTCGCACACAAACATTTTTTGGCGGGGCATACATTTGCATAGATTGCATTTCATGCAACAAAGCCGCACACAGCATTGTTACGTGTGTACACGTCCCTTGTGAAAAGGTGTATACCAAACTGGAGGGTAGTCTAACGGTGACCTGTGAAGCTGGTTCGACTACAGAAGGCAGTTTGTAACATAATAGTATACACCACCCTTCTGTCTTAGCCGTTGGTTAACTATAGTACGCTACGCACTTTGTATCAAGCATGATCAAAGCCAAGCCTAGCTTGAAGACAACTTAATGCCATATATGAAAGACTACCTATGGTACTCAATGCAAACTAACGACCACACTGGCACAGATCCTCAAGCACTGCTCGTTTTAATCAAGCTGATCACAATGTACCAAGCCACACTGTTGCCTAAACACAGGTCACGCACCGAATCACGCAGCAGCAATAATTACAGAGTGCCACCCGCACTGCAAAAACACGTGTTGAATACTTTGCGGCAGTAGTGATGAAAAAGTCTCATGAAACTTTTTTTTAGATGTGATGGTTACAGTAACACCTACAATGGATAATGTTCAGCAATCCCAGGGTCTTCAGCGGCTCCAGGCGGGGAAAAGAGCTGCGGGGCCCTGTATGTATGTAGGCATATACATGTAGGGCATATACATGTAGGCATATACACAAAAATACACAAACGTGTGTAAACGCTACAAATGCAAGCGAGGTATGCATAGATTTTGTTGCGTAGCAGCAGCGTCTGAGGCCACCTGAAGCGGTTCGTTCACAAGTGCTCGTAGCTGCTGGCTCTTACCTTCAGGCACTAAGATATTACGGCCTTAGAAGTAGCTTTCATTGTTCTTCTTAAAAGCAGGACACGTGCACTTTAGCTCTTTGGGCATGCTCACACTCATTCAAAATGCCTTATGACTGTACATAAACTATCACCGCCCTAATCATTGTTTTTGGGAGGGGGCGGTGACATATTAGGTCGTCCCCATGCAACCCCCTCCCCCTCCCCGGCCAAACAGTGCCAACAAGCCTATATCAGTCATATCCCCCCACCCACTTCACCAATCTGGGACCTGGAAGTTTTCTTTTTCATGTCTACAAAGAAAGTAGGCAAAAAAAACAACGCACCAATCCATGCCCTCTAAATTTCAATATATATGATATTCACCCCGCAACTCTGGTGTGAAAGTGAGGGTGTGAAATGGATCCAGAAAAGCTCCAGCTAAGATTGCTTGCATGTACGCTACACAAATTTGCACCAAAATTTAATCAGACCACCGATTGGCCCCGTTTACATTTTATATTAACCTGTATTTAACCCCGCAACTCTGAGAGCAACAAACTGGGCTGAAACTTGCAGCAGATATGGAGCAACATAAATTTCTGCCTTTATCCCCTTTGTTGCTTGTGTGAGTGCCTCCCACTCGCCGGCATTTCCAGTGCCCCGAATACGACATTGCAGCATTGTTGCATAACACTTATAATGCTTATATCCTGAAGCAGAGGTCGATCGAGGTTGACCCTAACCCTAATCTTTGATCTAAACCATTAACCCTAAACCTTAAACCCTAGATCCACAAGTCGCACACACTGATCGACTTCAATTTCGCTGTGAAGGGAGCTGAGACATCACTCATCCAGTGCTGCTCCTCCACTGATTAATACAATTACCTTTTTGCTTGGTCCTAATCGGTCCTCATTAAGCCATTCAGCTCAAGTGTAGCTAGCTTGACCTCTCAACTCTTCCTTGCGCTGCTGTTGTGAGGCCAATCCTTTCAGCACTCGTACTTTGGTCATAACCGTGTTAATGGCTCATCTTGTGCTCTGACCTGCTGCTCCCAACCAGGCAAACCGAATAACAACATCCTGCCCCGGCGGATAAAGACACGCACTGCCCCTCACTAGGAAAATACTCATGCTTTCAGGTAACTCACCCCAGCCGCACAAAATGAAAACTGTGTCCTGCCCAGGAGGCAGGCACGCGCAGCCCCTCACTTGCTCGGCTGTCACAGGCAGGGTGTAGGGGTTCAGAAGTTTGCTATGGGGACCCTCGCTCATGCGATCAACCCCTGAGTCAGGAAAAAAAGGTAAGGGGCAAGGCAGCTGATCCGTCAAGATGCAGGAGCCTCTCTTCATTTTCAATATTTTGGTGGCCATTGAAATGCATTAGTTCACACTTCTTCCTATCAGCCGCACAGACTTGCACTTGTTGACATGCCTCTTGCATGCACCTTTCAACATGCGTCTTGCATGGGAGGTTGTTCGTGGGGGAGGGGCAACAATTTGACTTGATTGTGGATTTCATGTTTCAGCCTTGCTTCTAGTGCGGTGCAGTGGAGACAGGCAGCTGGCAGCAATTTTCTGCAGCTTGGACAGATTAACAGCATACCGTGATTGAACTCTTTTGTTTGTGCAGAAACTGCTTAGTCAGCATCCTGGGCAATCATTGCGAGCAACTCTGCTTGCTCTTGTGCTTCAAGGGCAGCCGCAAACTCGGCATCATCTGCCATCATCTGGCATAAGGATGTTAGGTTGCACGCGCAGGCAAGTGTGACACACCTTGTATCGCATGCGTTTAACAAGCTAAAGGCGTGCATGTGGTAACAAGGCATACACGTTCGCTCACATCATCCTTTGTGAGGTCAATAATCTCATCCTTTGTGAGGTCAACAATTTCTTCTGCTCGTGACTCTGTCCCTGGCCCTGCACACGGTGCTAGCATAAACAGGCGGCACGTGCGGTACATGCCAATTTGCAATATTGCGTAACTCAACGAGCGAGGGCACGCAGGCGTGTATGCGTGGAACCAATTACCTTCAAACATTACCTAGAGTGAGAGCCTCGTCACTTCCTTGAGACTCTGATCCGGATTGAGTTGCTAGAGCATGGAATAGGGAAAACTGGTCCATTATGGTGCATTTATTTCGTGTGCCTCCCCAGGTGCCTCCACCCAAATCGATGATTTCGAAAACGATGTAGGTGTCTGTTATATGTTAAAATATATTGCAATAAATATCCTTGACGTGGCGGTAGCACGCCAGTTGGTGCAAAGGTTTGACCGCCGTCGAGTGAGAGCGGAATTGGACTTAATTAATCAAACGATTGACGACAGAAAGGGATCAGGGTGACATGCGATTATCCTTATAGGTCGAGTAAAATTTGACCCTTGTTTCCCGTTGTTGAGCCATTCCAGTGATAGCCATTCCAAATGGACTTGGAGAGGGTGAGGGGCCTTAAGCTCCCTGAGCGGGTTTTAAAGTCACTGGTCGGCATCTCCAGCTCGGTGTATGAGGACATCAAAAGGGGCTTTGAGGAGTTGGCAGCCATTACTAAGAGAACAGAAGATGTGGCAATGAACCTGGACAAACTCCTTGCTGCAGGTGAGGGGGGAAACCCACATGTGCTTCGTCCATCACAGAAACACACATTTCTCAGTAGAGCAGGCAAAGTGTGACAACCTTCTTGCCTTCCTTAGGTTTGGTTCCAGCGGTGCTGAAATACATTGGGGACGAGCCACTACAGCGCTTCCCCGAACTTGTGGGCCAGGAGAATGAGCCAGCAGGGGAGCTCCTGCAGCAGGCAGCTTGCGCAGCACTAGGTATTGGATAGGGCTATGCATGTGTATCACGTAACACGGACACAAATGAGCACGCACATGTACACACACACACACACACACACACACACACACACACACACACACACAC
>Ga0307948_1001177_pt1 | contig 18387 bp, 24 predicted proteins | sample OrgLakmetagen280_FD_201824 | JGI IMG/M metagenome (GOLD analysis project Ga0307948, IMG submission 201824) | Saline water microbial communities from Organic Lake, Antarctica - #280 | ecosystem: Environmental > Aquatic > Non-marine Saline and Alkaline > Saline | place: Antarctica: Organic Lake...
TACATGTACACGTGTGCAACTACATGTACACGTGTGTAAGTGCATGAACACGTGTGTAAGTGCATGCACATGTGTGCAACTGCATGTATATGTGTGTAACTACATGTACACGTGTGCAACTACATGTACACGGGTGTAAGTGCATGAACACGTGTGTAAGTGCATGTACATGTGTGCAACTGCATGTACATGTGTGTAACTACATGTACATGTGTGCAACTACATGTATATGTGTGCAACTACATGTACACGTGTGTAAGTGCATGTATTTGTGTGCAACTACATGTACATGTGCACAACTACATGTATTTGTGTGCAACTACATGTACATGTGTGCAACTACATGTATATGTGTGCAACTACATGTACATGTGTGTAAGTGCATGCACATGTGTGTAACTACATGTACACATGTGCACATGTGTAAGTGCATGTACATGTGTGTAACTACAAGTACACGTGTGCAAGTGCATGCAGCATCAGAAAACAAGCACTGTTGCAATAAAGGTCCACCCCAAAAAGTAGACATGTCTCCATAAATAGAAATAAAACACCCTCCTGACTGGTGCATAAAACGTGTTTCCAGAAGTCCTGAGACTGAAAGTGGAAGCAAACTATGGAAGGAATTGTATCAACCAGGCTGTTGCTTATTTGTAGGTCCCAGTCGTGCACTTGCAAAGAATATTCACAGGTCTTCTTCCTATATTTATCATCTTAAATATCTATTATTATTATATATCTTCCTATTTATATAATCTTCTTCCTATATATATATCATATATCATATATCACCCAGCCAGAAATGCGCATTTGCATTGTCGAAAGCATGCTCAGGCCACATGGAGCTCGTTTGCACATTTAAATGGATGTCAGGCATTTAATAGCAGAACACAAAAGTAGTCCCGTGCCCCCTTCTTTTGTAGCACCCCCCTGTCTGCAGCTCAAACGTAAACAAACACTGAAAATCAGAGTAAGAAGTAACTAGTAAGAGCAGAAGTAACTAGTAAGAGCAGAAGTAACTAGTAAGAGCAGAAGTAACTAGTAAGAGCAGTTGCGAGGAAATGAGCGAGATTGTGAGGAATGAAAAGATGGGGAAACTTGAGCAGATCGCAAATAGATCAAAAGTAGGCGCGAAATGAGTGATATCACTTTGATTTACTCAAAGAGCTGAAGTTTAAGTGCACATATTGAACTCAGCATTACTTTACGTTCTGGGGCTCAACATTACCTTGAGGGCCAAACTTAGCCATACAGTCAAACGGCTTTACACTTTGAGTAACCTTATATTAGCACTACCCTTCAATCGGCGTTCAGCATGAGTATGTGTGTGTGTGTGTGTGTGTGTGTGTGTGTGTGTGTGTGTGTGTGTGTGTGTGTGTGTGTGTGTGTGTGTGCGTGTGTGTGCGCGCGTGTGTGTGTGTGATGTAAGGTTGCTCAAATGCACACGTCGTGTATGTCTTACTGCCGAGATGTAAACGGTACGCTTTCCTAGCCAGTTTTTGTAGTTTTGTATTGTAGGGAAAGCTATCATCACAAAAAGCCTAGAACATGCACCACAAGGAGCATCTCTGCACTGTTGCACTTCATATGGGTTCTCGAGACACACCTGAGAGACGTCTGTAAAATCCTTGAACAGCTCCATGTTGCTGACCCAAGCCGGGCCGTGATTGTATCCAAAGCCAGTCACCTGAAGGATTGCAGTGTTGTGGCTTAAAGCTGTTTAAGGAATGAAGCATGGTGGCTGAAAGGTGCTGAAGGAATGAAGAATGAAGCATGGTGGCTTAAAGTAGTTGAAGGATTGAAGCATTGTGGCTGAAAGGTGTTGAAGGATTGAAGCATGGTGGCTGAAAGGTGTTGAAGGATTGAAGCATGGTGGCTGAAAGGTGCTGAAGGAATGAAAAATGAAGCATGGTGGCTAAAAGTAGTTGAAGGATTGAAGCATTGTGGCTGAAAGGTGTTGAAGGATTGAAGCATGGTGGCTGAAAGTTGCTGAAGGAATGAAGAATGAAGCATGGTGGCTAAAAGTAGTTGAAGGATTGAAGCATTGTGGCTGAAAGGTGTTGAAGGATTGAAGCATGGTGGCTGAAAGGTGTTGAAGGATTGAAGCATGGGGGCTGAAAGGTGTTGAAGGATTGAAGCATGGTGGCTGAAAGGTGTTAAAGGATTGAAGCATGGTGGCTGAAAGGTGTTGAAGGATTGAAGCATGGTGGCTGAAATGTGTTGAATGACTGCAGCATCGTGTTTAGAAGCTGCTGAAGCACTGCAGCGTTTTGACCACGAGTTGCTGAATGACTGCAGCATCGTGGCTAAAAGCAGCTGGATGACTGCAGCATTGTGGCCACAAGTTGCTGAATGACTGCAGCAATATGGTTAAAAGCTGCTGAAGCATTGCAGCGTTATGTTTAGAAGCTGCTGAAGCACTGCAGCATTTTGACCACAAGTTGCTGAATGACTGCAGCATTGTGGCCACAAGTTGCTGAATGACTGCAGCGTTGTGGCCACAAGTTGCTGAATGACTGCAGCAATATGGTTAAAAGCTGCTGAATTACTGCAGCAATGTGGCTAAAAGCTGCTGAAGCATTGCAGCGTTATGTTTAGAAGCTGCTGAAGCACTGCAGCGTTTTGACCACGAGCTGCTGAATGACTGCAGCATTGTGGTTAAAAGCAGCTGGAGCACTGCAGCGTTTTGGCCGCAAGGTGTTGAATGACTGCAGCATTGTGGCCACAAGGTGTTGACTTCAGGCGAAAGGAAAGCATTTTTGCTATGTATGCTATATGCTATATGCTATATGCTTTAACCTCAAGGTCTTGCATATGTGAAAGCAATCACAAGAGCACGACTCCAAAGCGTAAATGCGCACTGACACATATTAGGGTGTGCACATAATAGGGTGTGCTCACAACAGCGTGTGCACATAAAGGGTGTGCACAATTCTCTCGTGACATGGACAGTGTTCGCCCGCTTCAAGCTGGGTGTGCGAGGCTTTCCTTTTAAATATATCTGCACAAATCTGGTCGACTTGGATGCAGGACCAGCATTCATATCGCTAGAGACATGCAGGATGCAAAGGGGACTGCTGTCAAGAGAACAACTGCATGAGGTTATACGTAGTACGAAGTGCTGCTTCTTAAAATCAATAACATGTGTTATAGAACATGTGGTATAGAAACAACTGCATGAGATTATACATAGTACGACATGCTGGTCTTCCCAACTCAGTATGAGGATAGCCCAACTCGTTTGAGGACTTTTTTGAACCAACCAGATATTTTTTGATATTTGTGGTGTAGCCTCTTTTGTGGCCGAGTGCATAGCCCTTTTCCCTTAATTTGTTCTGATATCTTTTTGGTTTGGTTTCAGGCTTTTTCCAAGCTTCTGCTCAGATGCCCCCCAGAGGCATATGTAGCGATATAACCTTACCTTACCTTATACATAGTACGACATGCTGCTTCTTAGCACCACGTGGTACGACGTGCTGCTTCTTAGCACCAGCACCACGTAGCACCATCAGCAGATATAGAAACAACTGCATGAGGTTAAAACTAGTGACATGCTGCTTCGTAGCACCACGTGGTACGACGTGCTGCTTCTTAGCACCAGCACCACGTAGCACCATCAGCAGTTATAGAAACAACTGCATGAGGTTAAAACTAGTACGACATGCTGCTTCGTAGCACCACGTGGTACGACGTGCTGCTTCTTAGTACCAGCACCACATAGCACCAGCACCACATAGCATGAGCACACGTAGTACGACGTAGTATGCCATGCTGCTTCTCAGCACCACGTGGTACGACATGCTGCTTCTTAGCACCAGCACCATCACCACGTAGCACCAGCACCACATATAGAAACAACTGCATGAGGTTAAACCTAGTAAGATATGCTGCTTCGTAGCACCACGTGGTACGACGTGCTGCTTCTTAGTACCAGCACCACATAGCACCAGCACACGTAGTACGACGTTGTACGACATGCTGCTTCTTAGCTCCATGAACATGAGTTATTATTACAGAGGGCGAGAGAAAGAGCAGGGCAGTGTCGAGCTGGTGAGCATGGGAAAAAGAAATGATTTGGATGCAATTTCGTACGGCATAGTCGTATGCATCCCAGATCCTAGAGATTCTGAAGCCTCTGCACCCCAAAGGCCTCACCAAAAGAGCACGCGTTATCTCAGACGTTGAGCTGGTGTGAATGGGATGACCGTTGCAAAAGGCTCCACCCCCCTTATGTGCGGAGAATGTGCGTGTGCCCCAAGCATGGGGGCCGCCAAGGAACTCAACAACACACCTGCGAAGCATGTTGTACATTACCATGCACCGTATATTACCATGCACTGTACATTCAAGCATTGCCGTGACACGCATAAAAGCATTGCCGTAGTGCACGAATGAGCAGAATTGCCATGTGTCGATTAATTGAGAATTATCGTATCGCAAAGATTAGCAAAACTGTCGTATCTTGTTCAATTGAGAATTGCCGTATTGCACAGACGAGCAAAATTGCCGTGTGTTGTTCAATTGAGAATTGCCGTGCCGCACAGATTAGCAAAATTGCCGTGTGTGGTTCAATGGAGATTTCCATGCCGCACAATTGACCATGCCCATGAGTGATGCTACATTTTTTACATGCGAGCATTGTCGTGTGTTTCACGTTGGGGGAGTGGAATAATTTGTTGTAAGTTCAGACCAGATTTTCTATACTTGATGACAGCCTGCACCACAGGGCACATGCGCTCAGGCGCCACCATGCAAACATTCACAGCACTGACGCCTGCCATTTATAACTGCACAAGTTTCTGAGCAACCTTCAAATATCCAACACTTGATGACAGCCTGCACCACAGGGCACATGCGCTCAGGCGCCACCATGCAAACATTCACAACACTGACACCTGCCATTTATAGGTGCACAAGTTTCTGAGCAACCTTCAAATCTCCAACACTTGATGACAGCCTGCACCACAGGGCACATGCGCTCAGACGCCACCATGCAAACATTCACAGCACTGACGCCTGCCATTTATAAATACACAAGTTTCTGAGCAACCTTCAAATATCCAACACTTGATGACAGCCTGCACCACAGGGCACATGCGCTCAGGCGCCACCATGCAAACATTCACAACACTGACACCTGCCATTTATAACTGCACAAGTTTCTGAGCAACCTTTTAAATTTCCAACACTTGATGACAGCCTGCACCACAGGGCACATGCGCTCAGGCGCCACCATGCAAACATTCACAACACTGACACCTGCCATTTACAACTGCACAAGTTTCTGAGCAACCTTGAAATCTCCAACACTTAATGACAGCCTGCACCATAGGGCACACTCACTCCTGCGCCACCGTGGAAACACTCACAACACTTGGCTGACCTTTAGCCATTAACAACTGCACAGCAAATTCCAACAGGCCACAGGTTTGACATCATTGTTTTCTGTCGTTGCTGGAACGAGCTGTAATTGTGGACACCGACTTTGAAGTTCCTTTTCCGTGCCACTGATTTTCCACGCACAAAGGCTAGCAGTCGCACTTCTTGCCTGAAGGCCGTTTTTTGTAAACCTTGTAAACCTTGCCACTGATTTCCCACGCACGCACCCGACTATCGGCTCTCCGCGGAACAACAGGCCCACGGAGACTGCGAACACAGAAAGAAGGGCAGAGAAAAGGCCACTTTGGGTAAAAACCAGGTGCACACTAAGAGGCGTGTGATGAACTTGACCTTAATGTGGAGACTTGATTCCCCTGATGCTTTCAACGTTTAGTGTTCTGTTCCTTTCAGCCGATTGTATGCTCTCACTCCCCTCGTCCTTGCAGATCAAATATTTCAAATTGTCTGCTGAGGAACGCCTGCTGCTGCAGCAGAAAGGAAGGGCACGACTGCTGCAGCAGAAGGAAGGGCACACACAAGGGTATGGCATTTTGAAGCTCGCAAGTCCAGACAATGCTGATGGTGGAGGTGTGAAAAGGTCACTTAAAGCTTGAATTGCCCTGCAAAACCTCCGTGCTGTAACTGACATCTACGGTTGCACGTGAATTGATATGAGTGGAGATGAGGTACAAAAGATGAGGTACAAAACCCATGTTGGGTCCTTGATGCTGGCAAAGAGAATGGCTGCACACCAACTTGATGAGAATAGTATTGAGAAGCTAGCCTGTCCTAAACAGCAGAGATGCCGCACTGACAGTAAGATGACAGCAAGATGACAGTAAGGCGACGAAGTTGGCAACGCCGCCTTTGCAAATACAGACAGCTCACCCGCAAATGAAGGATAGCCGTGTGCAAAGTTTGTGGTTCCATCTATAGGATCCACAATCCAAAGGTACTCAGACTCTGAATTCCCCCCGACACCCCCCTCCTCCCCCAAGACAGCATGGCCAGGAAACGCCCGGCTCACAACCTGTGTCATGATTTATGGCTGCAATTGTGATTTATGGGCTGTTTATGCGATCCATTGTGCGTGTGACATGCTGCAAGCAGCAGGACTTTTGGTGCTGAGACATGCGCATTGGGTTGAAACTGGCGCGGGAATATTACAAAGCCTTTTCAGTTTTACGATTCAACACATCTGATTAAATCCCTGCTTAGGCACAGGCAATTCCGGCAAGTTACAGTCATGCAAAGAGATGAGATAAATTATGGGCTGCAACTGTCTGCTGCACAAGACACAGCAGAACTGGACGACAATTTTTTCATGTTTTACATGCGCAGCCTAGCAGCCTAGTCGCACGTTTTCACTGATGGCTTTATCTGTAATTTTGCTGTAGCCTCTCTCTGTAGCACTCGGCGACAGACAAAAAAAGAGCCATTCACGCCATCGCGCAAGGTTGCTGTGCCATTTGAGCCACTACACATGGCCAGTAACATCTTTAGCTCAGACATACTTTACTAGACAGACTCCTTCGTAATACATGCACATCGTGGAACGCAGCCCCTTTTGTAACGCAGGCTCATATAAAAGACAGATCCCTTTTGCACGAAAGAAGGGTACGCGCAAGAGCAAGCAGAGCTGTTGTGATGCAGTGCTATGCAGCAGGTAGTCAGCAGGTAGTCACCAAGAGCGAAAAAAACTTCACAGTAACTCTGCACTGGCTGAGACCAGACCCCACCACACCACTTTTGCATCTAGTTTTATTTTGGTGCTGGCCGAGACCAGCACAAAAAAGCCCAGCAGCCTAATAACATTTATGGCTGCTTACTACCCCCTTTGTAAACCCCATTGCAAGTGAGCACCACACACTACCTCATAGGCTGAGCAGCCATTCCAGGTTGAATGCCTTTGTAATCCAAACTAAACTAAACTAAACCACATTGCAAGTGAGCACCACACACTACCTTCCACCTCCCAGGGGCATGGCTGACACATGCTTTTAAGCAACACATGCTTTAAAGCAACATTGTAAAAGGGTGTGTGTGTGTGTGTAACGGCACTCGTGCTACTGTCGCTGCAGTGCGATAATGAGGTACAACACCACTGCAACAAAGCAGCTTCTTCCCTTGTCTGTATAAAGGCACAAAATTGCAGACGACGTAATGCAAATAAATCGCAAACTTGGACGCGCAGCAGCCGGCTTGCCCACATGAATTCACATGCGTCTACGCACTCACTCCCAGGACAGCCTCTTCCGACAACTTGTCTGTCTCTGTCACTAAATCAGATGCTGACGCCTTCGTTGTGATCTTGCGAGGTGCGTTGACTGCAGCGGACACGACCTGCTCGTGTGGAGGGTAGTCATTTAAATTGCTTATTTTGAAAATCAGCCCCTGTGCTTGTTGCGGAAGTGCAGCTCTACGGTTGGGAGAGTGTATGTCCACGCATTTATGCATCCTCATGTTTCTTTTCACTAAGCACACTGCTCAAGGCTTTTAAACCTGTCTAGACGTGGACACCCTGTTGCTGTGCTGATGTGCCTAGGAGATAGCTGATATGCTGGGTGCAAGCCAGGTCTGGAATTGGCAAACGAAGTGCAAACCAGCCGAAACAGGCCCCACAACCTCGTAGACCCCACACCATTGCACAATCCTTGAACAATCAGGACATCCACTCCACACAGGTAGTTTTAGTATCGCTTATCGCTTATCACAATACTTGAACTATCAGGACATCTACTTTACAGCCCCCTGTGCTTTGCGGCCTTTGCCATGTCGGTCCTGCTGGCAGGGAGGGTCCTCTAACCCTAGCGGATGTGTGAATGTATGAGTGCTTCTTACTTATTGCGTAGGTATGTGCTTGCCCAGGCAGGCCCTTTTTCCAATGCGAATGAGCAGTGCCTTATGTGGGTGGGTATTTTTTGGGGCAATAGATGGGGAACCCAACTATTTAAGAACTCTGGTTTTTATGTGAGTTTTAAGGCCAAACTTAATCGTCCTGTGTTCTGTCAGATGGTGCCAGACAACTCGCCCTGTGCCTGTTGTGCAAGTGTGGCTCTACAGGCGAGAGTGCACTCGTACGTACCTCTGCTCCTGCCTGCGCAGCACCTGCACGCAGTTGAATGTGTAGAAGTCCGTATGCGTGACATTTCTTCGTGCTTGTGCACAAGCTTTGTGTATTGCGTTTGCACCTTTAGCAACACGCAGCAGCTCAGCAAAATCAGGCTGGACAGGACGAGGACTACCATGCCCAACTTGAGTCGAGCTGTCTGCTGTGGAGCGTGTGCAGTGGTGTCTCCCTCGTGTGCATGCTGTGGTATTACTGCGCAATAAGTCTGATGAAGGGAGAATGCCGTGCGTGTCTGGCCTCCTTAGCTTGGGCAGGACAGGGGTCTGTGTTCGCTGCTCCGTGATATGCGCAGTAACGCGGGCAAGAGTAAAGGCACTGGTTCTGGCCAGCATCATGTTGCTGCACTGCAAACCTTGGCCTAAGCGACTACGCCAGGCTAATGGGAGATGGGTGAGAACCCACGTCTGGCCTGGCGATACACAAGTGAAATTAATAAACCCGTCATCAATTTCTAGGAATGCTAGGCTTTATTTCTGTCCGCCTGTCAATCAGGTCCAGACTTTGCTGCATATGGCTCCCAGACCTGCTTTTATTGATATATAAATGAAATCCAGCGGCAGTAAGTTGCACGAAACATTTACCATTTTTAGGGGTAGACGAACAATTCGGCAACAAGTTGGCGCAAATTTTAGGGCCTCTAAGACATACTTATATATTAAGCCAAATTGAATGCCATTTTGACGCCACCCGGGAACACAGCGAGTGCCCCCAATCAGCCGGAACTGCACGGTACACACTCTCTTTAACAGGGCCGGAACCCGCCCAGCTCTGAGCACCCGCTACTTCATCTTCCCTGACCTACATCTTCCACAAGGTAAGTGACACTGAATATGGAGCTGATCGAGGCGCAGCAGGACGTGCAAACAGCATGAAATCCACTTTTCGGCAACAACACGTTCCCCTCAGCGACACCACCGAAATTTTTCATAAATAAAAATCCACCGTACTGCAGGCGTAGAGCAACGGACAAAGGGCCTGCAGCTTCGGCGAGCCTTTTTCTAGCGTCAGGAGACGAGCGCAGCACCGTGAGCACAAGCCAGAGAGGCTTGCGCAGCACCTCGGTGCTATCGTGTAGATGTCTGTGGCCATGGACTACCAGTGTGAGTGGAGAGCGGAGGTACAACCCCGATAAAGTGATGTGCACAGCGCTTCGCGCAGCCCCTGAGCCCCGCATTGGCTGCCATTTGTCCAGTAAAAATTGACAGATATATTATCTCGTGTATGCACGCCTTGAGGTGCCCTTCCTCCTCGCCCCGCGCCCTCACAGCAATTGCTGGGGGATTTCGTGTCACCGACCCCCTTGTCCCCTCCTCCGTCGCAGATGCTGGACCGACACCGAGCGCACTGCCTCCATTCTTTGGCCAGCATCAGTTGGCGCTCGCCAGCCGTGGCGAGCATTCAGGCGCTGCGCCTTTTCCGGGGCCACGATGCATCAGGATAGGCGAGGAGGACATCAAGCAAGCTCCCCTCTCCCTTCCCTCCTTATTCCCAACTTCAGGGCCAGCCACCTCCAACTTCTGCTCACAAGAATTGGCTTACCCCGGCAGCAGCAAGCCCAAGGTGCCCTGGAGCAGCCTCACCCTTGCGGACATACAGATCCTGGAGCAAGACAACGCCATCTGCAAGCTCATGGACATGGAGTACTTTGGTCAGGCAGCACACGCTGCACCTGCCTTTCCAGACATGCACCAAATGCCTGCACAGCCTGTTGTGCCTACTTATGGCACGGACGCTTTGGAGCAGCCCGAGACGGGGGGCATCAAGCAAGGGGAGGGGCGCCTCTATTCTGAGGGCAATGCCGGCAACCTGCTGCCTTGGCTCCACCAGCACCAGGACCTGCAGGAGCTCAGCTTGTGTGCATCAGGGCAGCATATCAAGGAAGAAGAATTCGGCTGCAGTGCAGGTGGGTCTTAGGCTTGATGGGCGGAAAGCAAAGTGAGATTAGTGGACTGATCTGATCTGGACAGTATCATTCGCATGAGTAGTTCAAGGATTACAAAAGCACGGATAAAGGTCTTGATGGCCTGCACCGTCAGGTGTGTAAAATTGTACAACCCAAAAAGAGTAATACCACGTCTGAATCTCAGTAAAAACCTTTTTCAGATCCACCAAACCGTTCTCAGATCCACCAAACCTTTCCCAGATCCACCAAAATTTGCCAGATCAACTGAGCCCACATGTCATCGCTTGCCGATCCAACCTGCTTCACAACATTTTTATCAAAGTCCTGTCTGTGCTTTCTTGGGAAAATGCATACATGCTGTTTGTGGTATGAAAGACACCGAGATGAGAATGACCCAGTGTTCCATCCTCACCTGTTTCTTCTGTAGCGTAAAATTGCAGGAGTTCCTAGATGTTATACGTAATCACACATTTTCAATTGGTACTCTCCAGGATCAATTGAAGATATGGACTTTACAGACTTCCTGAGCATTTTTGACAACAAGCCTGCCCGACCTGTAAGTAGACAGAGCACTGCATTCCGTGCGGAGTACGTCTAGTTCAAAGAATGATGTTGCAATAAATTGCTCAAGAAATGCAAAAAGGCTAGGTTTGGCAAGTTACTTTCCCGTGCGCATAAACGAAATGAAGTCACCTACATAGCATTGAGTGCGCATTTCTCTCTCTCTCTCTCTCCCTCTCTCCCTCTCTCCCTCTCTCTCTCTCTCTCTCTCTCTCTCTCTCTCTCTCTCTCTCTCTCCTTTTATCTAAAATGCGCAATGCAGCTGCTCAAACGTTGAAGCATTGACTTTTTATGTGTTACAGGCACAAGGAGCTCTTGGTGGTACCGATGAAGTACTTCCCCCTTTTGCCCAGGTCCAGACCCAGTCACCTCTGCCTGAAATCCTTTCCAGTGCAACGTCTGGAGATCCAATGTACGAGCCTGCGGATTTTCCCGTTCTGGACGACTCAGCCCCACCACCTTTTCCAATGCTTGCTCAGCCTACAATTCACTACAACGAGGAGAGCCAGCGTGGTGCAAAACCGCTCAGGGAACAGCAGCAGCATCTGCAGCAGCAGCAGAACCTGCATGCAGGTGCAAATCCTAAGGCAAGAGAAGGAGCAGAAAATGGCACTCAGTCCATTTCTATGGCAGCAAAGGATATTGACATTTTTGATCAAGCGGATGTGGCCGCCACCATCACCTCTCTGCAAACCCAGAGCACGCCATCTCTCGTCAAAGCTAAAAAGGGGCAGGAAAACGCAGGGTGTGTGTGGGGTGCAGCTGCAGGGGGGGGAGTCGGAGGAGCTGGGGTTTGGGGAACAGGACCGATGGTTGACGTTATGAACTGCTGCACAGGTGGAGGTGGAGGGGTGGGAGGACAAGCTACAGGGGGCGGTGGTGATCACGATGAGACAGAATCAGGAGAATCAGGGATGCCAGAAAGGCAGGGAAGAGGGGGAGGGGGAGGAGACAGTACAGGTGGCAGGAATAACGGTGGGGGTGGGCCTGGTGGTGGTGGAGGAGGTGAAGAAGGTGTGGAAGGTGGAAGGCCCTTCGGGAGCAGGGGTACCAACAGCAACCGCTACGCTGATGCTGTAAGCCGTGCCCTGGAAGAATCCTTGCCTGGAGTGATGGAACACTGTCCTCCTGCTTCAGGTGACAGATGCACTGTTTCAGCAAGCTTTTCAAAGGGTTAGTAATTAGGGGATATTTACGAGAGATTTCAGAGCAGCAGCAGCAGTGTGTTCAGAACAAGGGACTCTGCTGTGTTATGTGCCACCTCTCATTGTGTAATCACCAAACAATTGTTTATTAGCAATAGGTTGTGTCTAGTCCTGAGGTGCACGGAACGGCTAATATTGCCGTTCGGCTGCAGCCGTGCACCAGCTGAGCACTTCAAATTAAAACAAGGTTGCCTAGAAAGCTTGAAACACAAAGATTTCTTTTCTGACTCTTGATGCATTATGCACAAAACAAAGTTGCTTCTGACTCTTGATTCATTTGCCTCTGACCCTTGATGCATTATGCATAAAAGAAAAGTTGCTTCTGACTCTCGATGCATTATGCACAAAAGAAAAGTTGCTTCTGACTCTTGATGCATTATGCACAAAATAAAAGTTGCTTCTGACTCTTGATGCATTATGCACAATAAAAAGTTGCTTCGACTCTTGATGCATTATGCACAAAAAAAGTTGCTTCTGACTCTTGATGCATTATGAACAAAAGAAAAGTTGCTTCTGACTCTTGATGCATTATGCACAGTAAAAGGTTGCTTCTGACTCTTGATGCATTATGCACAACTGCCACTGTAGTGAGTGGACATGTCTGCACTGCACATGCACAACTTGTAATGGCCACAACCAGTGCAAGAGCAATACTCAATATAAAAGCGAATGCCTGTGCAGGTCAAGCAGCTCGTGCATTGGCTTCTGAGGCAAACAGGCGGGTGGAAGCTTTTGCCCTAAACCTGGTTCACAACCTCACGGATTTCCTGCTGCACATGGGTTACAAGCGTGATCAAGCTGATCAGATGGTTGGAGGTACGTGTAGTTGTAATGACATCAGCATCAGGGATGACTGCCACTCTCCTTATATGACAACCCTCTACTGGTGTGAAACAGAAAAAAGAAAGTAGAAAAACTACACAGGCAATGAAAGTCATTCCTCACATTAATTAAGGAAAGGGAGCCACTTTGGTACCGAGTACCGTAAAGCTCCTACACCTCTACTGGTGTGCAACGAGGATAGGCGCAATTTCACTCTCGTGCGTTCTCGCCGTGCATCAGGCAACACACATAACCTTTACTGATGTGCAATGAGGATAGGCGTGATTTCACTCTTTTGCGCTCTTGCCGTGCATCAGGCAACACACATAACCTTTATTGATGTGCAACGAGGATAGGCGTGATTTCACTCTCGTGCGTTCTTGCCGTGCATCAGGCAACACACATAACCTTTACTGATGTGCAATGAAGATAGGCGCAATTTTACTCTTGTGCGCTCTTGCTGTGCATCAGGCGACACGCAAAGGTGTACTCTCGTGCAAGTGTATAAAAATACAGACACACACACAATGTTTTCACACCTTTTTTCAGGTGACCTCTCTGCTCTACCTGACTTCGAGGCCCGTCCTGTCAGGATCCTCTTGCAGTACAGCCACAATCTTCTGCACGTGTATGTGAGGGCAGTCAGACACGGGGGCGGCAAGGGCGCAGCAGCAATGGGTAATAGGCTGGCTTAAGTCACCTTAGATGGGACAGAGAATAATATATAATATTGAGAGCTTGCTTTCTGTCACTTTTGAGTGAATACAAATCTCTACATGCGTCAAATACGGGTTTGAGCTGGTTTCCACAGCAAGTGTTTCTGCTCTCAAGAGCACCTTCTTTTGATACACATATATTTATACGCACACCTACATACACAATTAATGTGCACACCTTCCGCTTGCAATCATGACTCATCCTAAGTATGGAAGTACATAAATGCTCACATTTGCCACAGAGCTAAATCTCTTTCAGGCAAATTTTAGCTCAAGCATCCTCCTAAGCCAATGCAACAGCTGAGGGCCTGAATGTAGATTCTACTACGACGTCCTGACACAACTAGCTGTGTCATTGTCCTCACCTGCCGTTTTTTTGTCATTGTCCTCAGCTGTGTCATTGTCCTCAGCTGTGTCATTGTCCTCAGCTGTGTCATTGCCCTCACCTGTGTCATTGTCCTCACCTGTGTCATTGTCCTCACCTGTGTCATTGTCCTCACCTGTGTCATTGTCCTCACCTGCCGCTTTTTTGTTTCGTCTGGTTATGCATAGTGGCATGTCTCAGTGACCACATCTACTACCATACAGGGCAAATTGCGTCTGGAGGCGCTGAGGGTGCTTTTGTCTGGTTTTGCATTCTGCTCAGCCTGGTGACCACAACTAACACCACAACTAATACTACAACTACTACCATTCGGGGCAACTACTACAACTACCACAACTACTACATCTACTACCATTTGGGGCAACTACTACAACTACCACAACTACTACCATACAGGGCAATTTGCGCCTGGAGGCGCAGAGAGGTTCCGCTCAGCTCTTGCAGTTTCTATGGACATGGGTCCTCTACTTCTGGAGAGGCACACAAGACAACTCAGGTAAGGTTCACGACGAGCGCCTGGCCAAGAAAAAGAAGCTATGCAGGCAATGAAAACCACTCCCCACATTACTTAAGGAAAAGGAGCCACCAGGTACTCTATAACTCCTCCACCACAAAAAAAGAAATAAAGAGCAATGGGGATCAGGAGGGCTGCCGGCTTGACCTGAAACCAGATCCTGATGAGAGTTAATAACAATACTGGAAAGTGCGCCACACAGTACCTGCCTGTTCTGCATTATCATCACGTGTCTAAGGATGTCACCTTCCCAGAAACTTGTACGCTTTCAAGGAAAGTGAGTTTGTCATATACTGCTATATTAACTAATTTTCACGAGCACGTTTGTTGTGATAAAAGCCATGCATCCTTTTTGTGAACATTGTAGCTAGTATCCAAACATTGCACAAAAGGGCGCCAAGAGTTTGAAAGAAAAGTGTGCTGGCCAGCAAATCGAAGAATCCAAACTCCGCGGCACCGTGATGTTGCACCTGTGCTTGCTGACCTAGTTCATCATAACTCGATATCTTAATTCTTATGATCTTATGATCTGATCATATGGTGAAGGTGAAGTAGTGCTTTGTAACACTGAGACATTTTACTTTCTGTTCAAACACGTCAATTTGTAAACAAATATGCAGGACTTGTGCTCTTGAAGTGTGGTCACTCATGCACGTCATGGATCCAAGGCCACCTGGTGCTGTCAAAGACAGTCTTGCAGTCTACACTGGTCGCAACCGCAGACAGGTGGGACATCATTTGTACAAAAGTGCACACTTCCTTCTGTGACGCGGATGCTTTGCATAACGTATTGAATGGCTAATGTCGGTCTTGGTATTCTTGAAGCCCACTGTGCCAATTTGATAGGACCCTGATATTGGGTATGTTATTATGACCCAGCAATGCAAACAAACAACGTAGTGTGCCATCAAGCAGCTGCCTCAGCACAAACCGCCAGGTGTCAAGCACAAAGCAATAGGAGTATGAATTGGACAGCAAGAACAAAGGAAACAAAAATGGCAGGCTTTTGATGGCTCTTCGTTTAACCCATTTGCAGCACCAAGCAAACGTGAGCTGCCTTCAAGTTCTTATTTCTTATCATTCCTTGAATTCCATGTCCTTGCCTTTGTAACGCACAGGTGACAGATTGGTTTACCAACTGGCGTTCGCGGCACTGGAAGCGCATCGTGGAGGCGATTGGTATGAACATGGAAGTGGACTTTGCAGACAGGGTCTGATCTGGTTTGTGCGTGATGTACAATGCAGGTCCCTTTATAACTTGCTCAGACGCATGGACTATAAATGACTGAGCACATTTCAAACAAGAGGAGGTGTTGCAATTTGTCGTGCATGGACTATGAATGACTGAGAGCACATTGCAAACAAGAGGAGGTGTTGCGAATCGTCGTGCATGGATTATGAATGACTGAGAGCACATTTTAAACAAGAGGAGGTGTTGCGATTTGTCATGCATGGACTATGAATGACTGAGAGCACATTGCAAACAAGAGGAGGTGCTGCGATTTGTCGTGCATGGATTATGGGTTGCAGATTGATGCTTGAAGCTCGTGGGGTGACAGGCGTCCTTGAGAACTGGATGAGCAAATGGCGTGGTTTTTGAAGAAGCACGGATAGGAAACAGTGCAACGTGCTTCAGAGCCTTCAGCAAGCTTCAAGGCAGGTACCAAAGCGCGTGTCAAGGCGAGCTGTTCCTCAGGGGGGTAAATGTTTTGGCTATCTATGGCTTGTTTCAGGGAATTAAAATGGCTCTGTCTCACGTGTTTGAGCAGGGAAGGTTATTGTTTCAGGTGTGACCTAGTTGTGAACACACTTAATCTAGTTGTGAACACTTGTGATCTAGTTGTGAGCACATGTAATCAACCAATTTGGGCTAAGTTTACAAGTGCTTGTAGCGAGTAACGGGCAGGAAAGTGGTGCCATTTTCATACACATCCAAAGCTGGATTGCTTCTGTTAAGGTTTAATCGGTCGTTCCTGCTTTGACGCAGACAGGAATTGCGATGGTGGGAAATGCACTGATGCAGACCTGGGCTAGAAAGATCTACCCAACAGGTTTGTTGTAATGAGGTGTTTCTGACTTTGTGGGCACGCAGTAGATTCATGTGCATCAACATGCAACACAGGCACCACCGTATTTGCTTCACGGGCAACAATTAAGGTGCTTCGTAACTTGTACAGACAAAGCAGGGATGTACAGGTACTTTGTCGAAATTGACAACCGACTAATATATTTGAGGTATGAATGCAATATTTATTTCAATCATCTACGAAATCGGTTTAGTGATTTTTATGCCAGCGTTTCAGAAAGGGTGATGAAGGGAGACTGAAGTGTTATTTCTGGTGGCGAGTGTTTGTTGCCCGAGGTGTCACATAGCATTTGGTGCAAAGCAGTTGTTGAGCATGGTGACTTGTGGGGGCACGTTCAATTCATGAGTAGTTCATGGTATTATATTTTGTCTGGCTTGCATTGTCTAGAAAAGTTATTGGGCTGAGGTCAGAAAAGATAAGACCTGACTGGGTGAGTTAGTGGTATGCAATGGCAAGCTATCAAATTACATCGGCCTGGTCTTGTGTTGTAATGTTCTATCTAGGAAAACCATGTATTAAAAAGGTTGGGTTGCACGTTCATGAATAAGCTGGCCAAAGACGACCGCAATTGTGATTCATTATTTATGTAACAAAGCCAGGTTTAGCTCATTCTGTTTATTGCAGTGATGGAGGACAACGAAATGGAACAACAATTTTTAAAACGTGCATTCTATCACAGCTGTCACCACAAATATCAAAGTAAAAGACAATCCAGTTTTCATCCCTTCCTCAAATCCCACGCACGTACCGCCAAAGGCTTTGGTGGTGGTGCACACAATCTGCCTTCTTCAAAACAGACGTCCTGCCCCTGCTGATCCATTTCTTTTACGAGGGCATTCCAACAAAGAAACATTGATTTATGCCAATTAAAGGCCAAACACTTTCTGGACGCTTCTCCTACCCATTAGTTTTGTTATAAACAAAGGCCTCTAATCTGGCTACGGTGGGTTGTCTGCAGCACTTTCCTGGTGCCGATATGAGTTGAGTTAAAGTACAAAACCCTTGAATTCACCATCAGGGCATGATCAAATAAATGGGTAGGCAGATGTTCTTTGTCTGTACATTTGTTTTCTTTGTTGGCGTATTACATAGGTCAAGGGGAGATAGCAAACTTCCTGCTACGAGGTTGTAACGATCTGAAAGTTGATAAATAAAAAGGGCAAGAGAGGCAGGCTGGAAGATATAAAAGAAAGTAGGGGGGACAACCAGGTTGACGAGAAGAAGGCCAAAACGTATACGAGAAGGTCAAGCATGGGTAAGAAAGAAGAAGCAAAGGAAAGCCTGCGTACTTTGGTGCCTACGTAAAAAGAACAAGGTTTAGGAAGACAGGGCCAGTAAAGAGTACGGGCCCAGGGAACGTCTAGCTACACCACCACAAGGCACTCAACATAAAACCAGGGAAGAAGTTAAGAATTAGCCAGGATAAAAGAAGCTGAGCCATTGCAATGACTGGTGCGCCAAAACCAGCTCCAACAATCCAAAGAGAAGAGAGAGTTTCCCTACAGAAAACGCAGCTGCACTAAGGGTAAGGGTAAGGGTTACACAGCTATATCCGCCAGCGAGGGCAGTTGAGCTATAGCATAAAAAAGCCAGCTTAAAGAAGAGAAAGAGGCCAGACTGAACAAGACACCAGAAAAAGAAGCTAGAATAAAGTGTATAGAGAAAGAGAACGTTTGTGTTGAAGA
>Ga0307948_1001183_pt1 | contig 18336 bp, 19 predicted proteins | sample OrgLakmetagen280_FD_201824 | JGI IMG/M metagenome (GOLD analysis project Ga0307948, IMG submission 201824) | Saline water microbial communities from Organic Lake, Antarctica - #280 | ecosystem: Environmental > Aquatic > Non-marine Saline and Alkaline > Saline | place: Antarctica: Organic Lake...
TGCCGTGTTGCTCCGCCGTATGAGTCTTAGCCGCTCCCGAGTATTTCCGGGCGTGTGCACGAAGGCACACGAAGGCGTTTTCCAGGGGGCACCACGCGGAGGTGCTCATACATCGCCCCCCAACTCGAGTTAGCCACGTTTGAATTAATTACCCTGAAATATAATAATCGCTGCGAAGAACAAGCCGATGCATATTAGAAAATAATACAAAGGGGTTTACAAAGGGTTTACAAAGGGGGGTAACCGGCAGCCACATATGTTGGGCTGATAGGCATTGCTGGATCAGCCAGTGCCATATTGTTCTCTAAGAAAAGTTATAAGTGATGAATGAATGATGAAAGGCAAAACCTGAGGCAATAAAAAGAGCCTGATGGAAAGCCACAACAAGCAGATCAGGCGTGTTAACTGAACACCAGAATGTATAACCCAAGGGGAGGAAGGGAGCGCCACATTAGAGACCCGTGACTGTTCATGCAAACAAATTGGAAGCTGAGTTCAAATGTAACATTTGATTTACAACAGTGCACCAGCATGTACGTTCTAAGAAAAGCACAAGAAAAGTGTTGGAAAAAAAAAAACCTTTGCCTGAAGTTGTTTGGTTGTTTGAGCCCCATCCTGGCCTAGCTGGTTGCTGCACATACATAGAAACTCAACTATCTCAGTCCACACTCCCGGGATGTTCAAGCCACAGCAAGCTAGCCAACAAACACCACAGCGTTTTTTCATCCTAGAGGTGCAACTCACAGCAAGCAGGCTCACGACACACAGCAGCCAGCCCAGGCTATCTCTCTCTCTAAAGAAAAGGGGCATTCCTTCGTTAACGAAGGGGGGGGTTGGGGCCTGGCTCTGTCGTACTGCCGAAATTTCGGCAAGCAAGCAGGCTTGACAAACTGTCCTTACCGTAAATAAATAATTACCGTAAATAAATTTACTCCGTCCACTGTGTACCGTCAGTAGGCAAGCATAGCAAGAGCCCCATCGGCCTAGTGCGGGATCATCAATTCGATCCTTGCCTTCGACTGGCGTCTCTGTTGCTTGAGCTTGTCTTTGGCCCGACGCCGTTGTCTTGAGGTCTTCTCAGAAGTAGGGAGGGCTACCACAGAGCCAGACGATTTTGGCTTGCCTTAACCTTTGATTATTTCTTAACCTTTGGTTATTTCCATTTTAATACGAAAAAACATGTACAAACAGAACGGGGGGGGTATAGCACCCCTATTCTGCGGCCCTGGAATGAACATGGGTGGCCCCCCTCTCAATATGCCACCCCACCCACACCCACCCCCTCCTGGACAGCAGCAGCAAGGCCCAATCCCATCAGGCACGCAAACATGCACATGGGGAAACGCACGCACGCACAAGCACACACACATACACACACACACACACACACACACACATACACACACACTCACACTCACACACACACATGCACACACACACACACACACACACATACACACACACACACACACTCACTCACACACACACACACACACACACACACTCACTCACTCACAACACACGCTCGCATATATTTACACACACATACATAGGCGGGCCATTCCAGCAGTCCATGGGCATGCTGCCCTTCCTGCCTCAGCATTTGCCCCCGCAGCAGCAGAACCAGCAGCAGCACATGGGTAGTATGGGCATGGGAGGGTTCGGACAGTACGGGGGTGGTGGGGGGGGCAACATGGTTCCCCTTGATGGGGGGTTTGGGGGTCCTCCCCCAGGGGTCGCCCCCAGCCAAGGAGGCAACTACCGGCCCTACCCTAGCTCTTCCTTCCCCATGGGTGGCTCAGGCAATGGGCCTCCTCCCCCTATTGTGTCAGCACCTCCCCCTCCTCCCTCTCCCTTATACAACAGTGGTATGGGCTCAAACCCGATCAGCCGAGGTGGGGGAGGGGGAATGGGTGGCATGGGCGTGATGGGCGGAGGAGGGGTCTTAAATGTGGATGGTCCCCCCGGCCCATCCAGGAAGCGTGGGAACCCGGATGATTTGATGGTGCAGGAGAACATCAACGCCAAGGGTGGGTACACATTGTGGGTGTACCTATGAGTAAAATGCGTCTCCTTTGAGAGCATGGCATGTACGTGTGGGCTATAAGTTCATTCCCTCACTCTTATTCTTAGGTCAGATGCTGCAGCTGCAACTTCCCTCTGCCAAGTTGCTCATCGACTAGGGGCATACGAAATTCTTAAGGCAGGGCTTTTCCCCCTGAATGCCGCCTTTTTGAGTGCCGTATCCAGGCATGGTAGCCATCCCAAGCATATGGCCACCAATGGCCGGCTAATACTCTCCTTTGATCCTTTTCTTCTTCACTTGCCCTATATTGTTTTGCACGTACAGCTCAAAAGTCAGAGGTGGCAGCCATCATGCAGCGGTTAGATACCATGGCAGCTCAACAGATGCAGCAGCTCACCCAGAAAATGGACTCCATTGAGCAGCGGATGGAGCTTAAAATGAGCGGCATTGAGCAGGTGGGTGTTCACATGCGTGCCCTTTCCCTAGCTTGCCCCTCCCTGATTGGTTTCTAGAACATACCCAGCAAGCATTGACCAGATGACCAGATTTGTTTTCTAGAACATACCCAAGCATTGACCAGATGACCAGATTTGTTTTCTAGAACATACCCAAGCATTGACCAGAGATTGAGGTAACCGCTTGTCCAAGTTCCCTCCCCCTCTCCTACCTTTTAATGATCCTATAATGTGCCGGCCACTCTACATTGAGCTGGCCGAAGCCTATCCTCTGGCTGTGGGCATTATAGGGTGCATCTGCTCCGCATTGGAATTGCTTTTGCTCAATAAAATGCAGCCCAGTCACTAAGGTAACTGCAACTGGCCCGATCAACTGTTACAAAGCACTCAAACAGCCTTCATGGTGATCCTCCTCGCCATTTTGCAGCAACTGTTCTCCAGCAAACAGGGTGCACACTTGTGCTCACTTGCACAAATAACTCCAACTTAAGTAAGACCCATCCCTCCACAAAAAATCGTCCCACATGCAAAAGTGTTTGTTAATGCCATGGGTTGAGCAGTGCTCAACCGCCACTTACTTCGCCTACCCCCCTACCTGCTTACCTTTTGATTCACATGCAAAGGAAAATTAATAAGTTTCAGGGATGTTTCATACGGCGTATTCGTATAATACGCTGTATTGTATTTAACGCGCATATTACCGTATTAACAAATCGGACCGTATTAAACGATTGCAAAATTTACCGATTTCTGGCGTTTTGGGGCCTTAGAATCTGACCCAAAATTGGCCTTTCAGCGAGCTTCCATTGCTAATATACAATATATCAATAGCATGTATTATATTGGAAAAGCATTGGAAACGTTTGGGTGATTTTGGGGCGAATTGGGTCCATTTTGGATCTAAACTCGGCACTCCCAAAATTACTTCACATTACGACTGTATTATACGCGTATTTCGTATTTAACACATATTGTACCGTATTGAATGTCCCAAATGGCCGTATGACACATCCCTGGTGAATTTGCTGCTCAGCATTTCAACCAGTACGTCTAGCTTAGTATCTGACTGCCTGCTCTCTGTCCCCTTCCTTTGACAATGCAGAAAATGGACAACTTGGCAGCCACAATGCATGCTGCATGCTACAATAGCCAAGCCCGTGCCTTCAACTCCCGTGGGCAAGGCCGTGCCAGCGACCCACTGCGTCCGCTGCAAGCAGAATCAGGGCCTAAGGTTGGAACTGCTCCTCCAAGCACAGGTGTGTGGCCTTGGTGGTGTATGATGTGTGATGTGTGTATCTGAGGGGTGGGGTATGGGTGAGTGGCTACATGGCTGTATGCTGTGTGTGTCGGGTTATGAAGTGATTAATTGTGCTGCAAGCAGGATTGGGTTATGAGATGCTCTTTTGATTGGGGCCGCCGTGATTTTTTGGTCTGTGCTTCATGGAGCACAGTCAGTGCTTGCTCTGCACTCTGCACACAATTTCATATGCTTGAGGTAGAAATTGTTTGAGGTATAGAAATTGTTTGTGCTGACAGTATGAGGTCCCCTTTATGCAGGATGTTTGATCGATCACAGTACACACTCAAGCGGGAATGCACTTCCATTACTTTTATCCCGTTAAGCGCCTGATCCTATAAGAAAGCTGCTTTGTAAAGGCAGGCCTCCTCTAACTCAAACTCCGTTCTTTTTTCTTGTTCCAAATGCAAGGCAGAACTGCTGAAAAAGTGCGAGGGCACACCAAGCAGACTGTAGTCTTTGACATAGGGCATAGCGTGGTCCATAACATGGTTGCCAAAAGAAATACACAGGAGCCAAAGGTAGACAACATGGATTCAGTTTCCCAACGTTTTTAACATGTAAACAATGATCAATGCAGTGAGAAAAGCTAAAATAAAAGATTGTTGCCATCCGTTTATGCAGACCTCAAAACGTCTGCTGGACATACACATGCCTTTTTTTGAGACGAGGAGAAAAGCACGTCTTTGCACAAAGAGGAGAGCACATGTTTACACCTTTACACCCCACCACAGGATCCTCTCGGCAACGTACACACTACGGCGCACAGTTCCCTGCCACCATTTCTGAAGCTCAAAAGCTGGACAGCTTGCACCTAGCTGCATTGAGCGAGTTCTACAACGTGCCCTTCCCGGATTACTTTGCGTTTGCGTATTTCATTGGCTGTGCTTAAAAGAAAGGCCGTGCTTAATCCAAATACCGGAAACAGGACTGCTCGCGCGCTTCCTTGATTGTTGTGTTTATTTTAATAAGCGGATGCCTTTTACTCCAAGAAAAGAAAAGAAAAGAAAAGAGGTACACTACCGGCATAGGTAAGGAAAGAATGTTGTTTTGTGTTCTGCACCACCCAATTGATGCAGAGACACGACATTTTCACCTGAAGAATACAAATGAGAGATTTCCAGTGCCTTTTACTTAATCCCTGCCCTGTTGATATTTTGCTCTGCCTCGTTTAGTGCTGCAAATCAGAGGCAAAAAATTTACAAAGGGTTTACAAAGGGTTTACAAAGGGGGGTAACCGGCAGCCACATGTGTTGGGCTGATAGGCATTGCTACTAGATCAGCCAGCGTTAAGTAAACGTAAGGTAAAAAAAATTGGTCTGGCCAGTGCCATATTGTTCTCTAAGGAAAGTTATAAGTGATGAATGAATGATGAAGGCAAAACCTGAGGCAATAAAAAGTGCCTGATGGAAAGCCACAACAAGCAGTTCAGGCGTGTTAACTGAACACCAGAATGTATAGCCCTAGGGGAGGAAGGGAGCGCCACAATAGAGACCCATGTCTGTTCATGCAAACAAATTGGAAGCTGAGTTCAAATATAACATTTGATTTACAACAGTGCTCCAGCATGTACGTTCTAAGAAAAGCACAAGATAAGTGTTGGAAGGAAAAAACCTTCGCCTCAAGTTGTTAGGTTGTTTGAGCCCCATCCTGGTCTAGCTGGTTGCTGCACATACATAGAAACTCAACCATCTCAGTCCACACTCCCGAGATGTTCAAGCCACAGCAAGCTAGCCCACAAACACCACAGCGTGTTTTCACCCTAGAGGTGCAACTCACAGCAAGCAAAGGCACCACGACACACAGCCAGCCCAGGCTATCTCTTAGAAAAGGGGCGTTCCTTCGTTAACGAAGGGGGGGGGTTGGGGCCTGGCTCTGTCGTACCGCCGAAATGCAAGCAAGCAGGCTCAACCGTCTATTTACTCCGTGAGATGGGAGGGAACAGCTCAATAATTGAAAGCTAGAGTTAAACCTGTTAATTGTCTGAGAAGCGGGGTGGAAAGAGCCACTTTGGTATAATTAGTTTGGGAATCTGAAAATCTTGCATAGCCAGCCAAACGCTGCTGCCTGTATACATGGATACAAAGCAGGATTTCAGGGAGCCTTTTTTGCTGATGGCTTTCATGACCATGGTGCTGCATGCTAAGAAGCTGTGCCGCGCAACAGTCATTTTCATTACACTTTGATACTCATAGAGAATGTGTAGGGCACTGTCTAGTTGTGGGCAAAGGAGGCAGGTCAGACTAGTTGAGCACTGAAACCATACAGCATGTTTTTGGTTGTACAAGATTTGTTCTATACTTCATCATGATGCACTAAGTTTTAACAGGGACATAAGATGTTCAAAAAGCGTTGCTAGCAGCTCCGTTGGCAGTGTTGTTCTTGCGTAGTCTCAGCAGAACACTATTTTTCTTAAGGATTATGTGTGACCAAGACCAGTCGGCAGCTAATCAGCCAAACACCCTGACTGAAGGTTAAACCCCTATTGTAACCATAAGCGCCAGCAAGTAATAAGTCGCGTTTTGAATGAACGAGTTCTGCAGCCAGTAAATCTTAAAGAAAAACAGCACTCAATCATATTAACAATCACCTTTAGCTTTAGCGCCTTTGGTGTCTGTCAATGACTGAAAATTCGACACAACAGGAGAAATGAAACGGAATAAAGGAAAAAGGAGCTTGCTGGCAGTGTAAGTTATGCATCAGCGACCAAAGCTGGACCTACCTGTCGTTTATTAATCGTCTGCTCCTGCTTGCGTACTTTCAGGACTAGTTATGCTTTTTGCACTTCACAAACTCCTGGCTTCACCTCCACACACCCATCTAAAATCTGCCCTGGGGTGCGGATTAGGGTTGCCGCCCAGAATTCCATACACTGCCTCACTTCTGCCTCAGCAGCGCTCCCGGAAGATGCCACCCCTATGTTTCCACCTGAGGTGCCTATGTGTTCGTATGACAAAGGGTGGGTGGGTTGAGTGTGAGGGACTGTAAGTAAGAAAAGTGAGAAAAATACACAGATGTTCAGTAAACATGCAAAATGCAAACGTTATAGAATGGACCAGGAACGGAAAACTGTGCCACCCAAATGGTTCAGAGCCACACAACAGCCCACTTTGAGGGAAGAGAGATAGGCTGATTAATGGCTGGTTTAGGTGAGGAAACGTGCCCATTGTTAAAGTGGATTAAAACCTGACAGTAAAGTGTGGAGCGCCTGAAGTGTATTGGTACTCCACCGATGGCTATCTAATCCACTCGACAAATGGCTGTGATCCACGAGGCGCACCTTGGCCAAGCATCGCATGTCCCTTGCCCGGTATGAGCTTGAGAGAGCAGGCTTTTGCGTGGCACGTCGAGCGCAGGTGATCCAGTGTCCTGATTATAAGAAGGAAAAGTCCAGTATCCTGTTAAAAAAAGGAATAGTGAGGAAGCAAGCTGCCTTTCCAGCACTAGTACACATGATTTCTGAGGCAAGGACAACAAGGGCAATAGAGGCTGCTGTTTAAGTGTTCAAGGCAAGACAAGGGCAATGCACATAGCACTCACATTTCTATTGATTGCCTTGGCGTTACGTTGTCTTTGTCACCAAGAGTGATCAGAACAGGGCCTATGCTACTGCCTCCATCCTGCTGCCGGTTGCTTGCCTGGGCCGCCCATACAGATTCTTCTAACAGAGCCCCAGCAATAGATATGCATCTGTAAAGAAAGGTGAGAGTCAAAGCGGTGAGAGGGATGATCAGACGATGTGTGCATTGCGAGAGGCTGCATTTCCAGTTCCATAGATGTAAACAGGAGATCAGATTGCTGCAGAGGCCATTTTAGAGAGTTGATCAATAATATGGGTCAAGACAATTAGGGGTTGTACGGCTGTCAAACAAGGACTTAGGAGTCGTATGGCTGTCAAACAAGGACTTAGGAGTCGTATGGCCGTCAAGCAACGGCTGAGGAGTTGTATGGCTGTCAACGGCGAGCAACTGAAATTTATAATTTGAAATTGGCTTATGTCTGTGTCATAAGAGCACCAATGCCCTGGATACATCAATACATCAAAACATACAAAACATAGTTATACTAGGCTATACCAATACCTCAAAGATAACACACCAATACAACCCCACTCACATTTGAACCCATACCAACACCCACGTCCATACTCCTATACCTACACCCACATCCATACCATCACCAGCACCCCACCCTACACCTGCCCCTCCCCCCCCCACTCACACACACTCACACACAAAGCAACGCACCCTGCAAGTGCCCTGGGTCCACGGTATTGGCAGTGCGTTTCCAATGCTGCACAGCCTCCCTGTCAAGAGGAGGAGAGGGAAGGAAGCTATACAAAAGTTGCTTGTAGTATACAATGACTTGGGTTGAAGGGCAGGTCCGTTGTGTATACAATGACTTGGGTGTATACACTTATTTATTATTGTATATACTTATTATTTATTGTATTTTATTGTATATACTTATTATTTATTGTATACACTTATTTATTATTGTATATTATTGTATACACTTATTATTTATTGTATACAATGACTTGGGTTGAAGGGCAGGTCCGTGGCCCCCCTTCTAGAGCTGCTGCTGCTGCTGTGAGTACACCCGTCCGGATTGAATCGCTCATTTTTTCTTCCCATCATAAACAGCAGTAGAAAATGGGCACTGCCAAATTAAACACATGGCTCATGCACTTGTGGCAATAATAGCCAAGTGGGTCCTTGGTATCTAATTATAGGTTATAGGCCCTCCTTTTCATTCAAGAACGCGGAGAATGATTTGCATTGCCTGCATAGTTGATGCTGCTATGTTCTTTACAGGGAGGAGGGTCGGCTCAGGTAATGATGGGAGGTGAAAAAGGAAAAACCACTCACCTGGGAAAACCCAAACAGCGAAATCTGGTTGTGCTGCCACAGGCCAGAGTTAACAATCTGATCGATGCAACGGCACAGCAGGGTACACGTCCTTGCCAAGCTCCGCAGCCGCCGCTGCTCGGTACGTGATGGCTGCATTTTGAGCGTGCAGAGGTGCGGACGTAGAAAGGTCCACAGTTGCTTGAGTGTGATCAAAGATACAAAAAGTGCTTGGCGTGTACGTGTGCACCAAAACGCATGTTAGCGGCTGGGGCGCAACGAGATCCAGATCATGTGACCTTGATTGTGGCCTTGCCTTTTAACAAGGCGCCCAAATTACTTAGTATGTGAATCACTCTTCATCCTTTTTTGTATGGAAAGTGGCTATTCACACATGCGTGTACTTTCTTCTTTGTTCCACATTCCACAGCAGCGCTAGCGTGGGCTCCCTGGAATGGTGCAAAAGCCACCTCACAGATGTTTCAGATTCTTAGGAGGGACACACACACACACACTCACACACACACACACACACATCGCACAGGTAAAGAAGCACGCTAGAAAAGCTCAGGGATGCTTAAAAGCAGACCAACTTATCGGCCGCTTGTACCAGCACAAACGCATCTGCATGCACAAACAGGCATTGTACCAGCACAAACGCATCTGCGTGCACAAACAGGCACACCTGAATAGGCTCCCAGTCGTCATCCAAGGCCTCCAGCCACGCCCTGCCACCTCCTGTGTCTTCCACCTGTCAAATAAAAGGAAAAGTAAAAGCCTACGCTGGAAAGAACCAGCGCGCATTAAGGAAAGGCTCTCAACTAGTGCTCACACCAGCCAGAGCCCCACCGGGAATCGAATCAGTCAATTTAAATTTAGGGATTGTAGGCGCTGAAGTGTACAGCACAGAGCCACCTATATAAAGGCAAATAAAGGCAACAAAAGCTACTGTGTCTACCATCTAAGCCAGTTTAGAAAGCATCTAGCAGCACCGCAACTATAACAATTTCACCCTTACAAATGGCTGTTGCCGTGGTGGCTGTGCACACAGACAAAGCATGTGCGACACAGCATTCACACACACACGCACAAAGGTACACACGCATAAACACACAAGAACACAGATGCACACACCCACACACTTATACAGATATGCACGCACGAACTCACACGCAGGCACGCACGCACCCACGCGCAGGCGCACACACACACACACATGCACACACACACAAAAATGCACACACGCACACACACAAAGACACATGCACACACCCACACACACGCACACACAAATATGCACGCACACGCACATGCATGGCAATGAGGGGGCACCCAAGCACAGCACATCATACCAGCACATGAAATCCACGCACCTCCAGGGGACCTGCTAAAGCCAAGCAGCAAGTGTGTGGGAGGCTGAGCTTGCTTGCTAGGTTCACGTAGTTCATCTGGAGGGCAAAGATCACAACAGGTTTTCCTCTGTCACATACACGCATTTTCAGGTGTTGTGCGTGCGCGCGGAGACGGTGCCATGCGTGCAGCCTGTAATGAAGCTGTTCAAGCCCCCCCATGTCATTGTTTTTGTCAACATGTGCCCCCAGCACGACAAGTGGACAGCAGGCCGCGTGGTGCAGATTGACATGGAGGAAAACCTGGGGCGAATCATTAGGCTAAATGGGCTGCAATCCTGAAATGTGTTCCATCCTGGGTGATTATACATTTTATATTCATTAGCTTAGTAGGCGGAAGAATTCTGTTTGGAGGGCGTTGTTGCCGCATCATTGCCGACTCAAAGACATGCTACTAGCTGGCCCTTTTTTCTCAACTGGTGTAATGAAAAATTTGCTAACGGTATTGACCCTCACATGCCGCAGTTGTTGCGCACTATTTGCAACAGGTCTGATCATCGTCATATCATGAAGCGTTGAACCTTTTTGCTGTTTGGAGGGTTTTTTAAATTGTGGGATGAGTCATGCAAGGGTGGCAGGCAAACACGTTGGGATGGAGTGCAGTTCAACACATATGGAAAAACAACCTTACTTCCAAGGAAATGTTATTGCCATGGCATAAGATTTCTCATTTTACCAGCATTCCTAAATGCAAAGTGCATTTTTACAACATTCTAGACACGCAAACGAATAACATACCGGTAGAGACAAGCTGTACATCAGCTCCTTTGCGGACCCACTCAACGCTCCATCTTCCATGAATCCACTCAGCGCCTACACTCCATAACCCCATCAAATTGCACGGACCCTTTGGCTACCTCCCCTCTAAGCAGAGGGATGCCTTATCCGTAGCTACCCATGCCTCCAAACACACACACACATTGAAAAACAGTGCCACAACCTGCTTAGCTTTCCTTCCATGTTTCTATCTTTTGACTCACCGGCTTGTCTCCCAGGCCGTGCAATAAGATCAGCAGGTTCTCCTCTCTGCCGTCTGGAGACGGGAGGTACTGGCTGCTGCTGCTGCTACTGCTGCTGCTGCTGCTGCTGCTGCTCGAGAGAAGCATCTCCTTGGGTACACACAGCAAAGGGTCTTTGCGCGTTGACTTTGTCGATTGGCGTGAGCCGTGCTGATGCATGGATGGAGGGCAGTGTTGGATGCCTTGCTGCTGCTGCTGCTGCTGTTGCTGCTGCTGAGGTTGAGCGTGCGTCAGAGCGTGCTGAATTTGAATCTGCAGGGCCTTCACCTGCAGATCGGTGGAAATGCAGCAGTGTATGCTGCCAGGAGAAAAGAAAACTCTACGCAGGCAGTGAGAACAGCTCCCTAAACGAATTCAGGAAAAGAAGCCACTTTGGTAACGGGTACCGTAAACTCCTCCACCACAAAGACAAAGACCAATGGGGATCAGGAGAGTTGCAGGCTTGACCTGAAACCGGCTCCTGATGAGAGCTGATAATTGTGCTGGAAAGGGCACGTTTGGCATGGACAATTTTGGCAGCGTGGTTGACAGAATGTTAATGAATCAAGTTTATTAGCTCTTTTAAAGTCAAGACCCAGGAAAAAGCCGTCAAAGGGCATCATCCCCGGGATCTCCAGCTGCAGGCTTGTTGCAGGTATAAGCAATTGAGTCTTGAGCCACGAGTGATGGGTAAAGACAAACACATATTTCTGAGATATTGGGTTGTTCCGTCATGGCCTTGACTATGAGGCTATGACTTGCAGCTGGTACTTGCAAGCAAGCAGTAACGCACCGGCTGGAACGCTTGCTGTTAATGAGCCTCCAAACAACGCACACACGCCTGCGTATGCCTACCACCTCTCACCCGGACGTCGCTCGAACTGGCAGTTTACATCATTCAATGCTGCTTAAATGGCCCCCATTTCAACTCCACCAAATACCTCGCTACTCTTCGGGTCTAGCCCTGCTGCTCTGTCAAGCATCGTCTTGGCTTCATCTAGCCGTGCAGGAAGGCCCATCTTGTAGAGGGCCATAGCACTTCGGTAAAGAGCCTTAATTGACCTAAGGTTAAAGAGGAGAGCGTATATTGCTTTTTGACAATTATGCCCCATACATGTGTGTGTATGCACATATTGCGTTTTGTTTACATGTTTTGTGTACATGTGTGTGTATGCTTGTGTATGTTAGTGCGGACGAGTGTATGTGCGTTTATGTGCAAGCATGTGTGTGCTTATGTGATCGTGCGCGTGTGCTGGAGTGAATATGTGTTTTTGTGTGTGTGTGTGTGTGTGTGTGTGTGTTTTTGTGTGTGTGTGTGTATGTGTGTGTGTGTGTGTGTGTGTGTGTGTAGTATGTTCATGTACTACCTCGAATCAATAGCCAGTGCCGCTTGCGCATCTGCGAGTCCTCCACCATGATCGTGCAAATTAACCTTGCAAGCTGACCTGCATTTGTGTGCCTGAATACTCTGGTTTAAGACGCATTACATTCTCTGTGCCTGTATGTGTGTGCGATTTTGTGCATGTATGTATGTATATGCGTGTGTGCATGTTCTGAAGATGTGTACGTATGCTCAAACCTGTACACGTACTTGCATGCTCACCTGTTGTTGTACAGAGCCAGCATACAAGGAGGATTTTCCTCTTTATCACACAGGGCTATAGCTGCAGTATACATGCTAAGAGCAAGTTGACATTGATTGGCCCTGTAGGCTTCGTTGCCCTGATATTTTGAACGATGAAGCGAGAGTGCATGTGTGTGTATGTGTGTGCATGTGCATTTGTGCATACGTGTGCGTGTACGAGTGCGTGCATGCGCTTGTGTGTGTGTGTGTGTGTGTGTGTGTGTGTGTTTGCATGTGCGTGCACAAGTGTGTGTGTGTGTGTGTGTGTGTGTGTGTGTGTGTGTGTGTGTGCTCATGCGTGTATGTGCGAACCTTTAGCCGCAAATCTTCAATTTCTTCTTTCGTCATTTATTTATTAAATCAATAAACTGCATCGGCCAGGAACAGCGCAACGCGAACACGACTCTCGATTTCGCCACGGTTCTCACGTTTCAAGAATTACAATCAGTCTATCTAATTTTATACTTGAAGTTAAAATGGTTTTGTCAAGCCCCTCGACAAACAAGGAAGAAAAGAAAGGTTTCAGACTCAAGCCACAGCTGTCGCGGTCAACGGTCACTGCTTCAGCTTCTTCCCTTTTCTCACTTGTTTCTCGCCTTTTGATTTCTTCCCCTCTCGCGCCTTATTTTCTGTCTCTACCCTCTCTTCTTCCTGTCCCTGCTCCGCCAGCCAGTTGAAGCCCCTTTCCTCCCCCTCATCCTCTTCTTTGCCTGCTGCCGCCTCCTTCTCAGCAACAGGAGGCCTCAACCACGCAACCCCTGTGAGCTGCTGCTTCAAGTACACCTTGCTCAAGGCGGCCTGACCCGCACTCGTACTGTGTACTCTCAAAAAACGATCCAGCCCGACAGATGCAATAAGGGGTGCCCCATCATTTGAGCTGCTGGCACTGGCAGAAGATGCTGTGCGAGGTGATGATCTGGGGTGGAGGGCAAGCGCACGTATGCTTCCAGCAGGCCCCTGCAATTGTGTGCGCCAATTGGTTAGGATAATATGTGTGAAGCAGAGGATAATAAACTTTCAGGAGGCGCTCAAGATCTTGTACGCACAGCCGGAACCCTAAAGCTTTCTGTAAAGTTGACAGCATTAGCTAGTGCACAGGAGATTTTCAGTCTCTGGGAACCGCACTTCACAAATCTTTTAAGTCCTATCGGGAAAAAATGGGAAATGGTTGTAATGGAGGCAGCAGCGCAATAACAAACGATTCCTACCTTAAGGCAGCCTCGCATTGTACGCATCCTCAAATCTATACCCTCAACCCGGCCAAGGCCGTTGGCAGCCCACACACGTTGCCCTACACAGCAAAGGTCATAAAGGAGCAGTGGTACATTTCAAGTCATTGTACAAGGAGCTCTTCAAAACAGAGCACTCTAATCGAGCACACAAGTGTGCGCATGACTTGATGCGAAGCAGTCTTAAGTAGCGCACGGGCCCATAGCGCACTCTAGAATAGCGTTGCCATGCCCGCGTGACAGCATTTGCTTAGTTGGCCAAAAAGCAATTTGTCACTTTGACTGCAGCTGCAGCTGTAGGGGCGGTTTCTGCAATTCAGCTGGAGTGGCCTGGTTTTCAGGCATCCTGGTGTTCTTTTGCAGTTCCTCCTGCTTCTGATGTTCTCTCTGTGCACAAGGGAAATCTTGAGACAAGACTTGGCCGAGCCTACCATCCGGGTTAGCAGTGATTTCACACGTCAGACACACATCACACACGTCAGACAAGACTTGGCTGAACCTACCATCCGGGTCAGCGGTGAGGGCGGTCACGCGCGCATCTCCCCACTCCATATCCACCTGAGGTCTTTTGCCGGCACGGATGTCGTACATCCACAGCTTGTGCTGCACACAGGGGGAGGAGGCAGGGAGGGATGTAAGTTTGGTGCCATCCCCTTGTCTTTACAAAGTGGCTAAGCCTAGGCTTTTGAAGTTGCACACAGAGAGGCAGAGACATCAACAGTTATGTGTTGTAAGGCTGCGCTTTGATGGCTTTTGTTGCTCACACAAGAAGACGCTGTGTTTGAATGTGAGGTGCAGGCAGCGAGGCACATACAGACGCTGCATCTCTGGTGTCCAGGTAAAATTAACGGAAAACTGTCCTGTAGCTGTACAAATACTAACACATCATTTACCTTAATATCGCATATTGTGCGGCGCACCTTGCCTGCTCCTACCGCTACCAGCTGAGAACTGGATTTTCACACAACCATGGAAACGCATGAAACCCAGCGCCTTCCCTGTTGCTAATATTTCCATAAATTACTGGATCCCCACATGACAGGTCTAAACATGAAGATCACCGCACCTTCACTGTTCCTACTACAACCAGCTGGTTGCTGGGGTCTGGAAGGAACGTGGCTGCTGTCAGGTGCGGCAAATCCACCAGCCCACACCTGAAACAATCAGTACAGCAAGCATAGTGGGCGGTTGCTCAGATACTTTCCTTGTTTCAGTTGACATGTTTATGAGACGCAGTCTGTGCAGGCAAACAGGCTACAGCCTGTAAGCTTTATAAACCCAAATCAACTTTGAGTCGAAGCATGAAGCATGCTCGTCACTTTCACACGTCAGTTCAATGACACAGTGCGCTGCCAGTCAAGACGACTGGAAAATAACTACGAACACGTTTTTGAGACGAAGAGAAAAAGCCTGAAACAAAGCTAATAGGCACCGAGCTCAGCCACTCCCCTCGGCAACGAAGGAAAGGAACCACTTGAGTATCAAAAAGCAACCGCATCCCAAACGCACCTGCTAGGCTTGCCTCCCTTAGCCTTGAACACCTCTTGCCCCTGGCTCAGACTCCATACCCTCATCTGGCAGCCGTCTCCACCCACTGCGACATGTGACTGGCTGGGATCAAGGGCCTGTGCACAAGCAGCAAGCCAAACAGAGTGGGTAGCGCACTAGGCAAACCCTAGCTACAGAGTACGCCAGAAGTACCCCTATTTGGTGCACTCCAGCAAACTGATGAGCTCCCAGTTTCCAGCGCTGCCGAGAAAGTGTGCATGTGCAACATATTATGTTGAATTCTTTGCAAACAGACAGCGATAGGCAGCTACGACACGCAAGCTCACAACCGCGCTCTCATGCTGATGAGGCAAAGCTGTGCAGGCGTGAGTAAAGCTCTCCCAAACATTAGAAAAATGGCACAATGATTTAGCCACGGTGCTGTGACTCATCGATTTAGCTGTGCACTTTTTAAACCAAACTCCAGGCCATTCAGACTAACGCACTCTCACAACACTTGTACACACACGAAAAACACACACACACACACACAAACACACACACAGACACACACAGACACACACACACACCACAGCGCGACTTACCATGCACGCCACGTTAGGGGCGGCCTGAAAAAACGTGGCCTCCTCCCACGTCTGCACAACGCCACTGGAGCTTGCACTGGCTTTTTCGCTCTCTGTCCCAAGCGGCCTTTGTTGCCTGTGGAGCCTAACTAGGCCTCCAACCGTGGAAGAAACAAGCTCCAGGGGCGCGCTGTACTCATTTGTATAGGTTGGAGTGTGTTTGTATAAGAGTGTGTGTGAGACACTGTGTGTTTGGTCGTGTAGCTGATTAATGTCTGTAATATATATACCTCACGTCACTTACCTCCAACAATCATGCCTGATACTAATACCTTTCCCTTTCACGAGAGGTGGGAGAGTTAAGTTTCAGTATGAGGCATGATTGTTGGAGGCAAGTGGTGAGCTTGATGGTCAGGTCGTGTGCTACGTTTTGTGTGTTCTTAAACTGTCCCGTTTTGTATCCCAATCAAAAAGTCATGCAAGAAGGAAAATAGTTTTGGTCATTTTGGCACTTCAGGGAAGATGGTGTCTCGAGCCACGTGTTCAAGTTTGACAATCCACTTTGTCAAAGTGCTCTGTAAACAGTGCGATTACTTAAGAGCTCAAGTCACAGGGCTTCCTAAAAAAGGAGTCATCGTATTCCACATAAGTGCGCTACCGCTCCAGCAGCTCCCCACCACCACCCTCTCTCTCTCTCTCTCTCTCTCTCTCTCTCTCTCTCTCGCTCTCGCTCTCGCTCTCTTTCTTTCTCTCTCACTCACTCACTCAAACACACACACATACACACACATGCACAGCAGGTTCGCTCGCTCCCTCAAAGTCGACACTAGGCCGTACAGGATAGCATGCTGCACCAACAGCTACGTGACCTCACGCCCTCACCTTTCTCCTAAGCACCTAAGCATTCTAACCCAGCCGCCCCACCCCCTTCCTCCCCCAAATGCCCAACCCCCCAGCTATTAAACCCACCCTTAACACACACACACAAACACACACACCTGCTGCTCGCCTGCTCCTCCTGGCGAAAAGCCATGCACTTAACCTCCCCGTCCTGGGCCAAACCTTGTGCCATGGGCAGCTGCCCACTGCTACTGCTGGCTGCTGGGCGGGACAGCTTTTGAGGGGGGAGGGTGCACAGCGTGTGGCCGGCTACGGAGTCTAGTATTTGAATGCTGCCTCCTAGCCGTGAGGCTGCCAGCACGTCAGCGTCTACAGAGCACAAGAGCAAGAAGTGGCAGTTTATGAATAAGGGGTTTGTCTACAAGAACAAGAACACTAGTGTTCTAGGGAACAAGATATGGCAGTGTCAAAAGGATGCTTATGGACAAATTAAGGCACAGGGTTGTGACACAGGAAGCGCACACACTTTGGCTCGTGCATTTTGATGTTCTAACATTTTAACTAGGATTCCTAGCAGTTGTGGAGAAAGGAGTCCAGCTGGCTCTCTTCCTGGTTCTTTAATACTTTTTGAGCCTGGTCGGACTTGTTTTGCGCAATGTACATGCGTCCTTGTGGGAAGCGCAGACACGCACCAGAAAGTAAGAAATTTGGAGCAACCAGTGCATGGATTCCTGCGCCTTTGTTTGGCTGCCCCCTGCAATTGCATGGAAAGAGGGTTGGACTTGTTGGCGTGTGGAGCATGCAATCAATGTGCGGCCTATGCACTCACCATGTGTTCACAACTTGAGAGGCAGACCAGCTGGGCCCACTGGGCACGTGCACAACTGCGAGTGTGTACGTAAGTTGTACGTGTTACTTGCATGCGAGAGTAAGTGTGCGTATATCTTTGCGTGTGTGTATGTGTGTTTGTGTGCGTATGTGTGTGTATGTGTGTGTATGTGTGTGTGTGTGTGTGCACGTGCACGTGTGTGCGTGTATGCGTGTGTGTGCGCACGTGTGTGTATGTGTGTGTGTTTGTGTGTGTGAGTGTGTGTGTCTGTGTGTGTGCGTGAGTGTATGCGTGCGTGCGTGTGCCTGTGTGTGTGCGTGTGTGTATGTGTGTGTATAATTGTGTGTGTGCATGCTTGTGCATGTGTGTATGTGTGTGTTTGGGCGTGTGTGTATGTGTGAGTATGTGTGTGAGTGTGTGTGTGTGTGAGAGAATGTGTGTGAGAGTTTGTGTGTGTGCGCGTGTGTGCGTGTGTGTGTGTGTGTGTGTGTGTGCGCGCGTGTATGCGTGTGTGCGTGCGTGTGTGTGTGCATGCTTGTGCATGTGTGTACATGTGTGTATGTTTGTGTGTTTGGGCGTGTGTGTGTATGTGTGTGTGTGTGTGTGTGTGAGTGTGTGTGTGTGAGAGTGTGTGAGTGAGTGAGAGAGAGAGTGTGTGTGTGTGTGTGTGAGTGAGAGAGAGAGTGTGTGAGAGTGTCACTCTCTCT
>Ga0307948_1001197_pt1 | contig 18267 bp, 20 predicted proteins | sample OrgLakmetagen280_FD_201824 | JGI IMG/M metagenome (GOLD analysis project Ga0307948, IMG submission 201824) | Saline water microbial communities from Organic Lake, Antarctica - #280 | ecosystem: Environmental > Aquatic > Non-marine Saline and Alkaline > Saline | place: Antarctica: Organic Lake...
GAATTGCGTTGCTCATTTCATGCCGCATTTGAGGCTTCACTGTACCTCCCAAGCCATCTGATCTCCTAACACCATCAATGTCACTCTTGCTAGCCCCGCACCATCAATGTCACTCTTGCTAGCCTAACACCATCAATGTCACTATACGTGCAGCCTCACCGTGTTCGCTGCAACCCTAGCATATTGGACAGGGAACTTGAGAGGTGAGCCTGTGTGATTGCCCATATTCTGATACCAAGCCATCTGATCTGCTTGTCGCACACCATGCCCAAATATTTGAATAAGTCTGTGTAAAGGAGCAGCACACCGGGGACAGTTTTTTGCTTGTGTACTTTCCTTTCTTTTCCCCTTTTAGCTTTTAAGAGCGGTTCACGTGAACAGCGTTGATTTTCTGTGCACCCCAATTTTGCTGTTGTTTTCAGAAGTGACACTTTAAAAGTGTTCTACACACTCTCTGTCATATCAGCTCTAACTGTTATAGCTGTATGCTATGATAGGAAATTTGTATTTACAATGCAGGACCGACCCGACCCACTGTCTCTGTTTTAAATTGGGCATCCCTAGAAATCCGTGTAATGATAAAACAAGTTTTTGCAGTTTTTCATCATTACCTACTTGACTCTGTTTCGGCTCTAAATTCCATCGATGTTGTAATGCCATGATTTCCAATGAGTGGCATCATGGATTACACAGGGATTTGATCAATCGTTGGCAGCATAGGTAACATGTAATGATAACAATGATTGCAACGTTTATTGGCAAAAAAGGCTAAAGATTAGAAGAGGCTCTCAATAGAAAGGAAAACACAGGCCGTGAAAAATAATTCCCCACATTGATTGAGGAAAGGAGCTACTTCAGTGCCGCATATTTAAAACTCCACCACAGAAAAGAAGACAAATCAGTGGGGATCAGAAGGTTTGCTGGATGGGTCTGAACCTGGCCCTTGGTGAGAGTTGGTAGCAGTATTGGAAAGGGCACGGCTGGTATGGACATATTTAGCAGCGTAGCTAGTCAACAGCATGCAGCACAAGGTGCTTTTTAAGGCAGCTTATTTATTTCGTGGATCACGACCCAGAATCTCAAGGTAAGGTAAGGTTACATTGCTATATATGCCTCAGGGGGCATCTGAGCGGAAGCTTGGAAAAAGCCTGTAACCACTCCTAGCCTATTAAAGGGAAATCGTCCGTGAGGAAGAGGACTGAAAGAGAGATGCAATAGAGTGTCACGACCAGCGGCTGTTACAATACAAGACAGAGCGCCACCAAAAAGGATCGATATTGGAGAAGAAAAAGAGGGTCGCGACTGAGAAGTAGGATGCCAGAAAATGAGAAATAATAAGGAAGTCCAGAAGTTTGACAGAAGAACCAACAGAAGACAGTTTTGTCTGGCACAAAGGGGGCTGAAGAAAGCAGTGCCAGTGCACCACAGAAGGCACGCAGAAAGCAAACCAGCTCTAAAAACCAGAAGCACAGCAGCAGGTGGGTCCTAACAAGAAGCATCAGGATTGTGCATCATATACAGGCAGCATGAGACAACCAGGCAGGCGCAGGCAGACTCTGTTTCAGCGCTATGTGCAGAGAGTCAAACTTGTTATCTACATGAATTTGCCACCCGTCCATGAAAGTCGCAAGGGATCCCAAATGCGCCGCAACTTGCTCAGAGCCTGAGCTTGCCTGAGGATTTAATCTTTTCCTCAGTCTTCATCTTGGTCTTGGTTTGGCACAATGTCAGCCATTGGATCCTTGATACCTCCAGACTTTAGTGTCGAAGATGGCGCCACCCATGCCCAAGAGGATGTGCAGAGTAAGTATTGGCATGGATTGGTAAAGGACGTTTTGTGTCCTGGACCACCCAATGGATGCAAAGATACATTACATACCATCCGGACAGAAAAAGGTGTCTTCAAGGTGATTGAATGGGGATCAGGTGGTGAGGATGAGGTGGTAGGGGTCCTAAGAGGCCTGCACTCCACCAGGAGTTCGCTCAGATATTTTTGAGGGTTGCTTTCTATGTCGCGTCCGGTCTGAGTAGGTTTTGTCGCAGACCTCATGGCATGTAAGCTTAATTTTCTCATGAATGCCGTGGCATGCAGACCTTTTACTCCAAGGCTGTGCAGTGGGTTTGGTAGATGGCTGCTGTCAACGGTGCTTGTTGCTCCTGGTAGGTTGGTGCAGAGGGCTTTGCGGTGCCCTAGTAAGCAATGCAATAGCAGCTTGTGTTGTTCTTGTGCCTTTTCTGCTTGTTGGGTAGGAGGAGTGTCCACACAGTACTTAATTTCAGTCACGTGTATATCGCATTTGGTCGGATCTCTTTTGGCCTCACACCCTGGGGGAAAGGATTATTTGGGACATCTGTGAGGTCAAAAGCAACTCTCCTTGCATTAGTGGCAGATCTAGTTTGGTACATGTTTATTGGATTTCTTTTTGGGCATGCATGGTTGCTGGGTCGGAGTATCTATGATTGCATCTGGCTTGCTAAATTTCTGCCACTATTGCGCATTTACCTCCTTCAGCCCTTTTCTTTGCAATGAATCAGTGCAGATCTTCACAGACAGCCATAGCACGGTTTTGTTCATTATAGAAGGGAGTGCAAAGCTGGAGCTAAATAATATAGCATGGGAAATTGCTGGGAAATTGCAGAGGGGGTCAACTGAGAAAATGTCCTGAAATGTACCTTTTTTGATACAAATCATGTTTGAATGATATAACTAGATGGTTCATAAAGTTTGGGGCCAAAAGGACAACCCCAGTGGTCTGGACAGAAATCCAGTTCAAATTTTGGCACTGAATGTTTACGTATTGAGCCACCACACTCTACCCAGGGCCTCTTTCCATCCCAAAACAAGACGAGAGGACTTCCTTTATGATACCAAGTCATCCTAGGGTTTGAAATGTGTAATTGGTGAAGGTTGGTTTTCCATCCTTTTTGGCACCCCTTTTGCTGATTTGTTCAAAGGAAAATGGGCCAAAATGGGGTACCTGGCCAACAACTGCTCCGTTTTGCCCCATTTTTAATGCAATGATATTCTTTATTAAAATGTAGACTAATCATATACAAATGACACAAATCGGGTCAGTTGGTGGTGAGACATGACAGATTGGTGGTGAAAAGTGGGGTTCACGCTGCGGGCAATTAGGCATTTTTGCCGGGACTGGCAACATCCAAGCTCAGGTGCTATCAGCAGCCTCTGGGAACTGAGCTTGATTGCTGCCAGTCCAGGCTACCGTACTCAATTCACATTTTAAAAGTACCCCTGTTTGGGGCCTCAGATGACCACCTCTGGGAAAATTGCCTCCCTCACTTCCTCTCTCAGCATGAACCTACTTCCAACTTGGATCCCTATATATGCAAACCAGGAAGCAAGCATTCTCACTCATTGGGAAGACAGCTCAGACTGGACCAACAGTGCGCACAATTCGGAGGTTACCAGACGTCTGGGGATGCCTAACTTTGACCGCTTTGCAAGTCATTTGAAACATCCTTTTTGACAACTTCAACGCTCTTTTCTGGTGCCCAAACACTTCTGGCATTAATGCCTTTGCCCAACACAATTGGCATACATTTTTCAACTGGTGCAGCATTCTACCCCAAAAGCCATTTCCGCAACAATCAGTTCAAAGCAAACGGTATCCTTCTTGTTCCATAATGGCCAACTAGCACCTCCATGGCCTCTTCTCCAGCACTAGTGGCATCGATTTTCACGCATTTGTCCGTTGCTACCAAAGATTCCAGAACTTTTCACTCCTGGTCCTAGCACTAAGGGTAAGCCTAAAGCCTTTGAACGATGGCATTTTTTTTGCTTTGCCGGCTTAAAGCCATTTAATGATTCCCCTCATGCTACCCCAGTGCCCGTGCCCCCTCCCACGTCTGCAGGGGCTGTTAGCATGAGGGCATCAGATGCGGATACAGTTTCTGGACACGTGCAGGTCTCTCCCTCTCTCAATAACATCCACGATTTTACTACTACCAGTTGTATCCTTGTTCCACACGCCTCTGGCACTATGCTACGCTACGACACCACTGGATTAGATTTAAATCAAGGTGCACTACTGCCAATGTCTCCTTCTTACCAGCCGAACCGTTTCACGTTGCCATGTATTATTCCACCGTCTTCCTCCGCCTGTCAGAATAACCAGACTTTTGCTCCCATCAAGGAGCCAGCGCAGCAATCTCTACTGCACATGACTTAGCTAACGTAGCTTCTCCAATGCTACAGACAATCCAACAGTGAATGCCGTGCAACCTTCTGCGTCTTGTACCCTCCAATCACATGGGGGATTTAATAGAAAACATCCTTTATCTCTCAGCCTATGCTTGGCAGATGTTCCTTATTGCTGCAGTCCCCTCCCCTCTTCGTCTCTTTTTAAAATACAGATTGCTGCTTACATCATGGTCTGCTTCTCCGGCTTCCTCAAATACAGTGATGCTTGTCAGATATTTGCTGATGATGTACGATTCTATTCATTTCACATGGAATTATTTCTCGGAAAGTGGAAGGATATCTAGTTTGGGGAAGGTTATTATATCATTTGCATCGCTGACCCCTCTCGCATCGCTGACTCCTTCTAGCACCTGCTCTGGCTAAGCGTGCCTAACAAAAATGGCTCTCATGCAGAAGAGCTACGAGTTTTGACTGACCTAGGCTACAGGACGAGCTAAAATATTATATGCACTCCCACCATTACCTTGGTGAAGCTAACACAGATACAGTGCTTTACAAGCTCTGGCAAAATTTGCATGATACGCCTGAGCTCGCAGCACAGCCTGACTCTCACACACAGCAACATAATGCAAAGCCCCTTGCTCATGCCCAACTCAGTAACAAATTTTGGTCCATGCCAAATGTGACTTTTAGGGAACAAAAACAAGTCATAAACATGATAGGACGAATACAAAACACACAGACAAACACACCAAAAGATTTAGCCACATGACAGTTCATGCCACCTGCCTCTTAGCTGTGCGAAGGATCAGACAGTGCTCCACACATGCTTCTTAGGTGCAACAACCATACTCTGAAGAGAATGCACATAAGCAAACCGACACCACCACGCAGTTAGCCATTGTGGGGAAGAGATCAGCAAAGGCAAGCTGGGCTGAGCAATCGTTACAATGGATGCTTGCAACAGAGAGAACTTTTCTTAAAGCTACCTGTCCTTACCATTGAACCCCCCGATGAAAGAGGCATTCCCGACTGGGTTTTCTCAACACAACAAGACTAGACCCATCAAAGCCGTCCAGATGGCGCGTTAATCATGCCTATTGAAGGAAGAGACTGGTATTTGGACCCCAAACAGATTCCCCCAAGGGACAGAGACATACATCTTGTAGACATCTGCTTAAACATTAGGTAAAGCGCACAACCGACATCTGCTTCTTATCCAGCGTCTACAAGGAGACTCCAGGCATCTCTTGAAGCAACAAGTCACACTTCATGTTATACTCCTTGGAGTTGATTGAGGGCACAATCTACAATCAGCTTATCATAACTACTCTACTAAACCTGGGCATCCCTCTGCACGAAGTGCACCAACTAGCCACAGCACTACACTGCCATGCAATTAAAAGCTTAAAAAAGATAACAAAAACAAGACACAAAATACATTCAACGACAACAATGATAATAGGGGATCTGATGCTGGGGGGGGGTTACTGGTAGAGCGGCTGGCTTCAGGAGGGCTAGGCGCAGGCCGGATCGCCAACTGACAATTCGCCAGATTCTCTTTAGTCTCTGTTGTTTCTCTTTTTTGATTTTTGGTGGGGCTCTGGCTAGTGAGAGTTCAATGCACGCTGGTGTTTTCCGGCGTAGACTTTTCTACTTACCGGCCAGTATCTCTTTACAAGCAAGTTGCCAGATCAAGACGTGTTTAATCTCTGTTATTACAAGGCACACGCCACGGTCATCATTGCCAATAACCCTTCATATGAGTGTGAGTTATCGCCTTGTGGTAGGCGAGGCGCGTCTGCCTGTGTCGGCGCCTGGCCGCACTTTAATGGCTGTCTCCAACTTGCGTGGCATGGTCTTTGAAACCCTTTGAATGAGAGCCTCCCGGCTCATAGGCTTGTCATCCTCAGGACCTAGCATGCCAGCACCTGATGAAGCATGGATAAAGGTGTTTATTTCGTGCTTCTAAGTAAGAACGTCTTCCTGTGGTACACAAGGCTTGCGACAAGCGAGACAGCAAGAAGACATGATCTCACCTCCTAATAAGGACATGTCTGCCGTGCCTCCCCCTCCTGTACCCTCCATAGCCGCCTGCTCTGCTGCCAGAAGCATCTCCACCTCCTCAGGAGTGGGCCCCGTGCTGCAAAGACAAAAGACATGGACAGATGCATCAAAAGCTAAATGAGACTACATGTGCATGAGTGTCTATTTACATTTTTGGCTGCCTGTCAACCCTCGTACAAGCGAGCCAAAGGAAAGAGATGAAAACAAAGTTTGGCTGAATGATCATCTTTGACAGCTGACATTGCCGGATGTGCTGGTACACAATGCAACTAAGGGGCAGCTGGCTAGGCCTATGACCACAAGATGCTTAAGCGAGTCACTATCACTAACTGTGGGCACACCTGTTTGGAGGGTCAATAATGATACGGGGGGATGCATTGGTGAGGGGCTGAGCCAGTAGTGCCTGAGCAATGACACCGTGGACCGGCCAATGGGCTGCAGATCTGCTCTTGTCCTTGGACCTAGACACTAGGTACGCCTGCATGCACAGCCGCAACCAAAAGGATTAAAACCCAAAGGTCAGGTAGTACACTTAACAAAATAGGTCAGGGTCTTAGGGTTGGTCTCGATTTGGGCCTGCATTTCTTTCAGAATGGCATGCAGGAGACATGCTGTATTAGGTTGTACTTACCTATCTGTCAACACGATCGACACTTAAAAGCATCAAATTTAGTTTGTTGCGGGTCATGTGGGCAGCAGCAAAGGCAAAATGCAGAATTGCTCAATGGTATAAGCGTCTGCGCTTACTAGTCGTTGGCCGTTGGCCAAGCTCGCTCTCTCTCTCTCTCTCTCTCTCTCTCTCACTCTCTCTCTCACTCTCTCTCACTCTCTCACACTCTCTCTCACTCTCTCTCTCACTCTCTCTCTCTCTCTCTCTCTCTCTCTCTCTCTCTCTCTCTTTGTTTCTCCGCTCCATTTAGTGGAGAGCTTACCTGCAGGATCTCATTTGTGCGCTGTTCAATGATGCCCAAGTGCGCCAGCACATTGCCTTCGCTAACCTGCATGACGATTGGATGGATGTCAGGAATCTAAGGACGATGGAAAAAGCAGACCTGAGAAAGCCCTGTTTGATGGTGCATTTGTCTGCACACCAATGTTTATGGTGGGCGCGTTTCCATGAAAATTTTGCCTGAATAGACATATAAAAGACGAAAAGTGTTTTCAGGTGGGGTCTTGTCACAAAAAATAAAGTTATTTAAATCATTTTGGCCTCAGGAAAAACCCATTCCCACGAATAAAAGTTGTGAGTGCGACCTCAATAGGGAATAATTGCTAGGCTTGTTTCAGTCTACCCACATGGCCTGTGGATTTTCAAGAAGAAGATGGATGTCATGCACCTATTAAGATCTTTAAAGATCCAGAGAACCAGCAGCAACTGGTGTCAGGAATGCCAAGCGAAAGTACACACACAGGTGGGCTGCACAAACGTGCATATGCGCATACGCACGCACAGGCAGCCCTCATGTAAGTATAAGACCATGTGTTACTGCTTACTAGCTGCATAAGCAGTCATTTTACAGACTGAATTTATCCGCCGTTGTAGAGAAGTAGATTTGGCTCACAATTAAAAGGAACGGCTTCGCCTCATGCTGCAACTAGAAATACCGATAGTATGCATTGTACGCTGTGTATATAATTGTTCTATAAGTAGGCATAGGAGTAAGAAGAGTGCGTGTGTGTTTTATATGTTTTTGTGCGCATATGTGTAAATGTGTGTTGTATGTGTGCGTGCGTGTATGAGTGTGTGTGTGTGTGTGCGCGTGTGCGTTTGTATGTGTGCGTGTATGTGCGCACGTGTGTGTGAGCGTAATTGTGTGAGTGCATGCGTGTGCTCATGTGTGCGTGTGTGTTTGTGTGTTTGTGTGGTCTTCAAATTGGAGGGGCAATTGTGCACCCTAATGCGTTTCCATCGCTCATCTGAGGCTGCTTTCTTTTCTGACATTTTCCTAGACTTTTCCATTTGAGTTTGCTTGTTTACTCATAGAGCGGTGAAACTTTTGCCAAAAAAATTGCCTGTTTAAGCCTTTTTATCCTATTTGTGGAAGCGAAGAAAATATTTTACTCAATTTTGGAAAAAAATCGCTTGTGGAAATGTGCCCGGTGTGTGCAAAAGGTTGACGCCAACACATCCGCGGATTAAGTACCTTGAGGCACAATTCTTGTTATTTCTTTACACACACACACACACACACACACACACACGCACACACACACCTGTCCCTCTTCTCCTAGTAGCTCTCGCACAGCATGGGTGTTGCATCCAATTTTGTTGAATAGCTCCCATATACTGCTCTTCAGCATGGCCACCGTTTCAGAGGCAGCTTCAAATCTGCATGCGTGGGTATGTGCGCATGTGTGTGTTTGTGTGTACGTGTGCGTTTGTATGTGTGCGTATGTTTACGTGTGTGAGAGACAGCGAGTGTGTATGTGTGGTGTATGCTGCTATGTGGCTACCACACTCACTCATGCAGCGCAATTACACCTCTTCTATCAGCAAATCTACCAGACGATTGAAAAAGAGAGATCTTTGAATCCTGTTTAGGAAAGTACAACAAAATTTGCCAGGTAGCTTCGTGCTCACCTTTTTTCATACAGGTCTGCTTGGCTCTCAGCCGCTGCCAGACGGTCCTCTACATCACGCAAGGCAGAGCCCTTAAAACGATCCAGCTCTGATCCACTGTCCTTGTACCGCTCAATCTCTGCGTGGATTATGCTGGTCTGGTCCTCGAGCTTCTCAATTTCGTTGTTCACCTCGTTCACGTAGTTAAAGCTGTGGCAACAGTTGGGTAGTGAGTGAGCTACTTGCTTAAGCTCAAGAACAAGGATGCAACCAACACAAATGACAAGTGAAATCAGTGTTTCAAACAGGACGCAGCTTTACATTGTTCTTTGGGTTAATAGGTTGACATATTGCACCAATTTGCAAGCAGAAGGGTAGGAATTTAAGCAGAGAGGTTTTGGTTATGCTATCATATTAGTAGTCGCGTTATTAGGCCGTGAGCAGCCTTGGCAGGTGGACTTTTGGGGTGAAGGTGTCTGATCGTTTGACTTCCATGCTTCCACGACTCACAGAGTGTAATTCTGGCCCTCTGCACTGATAAAGCTGTTGACCAGTTGGTCGATTTCCTCGATGCCAGTGGCGTGCTGAATCTTCTCAAAGGCCTGTATAATGGGGATACAAGCGGCGTGACAATCTCAGCAAAAGATTCTGAACAGTGTTACAAGCACAAAGGCAAGGGCTCCCACACATTAATTAATCACTTGATCGATGACCACAGATGATTGATTGATGACCACACATGCTGCCTTGTCTATCCTCAGCCTCCAGGTCCTAAAAAGTGAAGCAGATACAGAGGGTAAAACTGTAGACCGTAGACCGAACCCTCCACGGACCGCACTCGTCAGTGAGCATGTGTACATCTAACCGCACTTCTCAAATTGGCACAAACGCAAAGCTCCATTCACGTATGCTTGACAATGGCACATAGTAGAGTACAGCATACACAGACTCTAGTACGTGCAGGTTGGGTTCAAATGTAAGGCTCGATATAGCCCTGTCTGTATAAAGGGCGACACGCACCTGGCCGTACATCTGGACTTTCTCTGCTGCCACATTCTGGGCAAGTGCCTTGTTAAAGGCAGGGCTGCCCATTGTCCCTAGGAGGAAGAAGAATGCGCAGGAGCGACACAATTGAAGAGGGACGCACGAACACACCAAGATGTATTAATAGGTTCGAGCAAGGTTTCAGGCGAACACAATATGCAACATTTGGAAATGCATGCGGGCAAGGTTGCTGATATTGATGTTGTGATGAGGAAGTTGCTGCCTACAGCATTTCAAGGCGTTTCATTTTCCTGGTATATACATAGTAAACCGTTCTACCTTCTCCGTGGTCACCCTTCTCCTTAGTCACAGCACGGATGATGTGCAAGTGTACCTTGAGTTCAGGAACAAATGTGTTGTAAGTTGTGACGCACCACGCTTTGTAGTGCCTCCCTTTTTGGTACCGTTGGCCATGACACCAGACTTGAGCAGCTCTTGGGTTTCACGCTCACGCACAGCTAACTCATGCGCACGGGCTCGCTCCCTCTCACGCTTATCATCCTCAATGATCTGTAGGTGATTGTACAGAAATTGCTCACTTTAATACTATCCATGCATTGCATTTAAATCAGTGCCCCTACACAGGTTGTATCTGTGTAATTTTTTGTGCAGAACACCATGCAGTCACGCAGGGCGCTGAAATTTGCCGCGCCACGCACATTATTTTCAATCAAACAATTAAACATATTCTTTTGATAGAGGGAGGGGGAGGCGCTGGATTGCCACTCCACACACCTTAGGTATTCAGTCAGAGATTGTCCAGCAAAACGCGGACCTGCGCACGCACTCCATGCACAGCCATGCAGACAAACATACTCGCCACTCCACACACAGGCACAAGGTTGGGGGCTGTCACTTGTCATTCCACGCACAGGCAAGAGGGTGGGGCTATTCACTCGCCATGCACATTGTAGCTTCAGCAAGGGCAACTTTAATCTATGTCATGCTTGTACTGTCTCCTGACCTACATAGTCCCATAAATCTCACGCACCTGCGTGAGCTGTCGCCACTCCTCTTCAAAGCCTGCCTGCTCCTTCTCTGCCTGAGCCATGAGCTGCCCCATTTCAGCAATGGCCTTCTCTTTGGCCTCAAATATCTGTGTAAGAGGGGGAGATCAGACATTCACATTCCTATTAATTAATACACTGTATATACATGCGTTCTTGGCCCTGCCTTGCTAATGGCTTTGCCTCCGGCCCTGGGCATTTGTGTCCAGAAAGAAGCAGACAGGCTAACACAGTGATAGACTTAGCGACAGAGGGAGCAGCTGACAAACTTTTGTTTCATATTCAGGAACCTCATGGTACAAAAAGGGTGGGATGCTACAGCAATTAAAAGCGCAACCATCATCCAAGATCACGGCCTGCTGAGTTTGTACACAACGCCACAAAAAAAACGCAATAAAGGCTTTTACTGAAGCCACTACCGGCGTCACCATGCTCCCTTCACACACCTGGTTTGCTATCTGAATCGTCTCGGCCATGTCCTTCTTGACCTTCACAAGCTCCCTCTCCAGGTTGCTGTGTATGCTCTCAAACATGATGCGCTCCCGCCGCAGGTTGTTGATCTGCTCACGCAGCTGCTTGTTATGTGTGATGCTCTGATTGAACTTGACGTAGGCACGCTCCAGCCTGTTTTCCAAGAGCTTGATGCGCTTCTGTGACGGCGTATTCAGTATTGCATGGTAGATGTAAGCGTCCAATTGGTGAAAGTGATGTGTGGTGAAAGCAATGGTGGTGAAAGTGACGTGATGTAAACGATGCTTCACTTGGTTGAAATGTGTTCCCCCCTCGATCCCACACACACTAACATGCACTCATGGTCTTGCAAACACACATGCAAACGCTCAAACTCACACACTTATGTGAGTGCCACACTCGTCACGCTCATTTGTTCTTGGCAACTTTTCAGGGTCCCAACATAAAGAAATTGCAAGCCTGTCACACCTGGACAGTGACACTCTGTTCTTTGGCTGTATTAATGCCCCCCATCAGGTTACGTGTCGTCCCCAAAGCTTCAAAGACGTGTGACAGTTGCTGGTCCAGCATTTTGGTCTTGCGGACCTCCAGCACAATCTGCAGAGTAGCACGTGTCAATCGTGCATGCGAGTGTTTCTGTGCAATGCACAATGCGTATTAACCGCGCTTAGTGAGCAGTGTGCTGCCTGTACACGCACACAGCAGGCACACGAAACTCACCTTGCGTGCCAAGTTGTCTCCTTCATCCTGCAGCGAGTTAATCAGTGACTGGGAGTATGCATCACCAGGTCGCAAGCTGAATTTGTTCTCCAGGAGAAGCTCGTGCTTGAGCTGTTCGTTCTGTGCACGGAGCTTCTCTATGGCAGACCTGCATGTGTTGTCGCCATTTGAGCAGGCACATGTGTGCACCCAGGCCTCATTCATACATTCCCCCCTGCTGGAATGGAACTTGTTCTTGGCCTGTGTTCTAAGGTAAATGACGCACCTCTGCTTGTCTATCACGGATTTGTGTGAGAGCGTAGCATCTAGGCCCCCCGTTGTTCGAAACAACGTCCCCGCTGACTGCGCCCTGTTTCCGTCTGATGGCATGTCTAGTACGGAGGGCACGACGACGCAAGTGCTTTCAGCTAAACTTCGAACGAAGTACTCATGACATGTCGGGGCTCGCTCGGCAATAAATTACTGAGTAAATCATATAATATCAACGACGAAAGATGTAATTACCTAAGGACGCCCTGGCAGATGGGTTTTACTACAACCGCGTTTTTTAAATTTCGCCTACCTATTCTTAGCAGGCGGTCTTATGTGGTGCACTTACACTGCTTTTTGAATCTCTCTGTGCTCAGACCGAATTTTCCTGTTCATTCTTCTGCCTTTATCACCTTCTCTGGCACTCAGCTTCTCAGTCGTGACTCTCCTTTTGATATCCAGCTTGATGATCCTTTCTATATAACATCTCAGTCCTGGGTTCTTTTGGACGTTTTTCTTTAGTTTGGCAGAGGTTTTTACGTGCCCAAATCTTACAGATGATTCCCCCTTCTTATTTCATTGCGATCGGTTGGTCCTAGCAGACGCTTAATTGCAAACTGGTTTTATTCAGTGCTGCAATGTCACAAACAGCGTTGTGCCTTTTTTCCCTTTCCAGGTTTTTTTGGTAGGTGCTACAAGCTGGTGCTGCTACAACAACAATTATCACAGTGTTTTACACGTTATATTTACGCAGCCTAGCAGTCGCACGTTTTGACTGATGGCTTTATCTGTAAATCCTGTAAATCGTGTTTGGTCAGGTGTCGTTGCAGTCTGTTTTCAAGCTTCCACTCAGATGCCCTAGAGAGACATACAGCAATGTAACCTTACCCTAAAATAGCAGGCTAATATACTATGTCCGAGCTACCCCCTATACATACTCTATTTCAAACATAAGCACGCAGTCCAGCCCAGGTTTTGACCCTTTCTCTGCTTCTTTTATTAAACACGCATAAAAAACGGTTCGGGATGATCGTGGTAAGAGTCACACTGAAAACGTGTTGCTTCCCCTTCTTACTGACTTGTTCCATCTGCTTCTGTCAGACGGTGTCACCCCACATCTTTGGCACAAAGTTAAAATCACGTGGTAGCCGTGACAGCAGTCATAATTAGGGCCCGGCTGTAGCTTGCGACCTGCTCCTGGCGAGTTAGGCATCGGCTCCCTTCACGGCCAGGCATGCCCTGGCTCACGGTTTCAATTGGCAAGTTGTGGAGGACAGCATCGGACTGGTCTGCTGTAGCTGGGTGAGCTGGTGGGGTGGGCAGCTAGAGAGGAGAGAGAGGAGCTGTTTTTGGGGGTTTGCATGCGTCCTTTGTTCTCTCTTCTGCTCCGCTGCACTTGTTCTCTTGGCACTCCTGGTTTTGTGAGGCTCTCTCATCCTCTTGTTTCCTGTTTCTGACTGAGGCTTACTTCTTATACACACATATCCTGAGACATATCGACAGCTTTTTTCTCGCTCTCCTTGATGCTTTCTCTTCGCGCTTCTTCAAAACGAACGTTCCCTTTCTCTATACACTTTTCTCTTCTACATACACCAGTTCATGTTTCCTCTAGCTTCTGTTTCTTTTGTTTAGCCAGGCGTAGTTTCAGGCTTTTTCCAAACTTCCGCTGAGATGCCCTTTGAGGCATATATAGTGATGTAACCTGACCTGACCTGACCTAAATCACGCCTCTACACAAGAAAGGTCCAATTACATCCCCACAGTATTAAGCTCAGATGCCCACCAGAGGCATATATAGCGATGTAACCTTACCTTACCTTACCTTAATATATGTCCCGAAGGCTATTAATGGCAGAATCATACAGCATCAGTTCTTACTTTCAGAAATTGCACCCTTCCAAGCGTGCAGCAGGCTTCGATTGCTGAGTGTACTGGTAAACAAGCCATCATGCCTATCAGAAACGGATATTTGTTGCTAGTCGTCCTGGCAGTCCGAACGTGTTCAAAGAACCTCATAACTCATAGCAAATGATGAAAATCGTCAAATACACTTTCCAAATGCTGGAGAGATGAAAATAGCACCTATATGAAAAATGCCGTGCCAGAGCCGCCCTCCAGCAATAGTATGAGGGCAATCCCAATCTGCAGAAGAAAGTTGGAAGAAGGTCAAACAGTTTGAGCGGCTCTTACGGTCTGTTTCATGTCAATCAGTGTGACAATTGGCAGCAAAACAGCAGGGTGGTGGCTTACCATGGCCGCACGTCCGTTTCGAATCTCTGCATTGGCATTGAATGGGCCCACTGATCTTTCCTTTTTAGGATCTTTATTAAAGCACTCATCCATGGGGACCTACACACAGGTAAAATGTGTCTTGCTGTGATTGCACCATGTGCTGCTGTGCTGCTAGCACGACAATTAAACCCTGCTGCTTTTTCCATTAACAAGGTTACAAACCTCGCACCACACAGTTTGAAGCAGGAGTGCTAATGCAAATATTCTCCTCAAAGCGCATAGACTCTAAAGCTATTTTGTGCATTTGACAATTGTTTGTGCTGGGCGAGGGTACTGTGAGTATTACGACATGTACCTGTCTGACAATAGCGGGTGCAAAGCTGGCTATGGTTACAGCAAGGACGACCAGCGCAAACTTGGGGATTCCGCCGGTCAGCAGTTGAGCAAAAACGGATTCGCCTGTACTTGTCTCGGCACTGAACGCGTTGGGGAGGCATGCAGGGTCCAAGAAGTTTAATGAATGGATTGTTTGTCTGTAAAACAAGGTAACATGCAACATACAATAAAGCCAGTTCCTGAGCTGGCTACCTAGAACACGCCAACATGATTTGCTTTTCCCATAGTGGTGACCTCAAATCAAAACGCCTGTATGGTGCCTATCCCGCTACCTTTTGTGGAAAACCCTTACCTAATGGCAGCAAAGAACCCCAGCATGGCAGCTCTCGAGTTGATAACCTCCGGAGCTAAGCCCTCAAATCCCATCACCTTGCAAGCACAGATATTACACGCAAAGGGTGCTTAACCTCTTGCCATTCTACCTAGCACTGGTCTCATGTATGTGAGCAAAACGATTGCGCACACACGCAGAAAGCAAAGGACAAGTACAGTGCCGCAGCCCATGCAATAGGCTGGCGCACCTGGTCAAATGTGAAGCTTCCCTTTTTGGGTGCTGATTTTTTCACCGGCTCCTGTGGCTTGGGTACCTGAAGGAAGTTAGAACACAAACCAGGATCAAGTGCTCGTTGAAGAAAAATCAGGTAGCCCGGTTTGGCCTGGTGTACGACCATTTACCGTTGGCGGTCACAGTGGGCACACATCACAGGCTGCAGATCCTCACCGCGGGCCATTGAGAAAAGCTGCCTTGTTGGGGAGGAGGGGGAGCATTTTGAGGTTTCTGGGCCGCCTTGGCCTTCATCTCTTGCTCCTTTTGCTCAGGTCCAAGGAGTGCATCAAGGGAGGAAAGAGTGTCTGCCGTGGAGCTTTTCTGTGGGCAGGCAAATGTTGGAACTTCTTGCTGTGGTGGTACCCTCAATTTGTGTGGTCCCAGTTGTGTGATGCTCTGAGAGAGAGAGTTCAACTCTCTTACCTTGATGCCTGTGGAAGGCTCTGGAGAGCAGTGTGCTAGCACTTGAGTGCGTGGCGGTGGTCCTGGGTTCACTCTCACCAAAAATCTGTTGGGAAGAAGCATTGCTTGTGTGTTTCTGCTGATGCAGAAGTTTTTAATTTGATTTTTATTTATTAATATCATTGCTGCTTCCACAGGAAGTGGAAACGTGTGAATTATTCCTTCGACTTGTTCCCTTCGCACAATTCGCCCCACACTATCGAGTTTTCTGGACGTGAACCGGTAAAAAATATGTAAAACAGAGAAACCCTTCCTGATCATGACTCCACGTTCTTCAATTTCCCTGATTAAAAGAGCCCCTGGGTGCGTGAATGGAGTAATTCGAAGGAGACAAACACACACACACACACAAACACACACACACACACACACACTCACACACACATGCACACTTGCAAAGATGTGCATACACACATATACACACATTCACAATCACACTCATGCTCATGCACACAAGTACATATGCAAACGCACTCCTGCACTCCTGCGCACATGCACACGTACATATGCAAACAAACACGCACGCACAGGAACAAACACATGCACGCACATGCACGCACGCACGCACGCACGCACGCAAACAAACAAACACGTTCCCACAGGGACGCACACGTAGACAATCGATTGTTTGTACGTGCTTGTGGTGACTTGCTAGAGCGTCAACAAGCTCCTAGGATGTGCATGCGTACTTACAAGTTAAAGGTCAAAGCGTGGTTCACCAACATGTCCTCAGCGTGCTTGTCATTCACAAATGAAAGTCAATTAATGCTTGAAACACCATTTGTTCACAGGCATGCCAATGATGGGGATCCAAGCTGGAGCCCTTTGCCAGCAGGAGAAGAGGCAGCCAGCAGCCCAAAACCATTGCTCAGCTCGGTTGCTGCGAGGCTGAATGACGTTTCTCTCCAAGCACGCCCACCTACTCCTATTGGCAGCGGAGATGATGCAGGGGCTGCCCTGGCTCATCTAGTACCTTTACAAAGGTAGTCGGCGTAAATGACCAGCATATTGTTGTACACGCTGTGTCGTAGCTGATTTCAAGCAACACACCAAAAATATCCACACCAGCGCACGTGCAGTGCACACTGCATGCAGGTTTGATTTGAGTAGCAACATGGCAAAATATGTGCATATGTCTCACACATGTAAACACATATTTGCGCCCGCACTCAGACACCGCACTCAGACGGTGCGGTAGTTCAATTGTTGAGCAGAACGGTTGACCATTGCGAGTTCTGGCTTTGAGCGAGTGAGCTCTGTCTACTTGTATTCCCAACCAACCCTATACTGAAACTCGATGGATGGGGGGTTTGATCGAGCTCCTGTCCTTTTCTGAGCATGCCTTCCTAGGGGGTGGTCCTGGGCACTTGTCCCACACTTGCTTTTGGGCATCTGTGAGGGAAAGGAGTTCTGGCAAGGTGTGCTGACCTATTAAGGTCAGCACAAAAAAAATTGCCAACTAATGGAGTGGTTTGGCAATTGACCTGAGTTCTGGCAGGGTGGCAGTTCTGGCCCTCCAAAATTGCACAATTTCTTGTGCAGCACATTCTCCACCCTCGTTGAAAATGCGCCCTGTGTTTGCCATGTTTTACAGATCAGGCGACCGCTGCACTAGAAGTGATCCCGTTTCTGTGCAATTTGGTTGAGAGCATGCACATCAGGCGCATGTCGTTGTAAAGCATTTCCCCTGCTGCTCTTCCATTTGCACTCAGGTCGCACTCACGTTTTGGCTCGCCATCCAAAACCGACCAACCTAGCAGGTCTTGCAAGAACAGCATCATTGGATGGCATTCTTTGCCATTGCCTTCCTCTTTCGACGCAGATAGGATGTCTTGCCACCAAAAGCGGGCTGAAGGGTAATGAATAATGAATGACTAACTTTTTGCACACACATGCATATGCACACATACGCACACAAGAAAACACATATACGCACATGCACGCACACACTCACGTATGCAAGAACCATACACATGCACATGCGAAGGCACGCACGCACAGGATTAAACACATGCACGCACATGCATGCACGCACGCACGCAAACAAACAAACACGTTCCCACAGGGACGCACACATTGACAATTAATTGTTTGTACGTGCTTGTGGTGACTTGCTAGAGCGTCAACAAGCTCCTAGGATGTGCATGCGTACTTACAAGTTAAAGGTCAAAGCGTGGTTCACCAACATGTCCTCAGCGTGCGTGTCATTCTCAAATTTGAGACAGTCAATTAATGCTTGAAACACCATTTGTTCACAGGCATGCCAATGATGGGGATCCAAGCTGGAGCCCTTTGCCAGCAGGAGAAGAGGCAGCCAGCAGCCCAAAACCATTGCTCAGCTCGGTTGCTG
>Ga0307948_1001199_pt1 | contig 18230 bp, 15 predicted proteins | sample OrgLakmetagen280_FD_201824 | JGI IMG/M metagenome (GOLD analysis project Ga0307948, IMG submission 201824) | Saline water microbial communities from Organic Lake, Antarctica - #280 | ecosystem: Environmental > Aquatic > Non-marine Saline and Alkaline > Saline | place: Antarctica: Organic Lake...
CAGCTCCGAAACAGCCAAGAAAAAGCGAAAGGAGGCAACAGCATTGACGCCATCACAATGCATAGAACATAACAACTGCGTGGGTCAGTTCTCGATGAAAATCAACACGTAAAGGTCAAGGTGCTTGTCGCCACACGCATCAATGACGTAGCCACACGCTCTATCAGCGGCTCGTTTGAAGGTGACCGGACGCCCCTTGTCTTTCTGCTGAAGATAAATCTCCACAGCTTCTGACAACAATACAAATGAAGAGCCACTGGTGTTCGGTATGGCAGAAGACTCTGCGATAGCTGCAGTTCCCAATCGCAGCATGTGTTTTCCCGGCAGTTCTGCATTTTGGAACCTCAGGTGGAACCAATAGTCGTCGAGTTGATTTGCTGCCTTTCTTGCTCTCGCATCGGCGATCTTTGCTGACCGGGTCCGAAGCGAGTAGGCGATCCGAGGTGAGGTATAGTGACGACGAAGCTCTTTGGGGATGCGACGACTGAAGTAGAATACACCGTCTTTTACGAAGGTGAACGTGGGTGAAATGGTCTCCGACGTGGTTTACGGCTCCTAACTTAAGTTAAAAGCTGGAGTGTTACCAATGAGTTATCCGAAGATTTTGGTGCCCAGAAGAGGACTCGAACCTCCACACCGTTGCCAGTACTAGCACCTGAAGCTAGCGCGTCTACCATTCCGCCATCTGGGCACTCAACGTATTGACGGCGTGTAAGGGGATGGCGGGGGGGAGTCAATTGGATTTCTGGCGGGAGGTTCAAGTTCTTTTGGCGTCTACGCCCTGTGCCCTTTTGCGCCTTGTTTGGGGGGCGGTGCAAGAGTACACCCGTGCGGAACAAACGTGAGGGTATGCAGCATGTCTCAACTGGTGACGATCTTTGGCGGTTCAGGCTTTGTCGGGCGGTATATTGCGCGGCGGATGGCCAAGGCGGGCTGGCGCGTTCGGGTTGCGGTGCGGCGGCCCAATGAGGCGATGTTCGTGCGTACATATGGCGTTGTGGGTCAGGTCGAGCCGGTGATGTGCAACATTCGTGACGATGCCTCGGTGGCGTCGGTGATCCAGGGAGCGGATGCGGTTGTGAACTGTGTGGGCGTTCTGGCCGAAGCCGGTAAAAACACCTTTGACGCGGTGCAATCGGAAGGGCCGGAGCGGATTGCGCGGCTGGCACAGGAGGCCGGGATCCGCCGGATGGTGCATGTCTCGGCGATAGGTGCCGATCTGGAGAGCGGCAGCGATTACGCACGGACAAAAGCCGAAGGCGAGGCGGCAGTGCTCAAGCATCAGCCCGATGCGATGATCCTGCGACCCTCGATCGTGTTCGGTCCCGAGGATCAATTTTTCAACCGCTTTGCAGGCATGGCGCGGCTGGGGCCGGTGCTGCCTGTGGTGGGGGCGGAGACGCAGTTCCAGCCTGTCTATGTGGACGACGTGGCACAGGCGGCTGTCATGGGTGTGTTGGGCAAGGCCAAGGGTGTGTACGAGCTTGGTGGTCCGGTGACGATGAATTTCCGCGAGCTGATGACGCTGATGCTGGAGGTGATCAGGCGGCGGCGTCTGGTGCTCAACATTCCGTTTTTTGCGGCGCGGGCGATGGCGTTTGGGTTTGATATGCTTGAGAAAATCTCGCTGGGTCTGCTGAAAAACGGAATGATCACACGCGATCAGGTCAAGAATTTGCGCCGTGACAATGTGGTCGCACAAGATGCGCAGGGATTTGACGCGTTGGGCATTTCGCCCACGTCGATGTTGTCAGTGCTGCCGGAATATCTGTGGCGATTCCGCCCGTCGGGGCAGTATGACGCGATCAAGGAATCTGCGAAAAACCTGCGCAGTTAGGCGTAGGCCAGCCACAGCAGGAAGCAGCCGAAGATCACGCGGTAGATGACGTAAGGTGTGTAGCTGACGGATTGAAGCAGCTTCATCATCAACGCCAGCGCGCAGAGCGCGGCGACAAAGGACAGTGCGGCGACGATTGCGATGTCACCCATGACGTCCGGTGTGCCGATGACATCGAGGCTCAGGAGTGCCGCAGAGGCGATGATGGTCGGGATCGACATCAGCATCGACAGGCGTGCTGCGTCCGAGCGGTTGTAGCCCAGGGTGCGCGCGGCGGTTATGGTTATGCCTGAGCGGGACGTGCCGGGGATGAGAGCAATGCATTGCCACAGGCCCATGGTGATGGCGTGTTTCAACGTCCATTCTTCGGCGGTACGGGTGACGGGCCCCTTTTGATCGGCCCAGTAAAGAACGATCCCGAAGATCAGCATGCTCCATCCGATAACGGCGATGCCGCGCATCATGTCGGCGAGTCCGGTGACCTTAAGGATGAGCCCGACGCTGATCACAGGAATGGTGGCGATGAGCAGGCAGAGCGCGAGGAACGCGCCTTTTGTATCTACCTTGCCTTGCATCAGGCGCAGCGTGCCGCCGAGGGCTGCGCGGACGTCGAACCAGAAGTAGAGGATCACCGCAATCAGCGTACCGACGTGTGCTGCGACATCGATAATCTGCCCCTGATCATGTTGACCTGAGAGTTGCGGAAGTAGGATCAGATGGCCTGATGAGCTGATCGGAAGGAATTCGGTAATTCCCTGAATCAATGCGACGAGCAAGAGGTAGAATGTGGTCATCAGGCACCCGTTGATTCGTTTTGGGCAACATAGAAGCATGAAACTCAGGGGAAAGAGGATAAGTAGGGATGAGAGCGGACCTATTTTGCGGGTACAACTTTGACTAACGCTTGTTTCCAACTGCCGAAAAGTTCATTTAGGTCAGTAATACTGCCTTTTATTCGCTTGACGCTTGGTTTACGCAGCGTTTCACAGTGTATTTGAGGATCTGACCCATGGCCAAGCAACCGATGTTGAAGTTTACGAGCGTTGAGCGGGACATGCCGGAAAAGCGTCCGCCGAACCTACGCAAAGAAGACTTCAACGAAATTTATGCGGAGTACGCCGAGGCGAAGGCGAAGGAGCAATCGAGCCGGTGCAGTCAGTGTGGTGTGCCTTATTGCCAGACGCATTGCCCGCTGCACAACAACATTCCCGACTGGTTGCGTCTGACGGCAGAGGGGCGGTTGCAGGAGGCTTATGAAGTGTCTCAGGCGACCAATACCTTTCCCGAAATTTGTGGGCGGATTTGTCCGCAGGATCGCCTGTGCGAGGGGAACTGTGTGATTGAATCGTCGGGCCACGGGACTGTGACGATTGGCTCGGTCGAGAAGTACATTACCGATACGGCCTGGGAGCAGGGCTGGGTCAAGCCGATCGTGCCCGTTCATGAGCGGACCGAGAGCGTCGGCATCATTGGCGCGGGGCCGGGCGGGCTCGCGGCGGCGGATTTTCTGCGGCGGGCGGGCGTGCAGGTGACGGTCTATGACCGCTACGATCGCGCGGGCGGATTGATGACCTATGGCATCCCCGGTTTCAAGCTGGAGAAGGATGTGGTGGTGCGCCGCAACGAACAGCTGGAGCAGGGCGGGGTGACGTTCAAGCTTAATTGTGAGGTCGGGCGGGACATCAGTTTCGACGACATTCGGAGCGCCCACGACGCGGTGATTATCGCGACAGGCGTCTATAAAAGCAGGAATTTGAGCGCGCCCGGAGTGGGGGCGACAGGCCTCGTACCGGCGCTGGATTTCCTGACGGTGAGCAACCGCAAGAGCTTCGGCGACGCGGTGCCTTCGTTCGAGGATGGAAGCCTGAATGCGGCAGGCAAGCGGGTTGTGGTGATTGGTGGGGGCGACACGGCGATGGATTGTGTGCGCACTTCCGTGCGGCAGGGGGCGACGAGCGTGAAGTGTCTCTATCGCCGGGACCGCGCCAACATGCCGGGCAGCCAGCGCGAGGTCGCCAATGCCGAGGAAGAGGGCGTTGTGTTTGAATGGTTGAGCGCGCCCAAAGGGTTTGTCGGGGATCCGATCACCGGTGTGATGGTGCAGAAAATGCGCCTGGGACAGCCGGATGCGACGGGGCGGCAAGCGCCGGAGGTGATCGAGGGCGCGGATTACGTGGAGGAGGCCGATCTGGTCATCATGGCGCTGGGGTTTGAGGCGGAGGACCTGCCGACGCTGTGGGAGTGTTCTGATCTGCCGGTCAACCGCTGGGGTACGGTGAAGGTCGATTACATCACCGGACGAACCGGGGCCGAGGGCGTCTATGCCGTGGGCGATATCGTGCGCGGTGCGTCGCTGGTGGTGTGGGCGATCAAGGACGGGCGCGACTGTGCCGAGGCGATCATCGAGCAGCTCAATGGTGCTTCGGCGGTAGCGGCGGAGTGAGGCACGGCGTGTGCACCACGCGTACACCGGGCGTATGACATACGACAGCGTATGGTTTTGATTGTCGGTCAAGGTTGCTGACCCGATTTGTGGAGGATATGAACGATGTCTGAATCAATGGACGTGCGCGGTCAGTGTCTCTGCGGTGCCGTGAGTGTGACGGCGGCGACGTCAAACCCCGAATTGCGCGCCTGTCATTGTGAGATGTGCCGTCGCCAGAACAGCTTCGCTTTTCTGAATGTCCAGACGGAGCCGGAGAGCATTGTGGTGAACGGCCCCCTCACGGTGTTCAAGTCCTCCGAGTGGGCGGAGCGGGCATTTTGCACTACTTGTGGATCCATGCTCTGGTACGGCTTGCAGTACAACGGCGAGCGGCACCTCTCGGCCGGGCTGTTTCCAAAGCTGTCCGGGGCGATGGTGCAGGAATATTATGTGGATGAATGTCTATTCGGCAATGGATTTGCCGGGGGACATCAGAAGCTGACGAGACAAGAAACAATTGCGCTATTTGCGCCCACCGAAGGAGACGCCAGATGACCAAATATGATGACGCATGGGTAGCCCGTGAAGAAGCCAAGCGCGCGTTTATGGCGGAGAAGGGTTTGTATTCGCCGGAAGAGGAGCATTCGTCCTGCGGTGTGGGGCTGGTCGTGAACATCGACGGGTCGCGGTCGCGTGAGGTGGTCGAGAACGGGATCAAGGCGCTCAAGGCGATCTGGCACCGTGGTGCGGTGGATGCGGATGGCAAGACCGGCGATGGTGCGGGGATTCACGTGCAAATTCCGGTGCCGTTCTTCTACGATCAGGTCGAGCGGACAGGCCATACGCCGCGCAAGGACGAGCTGATCGCGGTGGGGCAGGTGTTTTTGCCGCGCACGAACTTTGCCGCACAGGAGACCTGTCGCACGATTGTGGAGAGCGAAGTGCTGCGCATGGGGTACTACATTTACGGCTGGCGCCATGTGCCGGTGAATGTGGTCTGCCTGGGCGAGAAGGCGAACGCGACACGGCCCGAAATCGAGCAGATTTTGATTTCCAACGCCAAGGGTGTGGATGAGGAGACCTTCGAGCGCGAGCTGTATGTGATCCGCCGTCGCATCGAGAAGGCGGCCATCGCGGCGCAGGTGCCGACGCTGTATATCGCATCGATGTCGTGTCGCTCGATTATCTATAAGGGTATGATGCTGGCCGAGCAGGTGGCGGAATTTTACCCCGATCTGATGGACGCGCGGTTCGAGAGTGCGTTCGCCATTTATCACCAGCGCTATTCGACCAACACCTTCCCGCAATGGTGGCTGGCGCAGCCGTTCCGGATGCTGGCGCATAATGGCGAGATCAACACTCTCAAGGGCAACCTCAACTGGATGAAGAGTCATGAGATCCGCATGGCGTCCTCGACGTTTGGGGATATGGCGGATGATACCAAGCCAATTGTCGCTGCGGGGTCTTCGGATTCGGCGGCACTTGATGCGGTGTTCGAGGTGCTCGTCCGTGCGGGGCGCTCCGCGCCGATGGCCAAGACGATGCTGGTGCCGGAGAGCTGGTCCAAGCAGGCGATCGAGTTGCCGCAGGCGTGGCGGGACATGTACTCCTATTGCAACTCCGTGATGGAGCCGTGGGATGGGCCAGCAGCACTTGCCATGACGGACGGGCGTTGGGTCTGTGCGGGGCTGGACCGGAATGGCTTGCGCCCGATGCGTTATGTGGTGACATCCGATGGCATGCTGATCGCGGGCTCCGAGGCGGGGATGGTGCCGCTCGATGAGGCGCGGGTGGTGCGCAAGGGCGCGCTGGGGCCCGGGCAATTGCTGGCCGTGGATATGGCCGAGGGCAAGCTGTTTGGCGATACGGAGATCAAGGACAAGCTGTCTGCGGCGCGGCCGTTTGGCGAGTGGGTGGGCAAGATCAACGAGCTGGACGAGGCGCTGTCGGGCGTGACGGAAAAGCCGCTTTTCGAGGGGAATGAGCTGCGCCGCCGTCAAATCGCGGCGGGCTATACCATCGAGGAGCTGGAGCAGATTTTGGCACCGATGGCGGAGGACGGGAAGGAAACGCTCGCCTCCATGGGGGATGATACGCCGTCGGCTGTTTTGAGCAAGAAGTACCGGCCCCTGAGCCACTTCTTCCGCCAGAATTTCAGCCAGGTGACCAACCCGCCGATTGATAGTCTGCGTGAGTTCCGGGTGATGAGTCTCAAGACGCGGTTCGGGAACCTCAAGAACGTGCTGGATGAGGACAGCAGCCAGACGGAGATTTTGGTGCTGGACAGCCCGTTTGTGGGCAATGCGCAATTCGAGGAGCTGACGCGGAATTTCAACGCCGATCTGGTGACGCTGGATTGTACGTTTGAGGCGGGCAGCAGCCTGAACGCGGCGTTGCAGGGGATACGTGCGGCGGCGGAGGATGCGGTGCGCTCCGGTGCGGGGCACATCGTGCTGACGGATCAGATGAGCGATGCGGACCGTGTGGCGATGCCGATGATTTTGGCGACGAGCGCGGTGCACAGCCATCTGACGCGCAAGGGGCTGCGGACGTTCTGCTCGCTCAATGTGCGGTCGGCGGAGTGTATTGATCCGCATTATTTTGCAGTGCTGATTGCGAGCGGTGCGACGATCGTGAACGCCTATTTGGCGGAGGACAGTCTGGCCGACCGGATCGGGCGCGGGTTGCTGGATGTGGATTTGACCGCTGCGATGGCGCGCTACCGTGAGGCGATCGATCAGGGGCTTTTGAAGATCATGGCGAAGATGGGCATCTCCGTGGTGTCGTCCTATCGCGGTGGTCTGAACTTTGAGGCGGTGGGTTTGAGCCGTGCAATGTGTGCGGAGTATTTCCCCGGCATGACCAGTCGCATCAGCGGCATCGGCATCACGGGCATTCAGCGCAAGGCAGAGGAAGTCCATGCGCAAGGATGGGCCGGAAATGACGCGGTGATGCCCATCGGCGGTTTCTACAAATCGCGCAAGACGGGCGAGACACACGCATGGGAAGCGACGTCGATGCATATGATGCAGGCGGCGTGTAACCGAGCGTCCTACGAGATGTGGAAGCAGTATAGCGCCAAGATGCAGAGCAATCCGCCGATCCATCTGCGGGATCTGCTGGAGCTGAAAAAGCTGGGTGCGCCGGTACCGATCGAAGAGGTGGAGAGCATTACCGCCATTCGCAAGCGGTTCGTGACGCCGGGCATGTCGTTGGGCGCGCTCAGCCCTGAGGCGCATAAGACGTTGAATGTTGCGATGAACCGGATCGGCGCCAAGTCGGACAGTGGCGAGGGCGGCGAAGATCCCGCGCATTTCCATCCGGAGCCGAATGGTGACAACCCGAGTGCCAAGATCAAGCAGGTCGCGTCGGGGCGTTTTGGCGTCACGGCGGAGTATCTTAACCAGTGTGAAGAGCTGGAGATCAAGGTGGCGCAGGGCGCCAAACCCGGAGAGGGTGGACAGCTGCCTGGTATGAAGGTGACGGAGCTGATTGCGCGGCTGCGCCATTCCACGCCCGGCGTGACGCTGATTTCTCCGCCGCCGCATCACGACATCTATTCCATCGAGGATCTGGCGCAGCTGATTTATGATCTCAAGCAGATCAACCCGCGCTGCAAGGTGACGGTGAAGCTGGTGGCGTCGAGCGGTGTGGGCACGATTGCGGCGGGTGTGGCGAAGGCGAAGGCGGATGTGATCCTGATTTCGGGCCACAACGGGGGCACGGGTGCCTCGCCCGCGACATCGATCAAATACGCAGGATTGCCGTGGGAGATGGGCCTGACGGAGGCGCATCAGGTTTTGTCGATGAACAAGCTGCGCGACCGTGTGACACTGCGCACCGATGGCGGCTTGCGCACGGGGCGTGACATTGTGATGGCGGCGATGCTGGGGGCCGAGGAATACGGCATCGGTACGGCGGCCCTGATTGCCATGGGCTGCATCATGGTGCGCCAGTGCCAGAGCAACACCTGCCCCGTGGGCGTGTGTACGCAGGACGAGGATCTGCGCGCGAAGTTTACCGGCAATGCGGATAAGGTGGTGAACCTGATCACCTTCTATGCCACCGAAGTGCGCGAGATTTTGGCGAGCATCGGTGCGCGGTCCCTGGATGAGGTGATCGGGCGGGCGGATCTGCTCACGCAGGTCTCACGCGGGTCGGCGCATCTGGATGATCTGGATCTCAACCCGCTGCTGATCTCCGTCGATGCGGAGATGGATGCGGTTTATGATCGGAACAAGCCGCGCAATGCGGTGCCCGATACGCTGGATGCGCAGATCGTGACGGATGCCGTGCGCTTCCTTGAGGACGGTGAGAAGATGCAACTCAGCTATGCGGTGCAGAACACGCACCGCTCGGTGGGGACGCGCACGTCGAGCCATATCGTCAAGCGGTTCGGGATGGGCAACGATTTGCAGGCGGACCATCTGACGGTGAACCTCACAGGCTCGGCGGGTCAATCGCTGGGGGCGTTCGCGGTGCCGGGGCTCAAGCTGGTCGTGGCGGGAGATGCCAACGATTATGTGGGCAAAGGGCTGTCGGGTGGCACGATTGTGGTGCGCCCGCAGATGAGCAGTCGGATTGTGGCGTCAGAGAACACAATTATAGGCAATACGGTGTTGTATGGTGCGACGGATGGCTATCTTTTTGCCGCTGGTCGGGCGGGCGAGCGGTTTGCGGTGCGCAACTCCGGCGCGCAGGTCGTGATCGAAGGCTGCGGCTCCAACGGGTGTGAGTATATGACCGGCGGTGTGGCGGTCATTCTGGGTGGGATCGGCGCGAACTTCGGCGCAGGCATGACCGGCGGCATGGCGTATCTGTATGATCCTGAAGGGCGTGCGGTAGATATGATGAATCATGAAACGCTGGTGCATTGTGCGGTTTCGACCGAGCACTGGGAAGCACAGCTCAAGGGGTTGATCGAGCGGCATCTGGCGGAGACGGACAGCCGGAAGGCCGCCGATATTCTGCAACATTGGGATCTTGAGAAGGGGAACTTCCTGCAAATCTGTCCCAAGGAAATGCTGAGCCGTATTCCCGCGCCGTTGGGCACAGAAGAGGAGGCTATTCCGGCGGAATAGCGTCCTTATGGATTGTGTCAGCGAATGAAGCAGTTCGTTTCGCTGACACAAAATGACCAAATTTGGAAACAATACGCGGCATAGGTTCGGCTCATTCGGCGTCCATCCTTGGCTCAGTGACAGCTGAGGGTGTGCGATATGAACGTAAGATATAAAGACAGGTTTTCGCGATTGGGGCTGGACCCGTCTCGTATCGGTGCAGGCGCGCATCGTTTCGCCAGCGGCTGTGGGTTTGAACCTGCGCCCTGTCGCCAGCAGTACCTTTGGTGGTGACACGATTCTTTAAATCATTTTCAGGATTTTCTAATGATCTTGGCTGTCTTTCATACCCGCATCTTGTGTGCCCACTCCGGCATGGTTTTGTTTCACAGCTGTTCGGCATTCGGCAAGGAAGCTGCACGGTGATGCATCGTTCACAAAACCTGGCGCTGGGGATATAGGGGGTCCATGGCGAAGCGGACCACCAAATCGAAACCCGGATCACGCGGCAAGGCGAAGCCTGCAGTGGAGGCGTCGGAACGTGTGCCGTTGCACCGGCGGATCAGGCGGTTTTTCTGGCGCAGTGTGGCGATCGTATTCTTGCTGGTTGTTGGTGCGGTGCTGCTGGGGCGTGTGGCGAACCCGCCAACGACATTTTACATGATGAGCGAATCCCGCCGGTTGGGTGGGGTCGACCACGAGTGGGTGCCGATGCAGGAAATCGCCCCGGTGATGGCGCGGGCCGTGGTGGCGGCGGAGGACGCGAATTTTTGCGAACATTGGGGATTTGACGTCGCGGCGATCAAACTGGCGATTGCGGAGGGGTCTAATCGCGGGGCTTCAACGCTGAGCCAGCAAACGGTCAAGAACGTGTATTTGTGGCATGGGCGGACGTACGTGCGCAAAGCGCTGGAGGCCGGGATGACGCCGCTGGTCGAGGCAGTTTGGACCAAGCGGCGTATTCTGGAAGTGTATCTCAACGTGGCGGAGTTCGATGAAGGCGTGTTTGGCGTGGAGGCGGCGGCGCGGCATTATTTTGGCGTAGGCCCCGACGCACTGACTGCGCGACAGGCCTCGCAACTGGCCGCTGTGCTGCCTTCGCCCAAGACGCGCAGCGCGTCGCAGCCCACGTCGTTCCTGACGAGACGCGCGGCGCAAATCCGCTCAGGTGCGGCGACCATACTTGCCGATGGGCGGGCGGATTGTTTCGAGAGTTGAATAATCGGGCGGCACAAGGCATCTAGAACTCACGCTTAATTTACGGATACATCATGGCCCGCCTTTTCCACGTCCCACTCTCGCCGTTTTGTCGAAAAATCCGGCTGAGCCTTGCGGAAAAGAAGATCGAAGTGGATCTGGTCGAAGAGCATTATTGGGAGCAGGACCCCGATTTTCTGCGCCGCAATCCGGCGGGGAAGGTGCCTGTGCTGCGGCTCGACGGGATTATGATGTCCGAAAGCGCGGCGATTTGTGAGTACATCGAGGAGACGCGGCCCGAGCCGTCGCTGCTGCCGAGTGATCCTGCGCAAAAGCTTGAAGTGCGGCGGCTCGTGAGCTGGTTTGATGACAAGTTTCATCATGAGGTGACCAGCAAGCTGCTTTATGAGCGGGTGAACAAGAAGATGATGAAGGCGGGTTATCCCGACAGCAAGAACGTCAAGGCGGGGGCGAAGGCGATCAAGTTTCATCTGGGGTACATGACGTGGTTGCTGGACCAGCGGCGCTGGCTGGCGGGAGATGTGATGACGCTGGCGGATTTTGCCGCAGCGGCGCATCTGTCCTCGCTCGATTACATCTCGGATGTTGATTGGAACAGCTGTCCGGAGGTGAAGGACTGGTACGCGAAGATCAAATCCCGGCCTGCGTTCCGATCCATTTTGGCGGATCAAGTGCCGGGGTTCACGCCGCCGAAGCACTATGACGATCTGGATTTTTGAATTCTGCACTGTCAAGGCTGGTTGCGGGCGCGGATTTGAGTTTGAGGGCAAAATGAAGAGATGGGCCTGAAAGAGCGGTTGGTTCAGGAGGCATTGGACGCGGGGTTTGTGGCGTGTCGGGTGTGCAGGCCGGATGCTGTTCCGGAAGTGCCGGCAAGGCTGGGTGCTTATTTGGCTGCGGGATATCACGGGCAGATGGGGTGGATGGAGGAGCGTGTCAGTTGGCGCGGGGATCCGTCGGTTTTGTGGCCTGAGGCAAAATCAGTGATCATGCTGGCGGAGAGCTATGCGCCGGAGCATGACCCGATGGCAGTCTTGGAGCGGCCTGAGTTGGGGGCCATTTCCGTCTATGCGCAGGGCCGCGATTACCACGATGTCGTAAAGAAGCGATTGAAGCGGCTGGCGCGCTGGCTGGTGGCGGAAGCGGCGTGTGAGGTGAAGGTTTTTGTGGATACGGCCCCGGTGCCGGAGAAGGCGCTGGCGCAGGCGGCGGGGCTGGGATGGATCGGCAAGCACACCAATCTGCTGAGCCGTGACTGGGGGAATTGGGCATTCCTGGGGTCTGTCTTTACCACGCTGGAATTGGAGCCGGATGGGCGTGAGGTGGATCATTGCGGGAGTTGCCGTGCGTGTCAGGATATTTGTCCCACGGATGCGTTCCCGGCGCCTTACCAGCTCGATGCGCGGCGGTGTATTTCGTATTTGACCATTGAGCATAAGGGGCCTGTGGATGAGGCGTTGCGCGGGAAACTGGGCAACCGGATTTATGGCTGTGACGATTGTCTGGCGGTATGTCCGTGGAACAAGTTTGCCGTGGCGGCGAGCGATATACGGTATCACGGGGGTGCCGGCGGGACGCTGGCGGAGTTGATGGTTTTGGACGATGCGGCGTTTCGGGCGCGGTTTTCAGGCTCGCCAATCAAGCGGATCGGGCGGGACCGATTAGTGCGCAACGTGCTCTACGCGATTGGGAATTCGGGGGATGTTTCCTTGCGTGCGCACGCGCAGGCGCAGTGTGAGGACGCTGACGCGGCAGTGGCGGATGCGGCGCGCTGGGCGGTGGCGCGTTTGGCGCATGGGTGACGCTATTGGGGCTGGTGTTTGGCGGCTTGTCAGCTAGGACATCTCCGAGAGTTTGAAGGAGAGAGCCATGGGGCTGCTGCTGGGTGTGGATACGGGCGGGACCTATACCGATGCGGTGATTATCCGTGACGAGGTCGAGGTGATCGCGAGCGCCAAGGCGCTGACGACGCGGCACGATCTGGCGATTGGTGTGGGCGGTGCGGTGCGCGCGGTCCTGGCGCAGGCGGGTGTCGCGGCCTCCGAGATCGGGCTGGCGTCTTTGTCCACGACGCTGGCGACGAATGCGCTGGTCGAGGGGCAGGGCGGGCGTGTGGCGCTGATCTATATCGGTTTCAAGCCGCAGGATATGGAGAAGCACGGGCTTTTGGAGGCGCTCAAGGGGGATCCGCATGTGGTGCTGGCGGGGGGGCACAACCATGCGGGTGGCGAGGCGGTACCGCTGGATGAAGATGGGCTGCGCGCGTTTTTGGGAGAGCATGGAGCGGGCGTCGGCGGGTTTGCCGTGGCGTCGCAATTTGCCGTGCGCAACCCGGCGCATGAGCTACGCGCGATGGCGTTGATTGCGGAGTTGACGGGCGTCCCTGTCTCCGCCTCGCATCAGCTTTCGGCAAAGCTCAACGGGCCCAAGCGGGCGATGACGGCGGTGCTTAATGCGCGGCTGATCGGGATGATCGACCGGCTCATTGGGCGGGCGGAGGATATTTTGCGCGAGATTGGCGTGGAGGCGCCGCTGATGGTGGTGCGGGGCGATGGCGCGCTGATCTCGAGCGCGCAGGCGCGGGAGCGGCCGATCGAGACGATCCTGAGCGGGCCTGCGGCGTCGATCGTGGGCGCGCGGTGGATGACGGGGGCGGTCCATGCGCTGGTGTCGGATATTGGCGGAACGACGACGGATGTGGCGCTGCTCAAGGACGGGCGGCCCGCTATTGATCCGGCGGGTGCGCGGGTGGGCGCGTTTGGCACGATGGTCGAAGCGGTGGCGATGCGGACGACGGGCCTTGGGGGGGACAGCGAGGTGCATTTCGTGAGCGAGGGGCTTGTGGGGGGTGTCACGCTTGGACCGCGGCGGGTTTTGCCGATCTCGTTGGTGGCAATGGAGGCGCCGGAGGTGGTGCATGGCGCGCTCGATGCGCAGCTGCGCGCGACGTTGCCCGGTGAGCATGACGGGCGGTTTGTGCGCGCGGTGGCGGGGCAGACGACGGGCGGATTGTCGGCGCGCGAGGCGGCGCTGCTGGAGCGGGTCGGTGAGGGGGTGTTGCCGCTAGGTGATATGTTGCGCGCGCGGATCGAGACGGGTGCGCTGACGCGATTGGTGGAGCGGGGACTGGTGCAGATCGCGGGTGTGACGCCGTCGGACGCGAGCCATGTGCTGAGGCTGACGGATGCGTGGGATGCGAGCGCGGCGGAAAAGGCGCTGGCGCTGTTCGGGCGTCGGCGTACCGGGTCCGGTGACCGGTTGGCGACGGATCCTGCGGTGATCGCGCGGATGATCGTCGCACGGTTGGAGCATCAGACGGCGCTTGCGTTGCTCGAGGCCGCGTTTGCAGAGGAAGAGACGCCGTTTGGCGATGATCCGGCGGTGTTGGCGCGGCATGTGTTGATGCAGCGCGGCTTGGGCGCGCATCGGGGGTTGGTGCGATTGGACACCGGGCTGGCAGTGCCGGTGATCGGGCTCGGGGCCTCGGCGGGAACGTATTATCCGGCGGTGGGCAGGATGTTGGGGTGTGAGATGATATTGCCGGAGCATGCGGGGGTGGCCAATGCGATTGGTGCCGTGGTGGGGCGTGTGACCATGCGGGAGGCGGGGACCGTGACCTCACCCAGCGAGGGGAAATACCGTGTGCATCTGACCGGGGGGCCGGAGGATTTCGGCGATGCGGACACGGCACTTGCGCGACTGGAAGATGTCCTGCGCGCGGCGGCGTTGCAGGCGGCGCAGGCGGCGGGGGCAGAGAATATCAATGTGAGCGTCGCGCGCGATGTCCGCTCGGCGGGGATTGAGAACCGTGAGGTTTTCGTTGAGGCGCAGATCACGGTGGAGGCGTCGGGGCGGCCACGGGTGGCGATCTAAGACGCGCTACCTGTTGTCGTCGAGGTGCTTGCGCATCTTTGCCAGATCATCCTTTGTACGGCGCATGATTGCAACTTGGTCGGCGCCGATAATCTCGGCGATTGCTTTGGTGACGCGGCTGATCGCATCCTTGCGGAAAGTGTGCCCTTTTTCGGTCAGGTAGACGAGTTTGCCGCGCCCGTCGCTCGGATCGGGCTGCACGTCGATATAGCCGCGATCCTGCAAGACCTTGAGCGAGTGGGTCATCGTATTTTTGGTGACCTGCATGGCGGAGGCGATGCGCAGGGGCGGCTTCCCGTCGCCCCTGCGCGCCAGGTGGTTGATGATGCTGAAGTGGGACGGATGAACGCCGTCGGGCAGGCTTTTGGCGAGCAAGGCAGAGGACAGTTGGCTGATGATCCCAATCTCATTGAAAAAGCTGAATATCTCATCAGTACTGCCGTTCTCTTTGCTCACAGGGTTCCAATCTTTGCCTCTATTGGCCAGCGGGGGCTGATCGATACTTCGGGACCGTAGCCGATCCGTGCCAACATTTGAACAGTTCCGCCATCGGGGGCAAGGCGCTGGTGCGTCTGCGCGTAGATTTCCGCCATTTCGGGGTATTCCTGAAGGGCCTGGCTCAGCGGTTGGAAATCAACGCCTTCGGCGGTGCAGGCGAGGTTGACGCGCAGCCAGTCGGCACCGGCGGCGATCTGGTCGTGGCGGGTGTTGCCGTTAGTGACCATCCAGACATGCCCCATCCCGGTTTCCGTATTGGCAAGGACCGCTTTCAGCCCCTCCTGAAACCCCGATGAGGAGGTGTCGAGCAGGGCGTCGCGGGTCATGACACCGGCGAGGGCGAGGGCCTCGAACATCGCGCCGCTAAAGTCGATGCCGTCCGGGTTCGCGTTCACTTCGGCCTTGCCGATGCGGAACAGATCGACGCTTTCCTTATAGGTGCGGGGGGTTTCGATCTCCAGTTGAAGGGCCTGTGTGGTGAGGGCGCGCCATTGGATGATGTCCTCCGGGTCGACGGTGCCGCCGATATCGGTCTGGCGGGCGACTGTTAGGATGCGGGCAAGGGTTTCAGGCGGGATGGTGCGGGTGGTGTCGAACGGCTCCTTGTTGGAGCGTCGGTTCATGACGTGCTCGAACAGCGGGTCGAGCAGTGGGGTACGCTTGGTAAAGGTAGCGCGGGCGATGGGGCGATTGTCGAGGCCCGCGGCATCCTCGCCCTCGGGGAAGAGGACCGTCTCCACCTCATAGCCATCGGCGTTCGCGGCCATGCGCATCATCTCAAGTAAGCAGCCGAGGCCGATGGTGAGTTGCCGGTCAAACGGATCCGTGTGGGGCAGTTGTTTGTCCGTGTCGAAATAGAGGGTGAGGGCATCGTCGCCTTCCAGGTTGATCAGCCACGGCTGTCGGTTGTGGGGGTTTGGCGCCAGGATCGCGTGGGAGAGGGCGTTTTTGCGGGGGTCATCGTAGCTGCCGACGCGGGACCAGGGGGCCAGCGCGGTATTTGGCGTGCGGGTGGCGGCGAAAAGTGTGGCACCGCTTGCGGCGAGGATCACGCCGCCGCTGGCGAGTTTGAGAAAATTTCTGCGTTCCATTATTCGGCTCCTTTGTTCTACGTAGAACTATATAGTACGATGTAGAACTAGGAAAGAAAAATTCTTCTGATGCGCGCTCTTTGAGCTTCAACGTAGAAAAGGGCCCCCGGTTGGGAGCCCTTTTCTACATTGACTGATTGAAGTTCCGTTTGAAGCTCCGTCAGTTTCTCTCGAGGTAGAACTCCCCCGCTCCGCCGATGTTGATCAGGCCTGTTGATCCGGGGACATTTGTGACGACCACCGTGGCCGGTCCAACTGCCGCCGTTGCTTCCGACCCACCGATAGGGCCGAGAAATGCGCCGCCGAGGCCAAGGTTGACGGTGCCGATTACGCCGTCAGGATCGGACAGCTCGCCACCCATGTTGATGGCGAAGGCGTTTGTGGTGACGGAGGTTGGTGCGCCCGGAATGGCCGGGATGCCGGGCGGCAGGACAATCGGGTTGCTTTGCTCAGAGAGGGTCGACGGGGCAAGTGCGGTCGCCGTGTCTAGCGTGCCGGTGAGTGCGACGCTTTGGCCGTTAACAGTACCTTGGAAATTGGTGGCGGTGCCTGAAATGGTGTTGGAGTCGAAGTTCGCCTCGACAGCGAGCGCGCCGATGGCCTCGCCTGTGTTGGCGGGGTTGGCCGCTTCGAACAGGGAAACTTTCGTGGCGCCCGTAAATGTGGCAGTGCCCGTCAATGCGGTAGACGTCGGCGCGAGGCCCGAAGTGTTCGCGCTCAGCTGATCGAATTTCGTATCGAACTCTGCGGCTGAAGCGGGCAGTGTGCCGCCGCCGGCCCCGCCTCCTCCGGTCCCTCCTCCGCCGCCCGCGCCGCCCGACGAGTTGCCAAAGCAGGCGCTGAGGGCGAGGCAGGATGCGAAGACCAGACCGGCGCGTAGGCCTTTCGTATATATCATTATTCAAATCCCAACATGCTTGTTTACACGGCTCCTTATTTCAGAGCCAGTCCGGACGTGCAGAAAAGATGGAGCGCGCCCGCTAGAGCCAGTATGAGCGACTTTTGATATCGCGCACTCCCCCGTTCAGGGGGGTTCAGGCGTGTGATTTGGGTGTCGGATTTAAAAAGAAGGGCCACCTGCAATGGCAAGTGGCCCTGTGTGTCTTACTCCGCCGCAGCCCTTTTGGGCAGCACCCAGTCGGCGCGGGGGAAGTGGCAGGTGTAGCCGTTGGGGATCCGCTCGAGGTAATCCTGATGCTCCGGCTCCGCTTCCCAGAAGTCGGAGACAGGCTCGACTTCGGTGACCACTTTTCCGGGCCAGATGCCGGACGCTTCGATGTCGGCGATGGTGTCGAGCGCGACTGCTTTCTGGTCCTCGTCCTCATAGTAGATGGCAGAGCGGTAGCTCAGCCCGCGGTCATTGCCTTGGCGGTTCACCGTGGTCGGGTCGTGGATCTGGAAAAACAGCTCCAGCAGGTCCCGGTAGCTGAACACCGACGGGTCGAAGATGACCTCGATAGCTTCGGCGTGGGTGCCGTGGTTGCGGTAGGTGGCGTTTGGCACATCGCCGCCGGAATAGCCGACGCGGGTGCTTATGACGCCTTTGCGTTTGCGGATGAGGTCCTGCATACCCCAGAAACATCCGCCTGCCAGTACTGATCTTGCGTTACTCATGCTACGTTCTCCACTTGATTGATGTACTTGCCGTATCCTTCGGCCTCCATATCGTCGCGGTGGATAAACCGGAGTGATGCGGAGTTGATGCAATAGCGCAGGCCACCGCGATCACGGGGGCCATCTGGAAAGACATGGCCCAAGTGGCTGTCGCCATGGGCGCTGCGCACTTCGGTACGGACCATGCCGAGGGAGCGGTCTTCGATCTCGACCACGTTTTCGATGGCTTTGGTGAAGCTGGGCCAGCCGCAGCCGCTTTCGTATTTGTCGGATGAGGCGAATAGAGGCTCGCCCGAAACGATATCAACGTAAATCCCCGGTTCTTTATTATAGAGCAATTTGCCGGTTCCGGGACGCTCCGTCCCGCTGTCCTGCGTGACGTAAAGCTCTTCGGGCGAAAGGGTCGCGAGGACGTCGGGGTTTTTGGTGTACTCTGGCACGGGCTTCTCCTTGCGCTGTTTTCATTTTATTAGATGGTGCTTTTTACGCAGAAATCAAAGGGGGTGTGGCCGCAGGATAACTCTTTGTGAACCTATTGGGCGCTTGGTGCGTATGTGTGTGCAGGAGGACGTGTGATGCAGATGATATTGGCGATTGTGATGGCGGTATGGGCG
>Ga0307948_1001206_pt1 | contig 18171 bp, 13 predicted proteins | sample OrgLakmetagen280_FD_201824 | JGI IMG/M metagenome (GOLD analysis project Ga0307948, IMG submission 201824) | Saline water microbial communities from Organic Lake, Antarctica - #280 | ecosystem: Environmental > Aquatic > Non-marine Saline and Alkaline > Saline | place: Antarctica: Organic Lake...
GGGCCGTTTTCCGTCCCGTCGGTCAGGACGCCGCAGGGTTTATACAAATTCCTGATGTATGTACATGGGTGGCGGAGACGGGACGCACCTCGCACGAAACATTGAAGAAGCACACGCCGCCCAGCGCTGCCATGCCGTTCAGGTCCTGGCCCTGTGCTCGTGTATTGTGAGTTGCGAGTTGTGTGTTTCTGTGCGGGAAGGAGAGGGGCATGGATTCCAGGGAATGCACTTTTTTGCTTTGCCTCTGAGCCATCACAGATGCAGCAAGAGCAATGACACACAGCAAGTCACCCAGCAGGGTTGGGCAGCAGCAGCAGCAGCAGCGGGCGAACTTGCAGGTCTGGGGGCACCCTCTCCGATACTCTCTTGCCTTTGGCCATACTGCCATACACACAAACAGGCGTGATAGCTCTCCTACCTACCTTCTTCCCTCCCTCCTTGAGCGCGGTCTTGTCTGTTCCGGGCATAATGAAAGAGGAGGTCGGAAAACAAGTTACGCTATTAAATTGCAAAGGCAATCGTTTTTGCGGCTAACCAAATTTGTTGCCCACCGCCACGCATGAACCGACAATAAAAACTGTCGTCTATATTTCCTCTCAATAGTTTGTAAAAAGGGCGAACCGCATGTGGAACGCGAGCATCAAGATGCAGATCTAGTATCTGCCTTGGGTTTGAGCCCAATGCACACGAACACACACTAACAGACGCACACGAACACACACTAACAAACGCACATAAGAACACACACCCACACACGCATATATACACACGAATACACACAAACAGACACACGTGAGACACACACACACACATTTATACACACACGCACACGTACACAAATACACATGCGCATAACATGCGCACGAGCACATATGCAAACGTGCGTCGTCACACATCACACACACCTGCTCTTCTGCCAACGTGATCAGACGAGATAGACGCAGCAAAGCTATTGGCACTGTAGCACGCTTGACTGTGGACATCCCCATCCAACTTCCGTCGATAGTAAATGTCTGATTTCTCTAGATTAAGGGTAAATATTTTGCATCCGAGCTCACTTTGGGGGCTCTCTTGTCCAGCTCAAGTGAGGCACTGTTTCCTACTGCCCGAAAGCTCGCAACATGCAATAATAGGCTTTAATCTGGTATAAGTAATTTACTTAGGCTTTAAAATCAAGGGATGAGGGGAAAGGAGAGGAGGGAGCAAAACAACATGCACGATGCACGCGCACATACGACGACACCCCTTTGCCTAATCTCTCAAAAAATTATGTCGATTGATGGTTCACGAAAAAAGTGAAAGAAGTTCTGGAAAGCTGGCTTCAAGACGAGTCTGATGGCGCTCTTGTTGTCTGGAATATTTAGGGGATGGATGGGGTTTGGTGCTAAAAAATATTTGTTGTCAAGAAATGACGGGGATCAGGGGTCTTATGACTAGCACCATATTTGGATGCCAGCCTGGGTACTGCCAGCAATGCAGCACCATCACGTGCATCCCACATCTATGACGGGTGGAATCCATATCTAGGTTCACATACACCGAAAATCCTACGATGGACACAAGTTTCCAAGGAGTCCGAGATAAAACCTAGTCACTGCTTTACTCAGCAGCAGCAATTCATCACGTGCATCCCATGAGCTGGAAGCCGACCGTCCGTGGCCTAGGCCCATCCAGCTCAACCACCAGGATACTCTGCAAATTGCAAAGCAGTAGAGATCATTGTGATCTTTTGGACCGTTGGAAGCCAAAAGAACTGTAGATGTTGTCCCGTGCAACCAAAATATACACGTCCACAATTGCTGTGTGTGGGTGCCTGGGTAAACTTTGCTCTGAGCACTGAGTAGAGGCAAACATACTCAATCTTATAGGTGGTACAAGGGTAATAGAGGTTAGTGCATCAATATGGGGCTTATTGGTAAGGGGTCAAACATTATCATTGAAATCCAACTAGGCCACCGATTGCCTTCATTCAAATTCGCATCCAACTCAATCCCACATTTGTACTTCAGTCCGCAACTCTGGGGACAGAAAACCGGGCTGAAACTCACAGCAAGTGTGGAGCAACAAACGTTGTATTTTCCCCCTGTGTCCCTTGTTATCATGCCTTCCACTCACAGGCATTTTTAGTCCCCTGCCTCAGATTCAACGCTGCAGCATTCTTATAATGCGTATGTCCTGAAGTGGATCCGTGCAAGTTCAGAAATGCACCTTTTCCCAGACAAGTGGGTGCAAACAGGCATTGGGACCCACGCAGCTCCACAGAGTGCCACGTTTTCCGGCAAAGGTCAGTGGTTCAAATATCAAAACAAGTCAAATGCAATTTAATAGGTAGAGGGGGCTCTGAGTTGGATAAACAGCTTATTTGCACGGTTTGGGGGGAATTGGGCATGGGGACGAACAAGAACATAACTTTGTAAAGAAAAACAGCTGTTAGTTATTAATTATACGAGAGAGCAGTGAGTTCTGTACGGATGGAACGCCACGCTGTTATTATAATTAATTTTACAAGAGAGCAGCAAGCTCTATACAGATGGAATGCCACGCTGTTATTTTATCAGTCAAAAATAGGGCATGCTTACCTGCCATAATTGTACAAGAAAGCAGCAAGCTCTATACAGATGGAATGCCACACTGTTATTTTTAACAGTCAAAAATAAGGCATGCTTACCAACCATAAATGTACAAGAAAGCAGCAAGCTCTATATAGATGGAACGCCACGCTGTGTATTTTTAACAGTCAAAAATAGCCTTCTCTTTTAAATAGGGCATGCTTACCTGCCAAGTACCAATCGCCATCTTCCCTCTTGTTATGGGAATAGATTCGCTGTTTCCTAGCACCATTGACAGCAAGTGGCTGTGCGCATTCTCTGGCTCTGCGACAGTGTTGTGGGAAGGACGACACATACTTGAACAGGATTTGTTTAAAGGTTGTACGCCTTGTCTGATTTTTCTAAATCTGACAAGCTGGCTCTGCGACAGTGTTGTGGGAAGGAAATTTGACCGCCCTGCCACTTCTCTCTTCTGTACTCTTCTGTTCATGAGCACTCGATGGGAAATTGTCGTCAACACAGCGGCCTTTGAGCTGGCTAGCTCAGGTTTGACTCAGTGGTTTGTGTTGGGCTTTATCTGATTATCAACCCCTACTTGGGGTTCTACTTTCAGATCGGATCCCTTGAGACATATACATATCTACCAGCCCACCATTTGCATGGCGTGTCTTAAAACAGACCAGTTGCGCCTACCCTCGGCTCTTTCTGATGTTTTGTTTGCACATAAACTGCAGATGGAGTCCAGCATTGGACCTCAAAGTTTTTCCTCACATCAATCTTTGTTTTTTGTTTACAACATCTGTGATAAGTTTCATTTTAGGTGACCCTTGGTTGGCCATTTCACTAGCATGCTGCTACTTGCCAGGAGCACCGTCAAATACCTGCTACCTCGCTTTGCCCCGCCCATTCTGCTTTTGGCTCCAATCAGGTCAGCTAGCCTCAATTTGTGCTTAAAGTTATGCTCATTCACCCCATTTATACTTAGCATGTAATGCTTGCCCTGGCTGGCTCACGTATTCAATGCATTTTACATTTGCTGCATTACCACATAGCTACTTCCACACATTATTTATCAGGTTAAACCACATAATGACTTGCACAAAACAATCACCTTGCTCGGCCCAAGCCTTCCACCCGCCAGGCCAGCCATCTGGCTCAGGCCTTAAGTGCAGATTATTATGTAAGTACCTAAGTTTGTGTGCAACACAGGAGTGAGGCAGCAATTATAGCACAGTAGAAAAAAGGTGCACTGCTGCTTACCAAATTGTGAAGGAAGGGAAAGGATGGGAAAAGCAGATCCTTCATGCAAGAAAACAACAATTCTCCTTTAAAAACTTGCACTTACGGCTCTCCAGGAGGTGCCAACCGCCGAAGAAACTGCAGCCACGAGTGGGTTGGGTGTAAATGTGCATGGCTGTTAACACGCGTGGCATTAAGATGTAGGGCGTTTGCTTGATGATGCTTGATTGTCTTTACTGGTCTTATTCAGTGCTGCAATGTCACAAACAGCGTTGTGCCTTTTTTCCCTTTCCAAGGGTTTTTTGTAGGTGCTACAAGTCTGGTGCTACAACACCAACTGTCACAATTTTTACACGTTTTACATACGCAGCCTAGCAGTCGCACGTTTTGACTGATGGCTTTATCTGTAAACTCTATAAACTCTGTAGGGCGTTTGCTTAACGCTGACATTGATGCATCGATTGCCGTTTGCTGCTCAAGGAAGAGGGTGGGGGGGGATTTGAGAGAAGCTGTGGAGTGAAAGAGGTTATCAGCCATAAATACATCGATAGGCTGGCGTAAAATGAAGCATGATGCAAGCAATGACAACTGCTACCCACAGTTGTTTGGGAATTCTAGAATTACAAGTCTATACGGGAAAAAAGAGCTGTATTGATGAAGCTAAAGCTAGAAGGCTCACTGGACAAATTAATGGGAGACAATGTCACTTCAGCATTTGAGTTTCAATGTTTTTTGTACCTGTCGGATATCATCGTGCAACCTCGTTTCATCTTCATTGATAGCGATTGCTGCAAAGAAAGGCAGAGAAGCCTCAAATGTAACCGCATCCGTGCCCCGAAAAAGCGTCTCAAATCAATAATGCTTGCAGCCGACTTCTAACCTGTGGTGGTGTGCCTCGATATAACGGTCACCACACCCTCTTGAATCCCTGTGTTAAACGCACATAGGAACTGTCAAGTGTCAAGTCGGCCTTCAGTAGGAGGCCCAAACATCTTCCGGCTTACGGGTGCGAACGTGCCTGTCCGTTCAATTTCTGCCTGCACATCCGCCGTAATGTTCTTGAAGCCAATACCCGGCTTTGTGGAAAATGAGACCTGCAGGGAGCAAAAGTGCACGGGCCCTGTTATTTCAACACAAATGATGGTCATACGCACACACGCCTTCCCTTCCTCGTCTGCTGTTCTTTCATTCAGCTGCTATTCTTTCCCTTGCAAAAGTCTTCACTGCCCTCAATTTTGCTGTCCTGTCAGTTCTGTATGCAGTTTTTTTGATGTATTTCTTCTGCAACCTCTTTCGCACCCAACTCTTTTCTAGCCAGCTATAATTGTTTGCTTCTCCAGCTCATCAACACCTTTCTTGATGAACGCATGGTGCATCACACAGCGTGAATGAAGCTCAGGGGTTCAATGCTGTGCGTTACTACTGGCTGCCTATTTCGTGCGCGCACCTGTGAATAAGAAAAAACGGGCGCGCTTGAGGCACGGACACGTGCGCGCTGTGTGCGTGGGTGCCTTTGCAAAACAGACTGCCTTGCGTGGATATTTTGGGGAGTTAATACAAGCATGGCCCTTTGTTTTTAATTATAGATGTTGCTTTAGCAGCAGCTGCAACAAAAAAGTTAAATTTGTAGGCACTCTGGTCTTCAAAATGCTCCCAGTGCAAAGCTTTGCTGGAAATTCTTTGCATCGAGCTGTGGACGCGCAAAAACAACCCCTTTATGGTAGATGCACGCTCACATGCACACTCACACAAACGCATATGCGCATGCATACGTACACAAACGCGAACACAGACGCACATAAACGCACACAGACGTACACACACACACACACACACACATACACATGCACGCACGCTCATGCACACGTGCACACACACATATACACACGCGCACACACCCATACACACACGTACACACGTACGTATACAAACATCCATGCACGCACAAACACACACACACACACACACACACTCTCACACACACAAACACAAATACACAAATACACCTACATGTATACGCAAACACGCGTACAATACACTCACAAAAAATAAAAACCCCAAACCCCCCCCCCCCCCCGTCTCAAACACATAGGGGCAACAGATGTTGTACTAATTCCAGTGGCTGGGCGAGAGGTGTGTGCACGAGCAGCCCCGCTCGAGCTGCCAAAACTAACTCGAACTCCACCGTCCACGACCAGCTTCCCCCGTCTGCCAGGTACTCACAAATAAATAAGAGAGAGTGAAGGTTTGCTAGTAAACCAAGTGAAGGTAAAGGTATATGTATATAGGAAAGGTATAGGTATATAGTATATAGAGACAGTGAAGGTACTCACGAGCAGGGGGAACGCTCGCTTTGTTGTGTGTTTGCGCATCGTGTGATCGTATGGCCTTGTTCACAGTGCTACACTGATGTGGGCTTGCTCACAGTGCTACACTGACGTGGGTTACGCTGACGTGGCCTTGCTCGCAATGCTACACTGATGTGGGCACGCCCAGACACTCCTGCCTTGTGGTCAGAGTGGCTTGACTTCTCTCTGCAGACTTGCGCTCTTATAATTAAGCCTACATTTGTGTCTGTGTGGATGTCCTGCTGCACACGCTCGCCCTCATGACTAACACTAAACACTCACCACACCACGCATGCATGTGTGGTGTGCTTACTGCCGCTTTATTGCCAGACTGTGAGAATGCGAGTGCTCACAAAAAGCGGAAGGTGACAATGTTGACATGCTGTACCTCATTCGCAGGCAGTGAAAATCACTCCCCACACTAATAAGGAAAAAGAGCCACTTTGGTACCGGGTACCGTAAAACTCCTCCACCCTAAGCATACAGCACTGTAACTAGGGTTGGCCAAAACCATGCATAGGTCATAGGTCATAGGTCATGATTTAGCAGAAAATTTTCCGTACATATATGGTCTTATATGGTGTGCGTACACGATTTGGGCCAACCCCTCGTCGTACCTGTGTGTTTGTGCTGCTTGCATTGTTTTTACAGCAAGTGACATTTGCTCTGTCGTTTCCTCCTTTCAGGCCTGGACCACTTGCAGGTTCTGCTTTTCAACCCGCTCTCCACGCCTGATCTGGATCTGAATGACCACTGCCTAAGTTGGAGTGATGAAGGTGGGTTGCGTGAGCGATTGGATTTTGTCACTCCTTGTGTAAGCCTTTCAAAAAATTCTGTTACAGCCGTTAACGTTGGATTTGCACGGGTGGAAGGTAAGACGTATGTAGTGTAGCCAATCGTGCTTAAACATCACATATAGAGTGGTGGAGCCCTATCGAAAAATTTAGCAAGACGTGCATGGACGGTTACCCCGCAGAAACGTTCAGCATGTTTACAGCAAACATAATAAGGCTGCTATTTATAGCCCTACGCTCAGGTGACAATGGCTCGACAACGGATAACACCCCCCCACATCGGCTGCCCCTCTACCAGCTAGGTCAGGTGTGTTTAATCTTCCAGCACTTCCAGCATATCTTCAATTTCTTACAATTATTTCATGTTATGAGAGCCAACACTTGCGCAACAATGTGCCATCAAATAAAAGGACAAAAATAACTGCACAGTGTGGCGTTTGTTGGAGACGCCAGTGGTCCTCTGTATTTTAATCTAACAAATCGCGTGTTTAGATAGGTAGTAAGAGTGTACAGTACAATTTAGTCCCCTCCTTTTATGTACAGTGCTTTGGGTGAGGTGGTGCTTCGGCAAGTGCTTTGGCAAGCCTGCACAGACAATCAAACATGTTAAGAAGTGGTGATTTGGCAAGCCTGCGTAGATATTCAAACACGTTAAGAAGAGATGATTTGGCAAGCCTGCACAGATATTCAAACATGTTCAGCCTCACGATTTTTGTCGGGCTGCCAAAACACGTAGCTTTGCTTGGCCCCGTATCGTATCAAACTTGATGGCAAGCACTGCGTCTGCTGCTCTGTGTGACACCTTATGAAAAGCAGCTGGCTCCTTTTGTATCTGAAGATTTTGTATCTAAAGCTCCAACCTGTGTCAGGTAGTTGAAGATTGCGAGCAAACTTGTGATGTTTGATTTTGTTCACCAGCACTGGAGTTCATTATCTTTTTCTTAAATGTTTGGTGCCCCTCAAAGGCAGGCACACTGTGCTGTTTTCTAAACTTTCATAATTTCAGCGCCCTCCTCAATTGGTAGGAAACAAATTTGATATCCTTGAGCAATTTTGTCTACCTAGAATCTGTGCAGTAACCCCTTAGGAACAGCATACTGGACGGTGGGTGCTCGCTCTGAACGTTAGCGGACCACAAAAGACCTTTAGGTGTAGAAAACTACAAAATTTGGGTGTCTAATTAAACGATTGCTCTCCCCTCCGCTGTGTGGTACCCCCTCAGGAGCAGCACACTGGACGCTGGGTGTTTGCTGTGGACATCAGCGGACCACACAAGCAGGACTTCCTGGACCACATGCGTGCAGCGTGAGTGTTTGCTTTGTCAATTAGCCAGCATGTACCACAGAAATATGATGCCATGTAAGCAGATGGTTTCATTCGCTGTAAAGGTTTTTCCTTGAACTTAACTCCACTACAGGCAGAAAGATAAGACTCTATTTTGAAACAAATTGGCTGGTAGGTGTACCGCTTGAAAATGTTGGCCCTGTTAAGGTTTTCTCTTGAATTTAAATCCACTACAGGCAGAAAGATAAGACTCTATTTTCAAACAATTTGGCTGAGGTGTACGGCTTGAAAATGTTGGCAGTAATACCACGTGATATGAAGAAGCGGAGCCACTTAGGTACTGCTAATGAATATCAATCGTAAAACTCTTCCACAGCAGAAAGGAAAAGGGGAAAACCCAGGGATCCTTCTACATCGATCCTTCTACCTGGATGTCCACAGGTGGTCGCTTGAAGTGGCCATGGTGGACCTACGCAAACTCATGGCTGGATTCACAGCAGAGGCGTGCGCCATTGCAGGCCAGGTACCTCCTGAGTGTACATGGGAAATAAAGGGTGTGTTCTCCAGAATTTAGCAGTGTGTGTGTGTGTTTGTGTGTGTGTGTGTGTGTGTGTGTGTGTGTGTGTGTGTGTGTGTTGGGATGCCGTACACACACGCATGTATCTCCATGGCTCCTGTGTGTACACAGGAAAAGGGTGTGTTCTCTAAAATTTAGTAGGGATTTCTATAATTTAGCAGGGTGTATGTGGGATGCCGTACATACACATGTATGCTCATAGCATATACATGTATGCTCATAGCATATACATGTGTGTGTGTGTGTGTGCCTGTGAATAGCTTTCCTCTCAGGTACCTTTGGAGCTTTGGAGGCATCTACATTTAATGGGGGATAAAGGATTGTCCTGAATGAAGTTCATAACAATTCACTGAGTCGGACAAAGCCGCATGAATTCATAAAAACAGTAACACGCTGGAATAACTGTGCCGTTTAGAGGGATTCACCTGCCACAAATTCCATCCTTAATTGCTCCGCATATGGATCTGGCTGATTCACATATGTGCTGTAGAAACATGCACGCTTTGCGTCTAAGTGCGCTTTAAATCGTGCAGATGCGTGTGTGCATGTATGTACATGCCCTTGTCTACAGTCTTGTTAGATTGAATTCCACTTAGTCTAAGCTGATTGTGTGCTTATGTCCATGTCACGCAAGCGCATACCAACCAGGGAATGGTGTCCAATTGCCTGTGTGCATGCTTGCTCAAGCTTTTGAAGCATGGCTTTTAAGAGTATCATGCTGTGCACTTATGTCTTATGTCATGTAATATCAGCTGTTCCCCTCTCATTCCTCTCCCTCATCCCATGCCTGTTCCTTTGGCTCGCAGGCGGTAGCACTTTCTCAATGGCATCAGGTGGGTGTCGCACTTTGTCTTCCATGTCACGTGTAGCTCAAATTGTGTTGCAGCGTGTGTTGTATTTACACCTATACTTGCAGTGTGCATCTATACTCACCTGTAGGGTTGGCCAGAGCCATATATACGTTCGCCACCGCAGGATTATCCGCAATGTACAGCGTATATATACGGTTATGGTCAACCCTACTCATCTGAGGTCCCTTCCTGTATGTGCACCTATACTTGCAGTGTTTTGTTGTATGTGCACCTATACTCATCTGAGGTGCCTTCCTGCATGTGCACCTAAACTTGCAGTGTTTTGTTGCATGTGCACCTATACTCATCTGAGGTGCCTTCCTGCTGAACTTTGCGTACTGTATACTGAAATAAGGCTTACAATTTGTGTCAACAAAGCGTACGACAGTCTGAAGCCCTGTCTAAATTCATCCAGTACTGAATAGGATGCCAGGACTCCAATGTCTCCCTCTAATTCTACAACCCTTTGCTTCTTCTTTAAAACGATAGGGGAAAAACAGACTTTGACCTCTTTTGACCCTGTAGTTTCTTTGCAAAAGTAGGGTGACTTACAGGACAATACTGTTTTACTGTAATACTGTTACAGGACAATACTGCAAAAGTAGGGATTGATTGGTATCGGCTTTTCCAACAATAAAATTGTGTACATTGTACTACAGCCGAATTGAATCGCACTCGTATGGCACTCAACCTATTATGCGTTTATAATTTATAATTCATTTTGTCCTATGAAACTGTGTGCTCGTACGGTACAACTCATATGGAGTTGTGTGCTCGTACGGTGCCATTCGCATGAAATTGAGTACTCGTACAGTGCCATTCGCATGAAATGGTGTGCTCGTACGGTACAACTCATATGGAGTTGTGTGCTCGTACGGTGCCATTTGCATGAAATGGTGTACTCGTGCGGTGCCATTTGCATGAAATTGTGTGCTCGTATGGTGCCATTCGCATGAAATGGTGTGCTCGTGCGGTGCCATTCGCATGAAATGGTGTGCTCGTCTGGTGCCATTCGCATGAAATGGTGTGCTCGTACGGTTGCCATTCAGGCTCACACATTTTGTCAACGCTGTGGGGAAAGGACGCAGCCCACCCAAGCCGGCCTTCGACGCAGCTGCAGGAATAAGCACAAGCAGTACCCACGCACTGACCCTGTGGTGAGAAAAGTCTAGCAGTTGCTTTTTTTGACTGATGGCGTAATCTGTAACAACAATACATTGGTTATATTGGTTACATTGGTTACATTTCAATTGGTTACATACGCAGCCTAGCAGTTGCACTTCTTGACTGATGACTTAACCTGGAACCTGTAACCTGTAACTTGTAACCCGTATCCTGTAACCTGTAGCCTGTCTGTCACCTGTCACCTTTCACCTGTCACCTGTCACCCGTCACCTGTCACCTGTCACCTGTCACCTGTCACCTGTCACCTGTCACCTGTCACCTGCCACCTGTCACCTTTCACCTGTCACCTGTCACCTGTAACCTGTCACCTGCCACCTGTCACCTATCACCTATCACCTGTCACCTATCACCTGTCACCTATCACCTGTCACCTGTCACCTGTCACCTGTCACCTGTCACCTGTACCCACGCACTGACCCTGTGATGAGAAAACTCCTGCTCTCTTTCGTTCTGTGTACTGGAAGCGCACTTTTTGACTGATGGCTTAATCTGTAACCTGTAACCTGTAACCTGCACCCGCGCACTGACCCTGTTTTGAGAAAACTCCTGCTCTGTTTCGCTCTGTATGATGGAAGCGCAAGTTTTTGCCCCACGTTTCCTAGGATCTCAGGTGTGTGTGAGATACTTCAAGAATTATAGAATTATAGAAAAGGATCTGAAAAGAATCGGCTGGGAGTGACCACACAGATTTGTACGAGCTGTTTTGGTGCTCTCCTCTTTCAGACAGCAGGCACTCCTGTGCAGCTGGAACCCAAGGAAAGGTGGCCTATGCTTGGTCACAAATGTCATTGCTACCAGATTCTGTTTAATGAAATCTGTCCTGTGTCCTCTGAATGAAACCAGTCCAGACCAGTATGGTCTTTCTTTTGAATGAAATCTGATCAGACCAGTATGGTTTTTGTACAGACCTGCCTGTGTGCTAGGTTTTTGGGAATTACATGATGTACAGTGATGGTAGGTGGCCACTTTAAGTGACAGGTAACGCCATCTTGTGTTTTCGCTCGTCAAATGAAATCATTACGAGAGGAATCATTTCGAGGGGAGAGTGATGAAGTGGGAACAATGCAGCCTGTGTTGTTTCACTCAGAGGGAAATCATTACGAGGCGAAAGTAATGAGGTTGGTAAAATGCCTGTGTTGTTTCACACATACAGTTAAATAAGCGTAGACTTGGTCTGGTAAGTTGCACACACTTCAGCACTATAGGCATGCACTCACATACATATACACGATACACAGCACAAACACACACATATATATACACAATATGCGCACACACGCACACACACATACATACAAAGACACTGTATGCCCGCAACCCAAACACGGGTGATCATGCTCTTCGAACCTGCGGATGACCAAAGAGCACGTTGGGCCGAGCTGCCATCGTTTGAGCTTGAGCATGGGAATGTGCGCTAGCCGCAGCCTCTGCTTTGCTGCAGACATCATTTCTCCACAGGGTTGGCCACAACCGTACATGTACATCGTTTATAACCATATATTTGTTGACATCCCTGCAAATAACACTGTATATATGTAAGGTTGGCCAGAACTATATATATACGGTGTATATACGGTATTTCTGGCTTGGAAATCACCAAATATACGGCGTATTTATACGTATATATACGGTTCTGGCCAACCCTGTATATATGTATGGTTCCGGCCAACCCTATTTGTCCATTACTCGAACGCAGGTGATCATGCTGGTCGAGTCTGCAGATGGACAAAGAGCATTGCTGGGCCGTTCTGCCGCTTCTCCAGCAGGTATGGGATTGATTGGCAAGTGTGCGTGCTTTTGGACTGGAGGATGTGGCAACGCAGAGAGTGCATTTGGGGTGAGCAGTGAGCAGCAAACGCGTTGGCTTGCTGATGGTGTGTAAACCCTCCGTTATGTGCCTCAGCAAGAAGGGAGGATGTGACAATGCAGAGAGCGCACAAGTTAAGCAGTGTAAGAAGCAGAAAGGTGTAGATCTTTAACGCAAGCATGTATTTGCTTAGAGAGCGCAGTGTATTGGGTAGCGAGGTGTAGAATTAAAAAGTAAGCATGCATTTGTTAAAAGAGCGCATGGGGCGAGCAGCATGCATTTGCTTGCGGGACGATGCAGAGAGCGCATGGGATCAACATTTTGAGTAGCGAGGTGTAGAGTTCAAAAGCAAGCATGCATGTGCTTGCAGGACGACGTACGACAAACAACATAAGCAACTGTGGTTCACATTTACAAAATGATGCCGATTAGTCATACGACAATGAATTTGATTAAATACCATTGCGGCACTCGCTCATGCTATGTCTTCGTCAATTTCCGCTGTGCTCCTTTCTTGCAGGCATGTACTCCTGCCTGAGTGGCTTCCTTGACCAGTGCGAATCAATTGAGGAGGTGTGCATGCAGGGATGGATGCATGTTACAATATAAAAAGGAATGTTAAGGGCAATAAAATGTAGGGTTTTGTGTGACCAGTGCGAATCCATCAAGGAGGTCTGAAAGCAGGGATGGCTTCATGTTCCTGGATGTGCAAGTCAATCTGAAGTGTACCTTGTCCTATTCTATATTTTTGTATGGCCGACTGTACACATATTTGACGTCGACCACTTTGCCACTTGCGCGGCTGTGTTTGTGCACAGCACTGTTGTTATTAAGTGTGAAAATTGCGCGGCTGTGTTTGTGCACAGCACTGTTGTTATTAAGTGTGAAAATTGCGCGGCTGTGTTTGTGCACAGCACTGTTGTTATTAAGTGTGAAAGTTGCGCGGCTGTGTTTGTGCACAGCACTGTTGTTATTAAGTGTGGAAATTGCGCGGCTGTTTTTGTGCACAGCACTGTTGTTATTACGTGTGAAAATTGCACGGTTAGGTTTGTGCACAGCACTGTTGTTACTAAGTTTGAAATTTGCGCGGCTGTGTTTGTGCACAGCACTGTTGTTACTAAGTTTGAAAAGTGAAGGGCTGGCCAAAATTATACATACATGCATATATACGGTGTACACACGGTATTTTTAGCAGGGGAATTACCATACCTACATACGATCATATACAATGTACATAAACGGTTTTGGCCAACCCTAGAAGTGTTTCATCACAAGCATTGCCTAATACCTAAACTACCTAAACCTTGTACCAAACAAATTTACCCCATACCTAAGTGGCATTGTCCTCCGCTTAATAAACAAAATAACCCTATACCTAGATATACCCCATTGCCCCATACCTAAGTGGCATTTTCCTATACCTAAATGGCATTGCCCTGTACCTATACCTTACTTTATACCTAAGTATACCTCATTGCCCCATATATTAGTGGCATTGCCTTGTACCTAAAAATACCCTATACCTACACCCTAAACCTAAACCTAAACCTTATCCCCAAGTGTCATCTTCAATACCCAAGCATACCCCATTGCCCTATGCCTAAGCATCGCCCTTTACCTAAGTGGCATTGCCCAGTAACTGTGTATACGCTATACCCTCTACCTAAACCCTATAGCTTAGTATACTTCACTGCCCTATATGTAAACAATGACCTTAACCTAAGTGACATTGCCCAATACCTGTGTGGCTCGTTTCTTTATTTTTCATTTTATGTGATGAATGGTTCCACTGCTTGCGCAGCTTTTTTTATCTCTTGACAAGCTTTAACAAATTTGCTACCAAGGCTGGAACTAGGCAGCTGCAGACATCATTCTGTCTCAAGCCTGTACCAGAAAGTGTAATTGGTGATTTCCAAGCCAAAACACCTTATGTACACCGCATATATATGGTTCTGGCCAACCCTAAACACTTTTCACACATCCTACATGTTGATGATTTTTACATTTTTACATTTTTATTGACGTAACATTGAACTATTATACGCAGGCTGTGCGGCGAGAGGTGTTTGAAGAAGCGCGTGTCATTGTAGGGCAGGTGCAGCTACTAGGAAGTCAGCCGTGGCCGATCGGCAGGTACTGTGAAATGTTAAAGGGCGTGAAAGAAAAGCTAGTGTGGATATGGTGAGCAGCTGTACTTTGTAACCCAGCATTTTCTGACTGGCAGATGTGATGAATTAGTGTGAGGAGATTGTGTGTGAAAGAGGTTCAGTGTAAAGCTGTGGCAGGTGCGTCTGCGAACTAATTTTGCTGATTAATATGAATGAAAATGAACAAGGAGGTGAGGTGAATGCTGGTACCTGTCAATCATTCATTTGCAACTTTGCACATCTTTCGTAGACAGGTACCCCCTGGATAAAGAGATGTGTTAAAAAGCAAATGTCAATTTTCCTGTGGCTGATGTAGGTCAGTACAATGCTCGCTTTCAGTCAGGCAATCTTCAGTTTGCATTTGATTGGGCAGTAAAACAAGAGCTACGTGCATATTTATATGCACGCATGTACTTAATGTATGATAGTAAGGAACGTCGGTTCAGTTTCTTACGTGGGTGTTATATGCTGTAAAGAGGTTGCTCCCAATCTCCGCGTGACTGTTGTACATGAACACATGTTTGTAGGGTTGGCCAATACCGTATATATACACCGTATATGACCGTATATTAGATGATTCTTCTGCCAAAAATACCGTATACACACCGTATATATATATAGGGTTCTGGCCAACCCTACATGTTTGCTGTGTGTGTTGGCTCCCAGCCAATGCATCTTTGTTCCTTTTTTCGCTTGCAGAGCAGGCACGTGAGAGCTGAAGCTCGGGTGCCTCGCACCAGCCAATGCGTCTTTGTTCCTTTTTTTGCTTGCAGAGCAGGCTCGTGAGAGCTGATGCTCGGGTCCCTCACACCAGCCAATGCATCTTTGTTCCTTTTTTCGATCGCAGAGCAGGCTCGCGAGAGCTGAAGCTCGGGTGCCTCGCACCAGCCAATGCATCTTTGTTCCTTTATCGCTTGCAGAGCAGACTCGTGTGAGCTGAAGCTCGGGTGCCTCGCACCAGCCAACGCATCTTTGTTCCTTTTTTGCTTGCAGAGCAGGCTCGTGTGAGCTGATGCTCGGGTGCCTCGCAAAAGCACTCAGTGATGACGTGACCAACACTGGAGAGGTGAGGCTGGGTACTCAATCATATGCATTTCGTGCGCACTTTGAGTGCACTTTGCAATACGCACAACGACTTTTCTAGTGTTAAATCCAGTTTAATCCAGTTTAAAATTTGGAAAAGGGTGTATACTCATGTTCTGAAGCTGTCTTTTGCAAGGAGCCAGATGCAAGCCAAGATCCCTTTAAATTAGTTGCTGTACACCATACACCAGACTATCTTGCTGCTATCAACCTGCTATTAATTGGCAGACGAGATCAATGTACTTTTGCCTTCACTTCCTAACGTTGTACTGCCAGAACGTAACTTTGCGCATAGGCCCGCCTGTGTGTCTCTCAATGTTGAAAAGATGTCGTGAGAAGGCCCATTTTTACCTGTATCTTCATGTGATTGAATAAGATGCTGGGATGTGCTTCTGCAGCTTACGATTAGTTGTAGCACATGTGCATGTACACAAGTAGGGTTTTAGGGTTAGGGTTACAGTTGCAGTACATGTGCATGTACATAGCCCTTAACCTTGAACTAGTTCCTCCAGCGTCAACACCTTGTTTGGTCAACTCTGGGCACAAGGAGGCACAACTCCCACTGTTTTGAATTCACTCAACTGTCACGCCCATTGGTGTATCACAACTGCCTTGATTACGTGCATATTTACCACGTCTGTATTATAACATTACAACAGCCTTGCTTATGTGAGTAGTTACCATGTGTGCATCACAACAGCCTTGATTATGTGAGTAATTACCATGTGTGTATCACAACAGCCTTGATTATGTGAGTAATTACCATGTGTGTATCACAACAGCCTTGATTATGTGGGTATTTACCATGTCTCATGCAGCTACCTGCACCTGTTTGCACATGTTTGCACAGCACTTTTTCCTGGCACTTGCTTGCACAGCACTTTTTCCTGGCATCGACGCCTTGCAGTTAGAAGATGTGCGGTGGTGCAGCAGGGAAGATGTAGCTGCAGCAGTACGGATGTATGATGCAGACCAGTGTGCAGGAGGCAGCTCTGGAGGTGAGTGGTGTTGTTTGATTGATTTATTGATTGATTGATTGAGTTGCTTGCTTGCTTGATTGATTGATTGAGTTGTTTGATTGATTGATTGATTGAGGCGGCTCAGGGGGTGAGTGGTGTTGTTTGATGGAGAAAGAAACCCAGGCGTTGAAACCATTGCTCATTTGTTGCTTTTCATTTGTGTGCTGGCTGAATGGGCGAGACAATAATGTCCTCCTACATTCGTGCCTGCAGAGGTACAGCAAGACAGCATTGCCCAACTCGGCTTCTTTGTGCCTCCCCCCTTCGCCATAGCTCACCACCTCTGCCGCATCTGGGCAGGAAAGGTGATTGATGCACTGTCCTGTTTCTGAAATACAGAAAAGAAAAGAAAAGGCTCCGCTGGTAGTGATGACACAGCCAGCATGATTAAGGAAATACAAAAAGTTACGTCATAAGAAGCAGAATGCTTTGAGGCGGCCTGCATTATTTTCAATTGGTAATAGACTTCCACGGATAGGTAAAGGAATGCATTGCCATAAAACTGTTAATGATGATTGATACATTGTCATAATACCGATACCAATTGTTCCATTGTCAAACCAGGCAACTGACATTCTTCCTGGCATGACGTATTGCAAGCAGTAACCTTCACATGTGTTTTTGAACTGGAGAGGCACTGTGGGGGCAGGTACAAACTGTCCATGACTCATGCGCCAAACCTGCAGGAGGACAGGGCTTGCTTTCCTGACACACAAGGCTTACGAGGTGATGCACACATTGATGGCATGTCTGGCAGACCTACCGAAGATACCTCCGAGTCCTCACTGCAGCATGATGCAGCGCAAGGGCAGCAGCAGCAGCAGCAGCAGCAGCAGCAGCAGAGCGTAGCGAGCCAGGGGGTAGCTGGTGTGGAGGTGTCAAGGGGCAGAGTATACAGTAGGGTAGGGTTGTACAGTAGGAACACAGCAGGGATGGCAGGAGGGGAGAGTAGCTGTCAAGGCACGCTGAACTCTGCTTTGTAGCTAAAGGAACTGGAAGAGGAACTCAAGTATATAAGCAATAGCACCGCCAAAACAGGAGGCATAGGTAGCCGGCTACAAGGTAGCATTGTGAATTAATTGATATAGTAGTATGTGACTTCAGGAGTGTTCCTGTCGTCTAGCTGGAAAGACGTGTTGTTTGAAACGAGGAGAGGTTGTTAGCTCTTCTGTTGCTGGATTGCCTACTAGCTTTTTTTTTTTTTTTTTTGGTGGGGGTTGTTACACGGTCCTCAGCAAGGGCCTGACAGAATGAAGGAAAAACCTATAAGACTGGGAAAAGGAAAACT
>Ga0307948_1001208_pt1:2500-18160 | contig 18160 bp, 19 predicted proteins | sample OrgLakmetagen280_FD_201824 | JGI IMG/M metagenome (GOLD analysis project Ga0307948, IMG submission 201824) | Saline water microbial communities from Organic Lake, Antarctica - #280 | ecosystem: Environmental > Aquatic > Non-marine Saline and Alkaline > Saline | place: Antarctica...
CACATACACACACACTCATGTATGTACACACACGCAGGTCTCGCCTCTCCGAGGCTGGCTGTCGTCTAGCAAATGATTACAGCGAAGAAAGTGTTGCATGTCAGGGTGAGGTGCAGCGGAGCAGCAGCAGTGGCACGACCAGCACCACCTACACCCACCCCCACCAGCTTCATCATAACCTGCGGAAGGGAAGCAGGAGCAGCAGCGCGCAAGGGCGGAGGCTGAGCATGAGCAGGGATTGGCCCCTATTAGAGAGCGAGAACGAGAGCAATGGGGGGGGGGTACAAGGGATGGGGGGAGGAGAGGAGGGTCAGACAGGTGAGGTCAAGGATCGTGAGAAGATGTAGAATTACCGTATAATTTAAGGAGTGGCTCCTTTTTCAGCAGGAGAGAGAGAGGAGGGGGGAGCATACACGAGAACGTTTGGGTGGGACACGGGAAGTGAATGGGCAGAATGGAGTGCAGACCCATTTTAGAGGGCGCACTTTTTTTTGTGAACAGCACACAGCACGCTGTTGTCAGGTTGCCACACAGGTCGCACCAATTCCTATTCAGATCCAGGGGTGGACGATTATGGCAAAGGGCACAGCTGCAGCTTACCACGAAAACGCTAAGCATCCTTATTGATTTTGTTCCCTTTACTAGTGTAGAGTGCATTTTCATATTGTCATTTGTCATATACGTACATCGTAATTGCAAGGAGTCCCGATCAGTATACCTGCTATGCAACAAAACACACACTAAACAAAAACGCACACACACATTCGTGCGCAGAGGCACAGCAGGGGTCGCTCTACGATCCAGAGCAGCAACAGCACCACCACCACCACCACCACCATTACCACCAAGATGAACTGCAGCAACGGCAGGAGCAGCAGCAGCAGCAGCAGCAGTGGCTGCAGCCAGAGGAGCATGAAAAAGAGTCGTCAGCAACATTGTGCCAGCTGTCCTTAGGACACAAAGAAGCAGGGGCCACCAGACTACCCACACCACTTCAGCCTTTGCAGCAGCCACAGCAACAGCGGCAGCAGGTTTTGCAACAGCAGCCACAGCAGCCACAGCTACAGCCGCAGCCACCGCAGCCACCGCAGCAACAGCAGCAGCCATTAGAACCCACTGTCCCTCCTGTATTAGTGCCTAAGGTGCGTGGGCGTACGTATGTGTGTGTGACTTTGTATGAGTGTGCGCGTGTGTAAAGTTGCCTCTTGGCAAATCTGTCATACCTTTCCTGCTTCATGGAGCATAGAACAGTAGCAGTGGGTATTCGACTGTGTATGGAGTCATGTGTTATGTGTAGGGTTGGCCAGAACCATACGAGTATTTATACAAGGTATATACACGTACCTTGTATTACTTTCTTAGTTTTCCAAACAGGATTTATTACGGTATACGGTATCTATGTACGGATAAATATACATGTACAGAAATCCCATGTACGGTCCTAGCCAACCCTACTTATGTGTTGTCGGTTTGTTGTTGTGCTGTATCAAAAATATGTGCATGGTCTAGGCAAAGCATCCTTCATCTAATGCCGAGGAATCTATGGATAGCAGTACTTTTGTGCCTTTGTAAAGCATCCTCCACAACATAGGGTGTACCGTCAAAATCTATCCAGCGGTATATTTTTGTCAAACTCTGTGTTTGTATATGTGTGTATGTGTATGAGTTTGTGTGTGACAACAAGGAAGCACTCCTTGTCAGCACAAATTCACATGGCCACCCACAAATGGACAAACACACACAGGCCCGCACGCACAAATGCACGCGCACACACACATACACACAAACACTCACACAACCACATACACAAGCACGCAAACACGCACACACACACAAATGTGCATGCGTACGCACAAACACACATACGAACAGGCTAAACCTGCCGAGCCCCCCCCACCTCTGCCGTTGCCTGGCTTGCAACACGGACCAGAGGTGGATCCTTTGCAGCCCTTTTGGTCCTACTTGTCCGCTGAGACACACCCTGCCGAGAAGCTGCCATGTACAGATATGGTGTGGGGCCAGACGGAGCGGGACAGAGTGTGAGTAGATACGCGCGTGTTCTTTGTGTGTGTTTCCACGTGATTGCATGTTTTTCTGTGTTATCGCAAGTGATCGCCGCATCTGAGATTTTGTGGCTGCCATGCAGGAATTTGTTTGGTTTTTAGGCACACATACTCTAGGCACGCAGTCATGGTGCAGAAAGTTGCACAAGGTATCCTCACTCCTCTTCTGACCGTGTCATTTGTGGTGGTCAGAGCTGAGCATGGGGCGGGCAGATGCAAGTGAAGGAAAGGACGGTAGACGGCAGTGCATCTGCCGTGCACAGATGTGTTGTGGGTGTGCACGGATGTGTTGTGGGTGGGCCGGAGCAAGGCAGACTTGTGTAGTGAAGTCAGCTAGGTCGATAATCTGTCTGTGCACAGAATGTAGTCTGGGTCCAGAATGCTGGGTTGTGCTGTCAGCTGGGGCAGAATGGGAGCAAAGGCTGAGATGATGTGGGCCAGCCTGGTTTGGGAACAAACAGACAGACACAGAGAATGTGCCTGCTTTTGGGTATGGAGGCAGAAGCTGCAAGCGAACGCTCCGAGTGTGAATGCCTCAAGTGGCTTTTGAGTCCCCTTTTGTTTCAACAACCTTGGTACTCCCCTTTTGACAAACAACTGAATGTTCCGGTAGCTGTATCCTATTGCAAGCCATGTTCGTGTGTGTACAGGTACAACTTCCTGATGTATGTGCCCTACCAGTTGGAGCGCCTCATCCAGTTTGGCACCCTGCTGTGTTTGGACTCCTTCCTGGCTATCATGACCATCATGCCCTACCGTGCAGTGGTGGCCCTCATTGCGATCTGCAGGGGTGCCTTCAGTGGGTGAGTGGGGAAGGGCCGCTGTGCGTTAAATGGGAATTGCATTTGATGAGTGCTCATCGCAGTGGTGACCACGCGATTGGTTTGCAGGGTTGTTTGAGGGAGTGAGTGGTAATTATTGGGTTTGAGAAGGATGACGCTGCTTGCAAGGGGCAGCCCATCGGGCACTGCTAAGGTGTTGGTTCATTCGTTTTTCAGTGCTAGATCTAGAATGCTTGCAACACGAGCACAGTAGTCCGTAGAGTAAAGGTGCTTTAACCCCAGAGCTGTGCAGCCAGTATTCACCGCTCTCCACGCAAATGCTGTCACGTCACCAAGTGAGGCTTTCCTTTGTCGTCAGGGAGGCGCACTGCATGTGCTTCGTCACTGCTGCACACAGCCAAGGAGTCACAGCGCACGCACAAAGCGTACATGGCTCGAATCATGTATGGCATGACCTTGAAATGACGAGGTGGGAGTAGTGATGAGGATTAGCAGTATCATTGTTCGTCAATGCTGTCACGTATTGCCAAAATTTCAAGCGTTGCTATCGTCGCATGAGCGCAGCAGTGCAGTGCACTCGCAGGCTTGGCCAGGTGCATATAGCAGTGTTGCACTGCGTGTTTTCATTGCAAGAATGCCCTGTAGGTACGTATCAAGGGACGGTAAGGAACTGCAGCTTAGTGCAAGGTTTGGCATAATTATATAATATTGTATTTGAGGGTGCCACCTGTGCAGTCCATGCGCTTCATGTGAGAGCAACTGCAGCCGTAGCTGGCAGGCCTGTGTGCCACGCTTGCTTGTAACACATTTGTTCTGCTCCTTTGCATTGCAAATTGCAACACCCTGGTGTAATCTAGACTGCCAACAACCATATACCATTGCTTCACCTCACAAGCCTGGCATCTCGCAACACATTTGCAGGCCTGGCAACAGAGCCAGCAATAGCATAGAGCCATCGACTTCAGGGCCTACGTCTCGAAGGTCATGGATTGGGGGAAGTCAGGTACAAGCGTGCTTGTTTGTGTGTTTGTATGTGTGCATGTGTGTGCGCGTGTGTTGTGAGCACGGTGTACAGATATGCTTTTATTTAAGTTTCTGCTTTGGTATTTGGGGATGGATTAATCAGGCGTTGCGTTTAGTGGGAATCAGTTTGAATTTCGAATGATGATGCTTGGAAAGAAAAGAGGAACAAAGATTAATTACAATATTGCGCTCTGCCACGGATTTCAATGGACTTCATCTTGGTCAGCGCAAAAATACTGTCACTGTAGCTTGTACGCATTGAGCTTGCAGCACACACTTGTGATTTGTACACATGCTCACACACAGTACCAGTACACAGGCATACATCCATATACACACATACACACACAAACACTCACATTCACACATACACGCAAATGTTGCAGTTGTACGACATTGTGTGTATGCTAATTTTGCTGGGCTCCTCTGCCATTTTAAGGGCCATCAGGCCTGGTTTCATCTACTACTGGCTCAAGGTAGGCTTGGTTGTGTGCCTCTGTGTTAGTAAGTAATGTGGACGCGTCTGTTTTGTGTATGTAGATGGTGGTTGATGTGATAACGCGTGTATGTGAGTGTAAATTCTGCAAGTGCATACACACTCTTCTTTAGATGTGCACAATTCAGAACGTGCACGCTGCCGGTCAATCTTTTCAAAATCGATATGGTAGTACCACTTCTGGGAGTGCGATAAACACTTGTTTGAATAAAAATGTAGCCAATTAGGTTCAGGCTGCCCCCTGTATGTTGGCAAGCTTAGTTCTAAAAATGAACCCCGTACCTTCAGGATATCACGTCAGAGTTCTTGAAGATGAGCGTGCTGTCGAGCGCCTTTGAAATTGCTGACAAGGTGCGAGTTGCTCTGAATGGTTAAATTTTTTGCAACAGGTAACAGCTCTTAGTCAGGAGGTGGCGGCTGTGTCAGCAGGAGAAGTGGAAAATGCATGTTTCTTCAAAAATCAGCAGCCTAAAAGGCTGATCAAGTGCCGCTTTGCAGCCTTTTTTAGCATTGCAATCTTCTCAGTGGTCTCTTTTGTGTCGCCCCCAACTCTTGTTAAGTGCTCTGTAAATTTTGAGTTGGCAGTGACTTTATTGTAGGAAAAGGTCAAATTCCAAGTATGTCCGATGTGATTTCTGTTCAGACATGAAAACTAAAGCAAGGCAGCAAATTGTGTCAACCCCCTGATTTATAGTGCTTATTGCTGCCTCTCGTGCGTGTGCCATGCGGATTTTAAGCTGCATGTGTTTGAGGCTCATTCTGGTATGCCTATCATTGGTTCCGACCATTCCCTGACTCCCTTGCATCCTCTCACGCAGATGCTTTGTAACTTTGGGCTGGATGTGCTTGAAGCTCTTTCCGGCACATGCACCCTGTGGGTGGTCGGCCGCAAAGGCACCATCCCTTTGATTGCCGATGCACTTGTGGCCTTCATGATTGTGCTGCTACATGCCATCGTCCTCATGTGCCAGGTTTGTGTGTATGTGTGAGGGTGTATGCTTTGCGTGTTTGTGTGTTTGTGTGTGTGTGAGAGAGAGTGTGTGTGTGGTATGTCTATGTGTGCATCTGAATGTTATTTGATGTGTGTGATTGCCTTGATTGTTGATGCGTGTGTGGATTTCCCTGGTGTGCTGCTGCATGCCATCGTCCTTGTGTGGCCCAAACCGTATATACAGAAATACGGCGCATTTTTATATGCCGCATATGATATGGTACCGTATGTGACTATTTCCCACCGTATCCGGACCGTATGACCGTACTGGGTTTTGACCAACTGTATATTTACAGTTTAGACTGTAGATACACTGTATGGACCGTATTTGCAGGTGGTGCACCCCAAAGACTCGGGTTCGGTTCCCAACAACAGCAGTTTTTTTGCTCTTTTAGGTCAATTTTTATTCTCTCGCCTCTTGTTAATTGGGCACTTGCTTTGCTTCCTACCTTCTATAATTGCATGTTTTTTGGAATAGTTGTATTGGTGGTTATGGTTGTTGAATCTTTCTTTGCACTGAAAAAGGCCATTTTGGGGTCATTTGGCTTGAAGTAGGCCTAGCTTCCTAACCATTCATTTTTTGGGTATAAAGATTGGGTCATGCGTGCTCAGCTCTCAAAAGGAATTCTCTATGAATTAATTTTGAGTGAATCCATTTCCCCTCATATACGGTATATACGTTAATATACAGCGCACATACAGTACATGGAAATCCCATGTACGGTTTGGGCCAACCCTGGCACGTAAGATACATCAAGATTCCTTAATTTGTTTTCATGCAGGGTCTGGTGCTAGCGGTGGCCCTGAACAGCAAAAAGAACGGCCTGCTTGCTCTTCTTATTGCTAACAACTTTGTGGAGATCAAAGGAGCGGTGAGACGAGGCTGAGATTGAGATGCTACTCATATCTCGCACCTGTAGAGTGTCATTGAAACGATGACTTGTGGCCACCCCCTCCCTTGCGTAAAAACGCACATCAACACAAACTCAAAAAGGGCTCTCAACAGCAAAGTGTGCGTTTGACAAAGCATCCAGACCTCCCACACCATTGCATTGTGGTATCAACAAGACCGTGGCATCTGAGGCACTCCCTACAGCGTGCTTCTCTTGCAATGAAGGATATAGATCCCCTTCAACACGCTTGTGTCTGCCTTGCAAGACCTACTCATTCTCACTGTTGCATACACTAACCCACTAGTTTCTACCGATCTCTTGCTCGAGTTATCTTCATTCTGCCAATGCTTTGGCTCTGATTCTGAACTTCAGATCAATCGCTGGTCCTTATTGGCATGACCTTCTACTGTACTCTACCTTCTACCATATTGCACCCAGTTTCTGCTTGTTTGTATGACTTCCATCCTGTCTGTGCTCTTATTCTGCATGGACAGGTGTTCAAACGCTGGGACGTGCCCAGGATTTGGGGGCTCGTGTGCATGGTGAGAAAAAAGCAGAAAAATTGCACAGATCATACTGGGAAAAGCAAGCCCCCCTTTCAGGCAAGAAAATCCATGCCCCCATTCAAGCACAGATAAGGGTGCCCATACACAGCTTATTACCACAATAAACACCAAAACGAAAGAAAAACACAAGCAAGGAGGGCAAACATGATAATCGTCTGGGCTTCCATACTTTGGTCCCTGACCTGATCCCTCATGCTGCAATCCCTTGTGTGCAGCACCTCTGTAACATTTGCATCAGCAAAAGAAGAGGGCCTTCAGCTGTACCGATTCTTATGTATGTAATATATATAATATATACAATGCACCAGGAAACAGCGCTGAACATCCATCCCAAAATGTGTGCCCAAACCTAGCAGGTTCTTGTGTTTTGCGCTCCTTATTTTTAGATCTGTGTACAAAAGTTGCGGAGCACCCACATTAGCACACACAGCACTCAGCAACTATTTAGCCATTCAAGTGTAAATGGATATGCATTGCACGTACAGACTGTTTGGTTCCTGTTGTAATTTGTATATGATGTGACATAGAGCGCACGCGCAGCAACCTCTCGACCGTCCAGTTGTGTATGAAAGACACAAACCACCTCGTTTTTGCGTTGCTTGCACACAGGACATCGTGGAGCGCTTGCACTTAGTGGCCATCCTGATTTTCGTGGTTATAGAGGACATGGACTCCAGCGGCACCTGGGTGCCTAGCAACAACATCCTGAGGGAGAGCTTCAAGATTTTGGGGTCTGAGGTGGGTACAAGAATACAAGCGTGTTGCGTGTTGCTATATGTGCTAGCATGTATACTGTATACGTTTGTAAGTGAATGACAAGCATGAATAACCTTAATTTTACTTTGAGACAAACTTAAGGGCATTTTGTTTCAAAACCTGACAAAGACATCACGGGCCTTGACTTGGGTGCTTGGCAACAACGCTGTAGGATGAAGTGTAAAGCGAGCTCCAGAACTTTGAGGTTAGTGGTAGTGGTTGGTGCAATATGGATTGCAGGGTTGCCTTGCATGCACCACGGCGATTTAAAGTATGCACCACATCATCATTGCACCACATCATCATTACACCACATCATCATTACACCACATCATCATTACACCACATCATCATTACACCACATCACCACGACCACCGCTTCCGCCACCACCACCACCACGCCACTGGAGCCATCAAAGACCTTGTCAAAACAAAAAAGATCGTTTAGATTGTAGAAAGGGTTTCTGGGACAGTTTCGTGTGATCCACACAACTCCCTTTCTAGGTGCCAAGTGGAGTTTTTTAGTCGTAAAATCAGTCCCAGCCTGGAAGCAGAGATTCAATTTTGGTGCGCTTGTCTTAATCAGTACCAGCCCTGATTCTAACTTGGAGGGCTTTTAAAACTTACGCGCAGGTCATCATAGACATCCTCAAGCACGCCATGCTGGGGAAATTTAATGATGTACGTCCTGGACTGTATCGGGAATACATGAAGGTGTGTGATCACAGCAAGGCTGGTGTTGTGGCTCGTGTGTGATGTGTATGTCAAGGAGAGGCCAGTGTGTGATGTGTGATGTGTGGTGTGTGATGTGTATGTGAAGGAGAGGCCAGCCAAAGTTCTTCATGATGCTGTGTGCTTGAGCTAAAGCTCTGCATGATGCTGTGGGCTTGGGCCAAAGCTATTAATGATGCTGTATGCTTGATTTGCAAATGCTCCAGCCTGAACTACCATAGCCACTCCGTCTACCTTTATGCTGCATTGGATCTGTGTGACAAAGCCTGCCAAATGCCTGCTCACAGTCACAAACCCTGCACTTGTTTTGTTTCTAAATCAAAAGCAACAAACATAGCTCAAGGTCTGTGCTCAGGACGCCGGCACCAGGTGCCCAAGCTTCCAACTTCTGGAAACCGTTCCTGCGCTGTGCTTTTATGCCGTGCAGGATCTGTGCGACAAAGCTGCCAGCGCACAGTCGCACACCCTGCACAAGCTGCTGGGGTTCCACCACTTAGCACCTGGTTGCCTTGTGCTGCGCACGCTGACCACGCTGTTCTGGATCAACCTGGAGACGTGGGATGCCTACCAGGTGAGTGTGTGCTTAAATGTGGATGTATTGTAATTCAAGAGTTTATGGGAAAAAGATGTGTATGTGTGTTTGAATGCAGACACCTTCTAATTCAAGAGTGTATGAGGAAATTATGCGCAGGCAGTGGAAACTATTCCTTGCATAGAGAGACCACTTTGGTACATAGCATTTTGTACCTTGACCACAGAGAAATGAGGGGAGATTGATGGGATTTAAGGGGGGTGCAGGCCATGAATGACAGTCTCACAGTCGCTGCACATGGAAGCATACAGATTGATGTCTTCAACTACCACACACCACACACACACACATACACACACACACAACACACACACGCACGCACGCACACACACACACACGCACACACCACAACAGTGTCAAATAAATATTTTACTGATTCAGGTCACTTTCCGCATTTGTGTGACCCTTGCGATCTGGCTTGGGCTGCTGGTGGCTAAGCCAATTATGGGGTACACACTGAAGATGGTGGCACACAGGTGGGGCTTGCTGGTGGGGCTTGCTGTGGTGGGTGGGACCTACTGGGGTTTGCTGGTGGGGTGATTGCTGTGGTAGGGTGGGGTACACGCTGAAGGTGGCGGCACACAGGTGTGGGTTGAAGACGCAGCACAGGTGTGGTGTCTTCAAAAGACACAGCAATAGTCATACTATGATACCACAAGCCTCTCCTCTCTTTTCAATTTAGTAGAGCATGACCACAAAGCCCAATCCTGGCAAGTATATTGAAAATGCAAAAATGCCAACCTCATTTGTTTTGCTATTGGTAAATTGCGCCCAGCTGTGCAGCACGACCTCAGGCTCTTACAATGCTATGCATGCATTGCGTCTTTGTGGCAGCAGATTGCATCGAGAGCAACTCCTCTAAAGTCACGTTCTGAATGTGAACATTTTTGTATATTGCGTAAAAACGCACACACGTATAGTTGGCATAAGCCATTTATATAAGGTGTATGTACGGTATTTTTAGCACGGAAATGTTGGTCAGAACCACGTATATACGGTTCTGGCCAACCCTAGACACACGTGTCCTCCTCCCAGTTGCCACTTAATCCACCCTGCTCTCCTGGTCATATGTCTGTGCTTTTTGTCTGTCTCTGTCTCTCTCTGTCGCTGTCTCTGTCTGTCTCAGTGCTTCTCTATCTGTCTTTCTCTGTCTCCGTCTCCGTCTCCGTCTCTGTATCTATCTCTGTCTATTTGTTTCGATGCCTCTGTCTCAGTGTCTGTGCATCTTTCTGCTAACACTTCGCCCACGCCCCAATGATCACTCTAATCCCTACACCGCAAGTTATGTTCTGTACTACACCAAGCGCTCCAACACACTATCAAAGTTGTGCTAACACTTCACGCACACACCAATCATTTTCCCTTTGACCTCCCATAACTCAAGGTATGTCCGGTACTACACCAAGCGCTACAACACCAAGGGCAGGGACCATTCGACCCGCACAAGCCTCGTGAGCGCACGCCCCAGTGTGGTAGGCCTACCAACACCGGGCCAAGGGTCATGGTCCAAGTGGCGGGCCATCTTATCAGGCATGTGGATGACTGCAGCATTTGAGCGAAATTGCTCTGGAGCAGGGTGTAAAGTATGATGATATTTGAAAGACGTTTTTGGGGCCTAAGAGCCCTAGTCTAAATGGCACTGAAATACAAAAAAATCTAAGTTGGCGATGCGACTGATACAGGTGCCACTTATTAAAATGGTGTTGCCACATTTGTCACATCTCTGCAGGCCTTTCCAGCATATTGTGGAGCTAAGGGTCTGTACTAAAGCTTGCAACTCTTAGTAGCGACTGTTTGGTGTAGACTGCATTGCCCCCCTTCAAAAACGAACATTCTCTATCTGAAAACGTCCATTGGCAGTACCCTTCTTACCCTTTTCACTGTCTTTTCCGGCTATCGCAGGCATTAATCATGCTTGCATTTTTGCTGCTGGTAGTAATAATCAGCCATATGTACTGTTTTGTTATTTTCAGGCAAACGGAGCATACGAAGATCCTCAGGCGTAGTTTCCAGCCCTACTGCTGCTAATGGAGGAGCGCAAAATGAGATTTTGTTGCCAGCCTCACAGCAGCAGCAGCAGCAGCAGCAGCAGCAGCAGCAGCAACAGCCTTTACTGCAGCAGCCACTGCATGCAAAAGACGAGTAGGCTTGCAGCATGATGCAGGTACTTATCTAAGACGTCATTTGGGTTCTTGACTTTTAGGTGCAGCATAAACTAACTAGCCAGCACTGCAAATGTGCTACACCTTTTAGGTGGCCTCAGGTTCACAGGATCGCATCACGCTCAGCACCTCGCAACCGCCACAGCTCTTTGCGTCTGATGTTGAACAGGTCTTGCAGCTCTAAGGTTGTGGCTGATGGGATGTTGCCTGGTGCGGGCACCTACAAAGTCCTGGCTGTGTTATGCCTCAGGGATAGGTGACCAGTGTGATTCAATGTGGGGAACGGATCTCACTGCCTGCGTAGTTTATCTTTCTGGTTACCTATGTTGAAGTGTTTAGAAATAATGCTTCTACACTTGTGTATTATTTGTTATTTTGCTGCTTGAATTGATCTCATCCTGTTCAGGTCAACAGGTGTTAATCGTTTTTCAATAAAGTTTTCGTCAAAAACACGCTTTTATGATTTAATGATAGCTTCCGGAGTTGTGGGTATGGATCCTTTTGCATACCTCCCTTCTGGTCCTCGTGTGTGGCCTGTGACTTCATTTTGGCGGTGAGGAGCTTTTAGTAGTACTGTTATTTCAGTGATTCTTCCCTTAATCACGCTGAATGCATTGACAAAACCAGCGCAGCCTGTTCTCATTTTTCTTATTATATGCCGTAGATTGCGCTGCACCCTGAAAGCTTCCTTTAGCTTGCTATTTGTCTCATATCATGCGAAAGATTTCACCTTCCGCTAGCCTCTGCCTGTATTTATGCGTCCCACGTTTGTTAAATTGCAAACACTCGGGAGGCCCATAACAAAGAGAGAGTGAGCTGTCATGCTAAGTCAGTGGCATGAACAAGCCCCGAGGCCTGAGGTCAGTTCTTGGTTGTTTGGCCAAGCAGATGGCTCTCTCACGCCAATACTCGCTTTTATCCATTTCAAACAGGCATTTGTCCTTACTGTGTAATGCTTGAGCCATCGCCTTTTTCATTTCTCTCGGAAGATAAGGGAGGGAGGAGGCGCATTTCAACCGTGGTTCCGAATTTCACCCGTGGTTTATTTCAATTGTTTCAACCACACTTCAACCGAGGTCTAAAATGTTTGACGTACACCGTACAGGGAGACTTTTGCAAATGTAATGGTTCATGTCTGCAATCCATGCTTAATCTGGAATCATGACTCGTCGTGTCTGAGAGCTTTTGCAACGAAGGCTGCCTTTTTTCTGTAATACTTGCGTCTTCCTGGGAAGAGGAGATGCTGTACATAACTATGTGGCCGAGAAAACCTTAATGTGTCAGCATCAAAACTAGGCAAGCCAGGTTTTCTTTCCAGCTGGGACCGTGTCGCTCAAACATATCTGATGGTAAAATAGTCCCAGTTCAAGAATAGCTCTACAAAAAAAGAATTGCAAAAGTGTGATCACGACATCACGACGAACTTGATTTCACAACCAACTTGACTGCCACAACGTTGGACGTGGATCAGAAAAAGGCTGCTCTCTTACATGAAAAAAAGAAGGCACACTCGATGTCCCTCTCCTCGGGTGTTCACATATTTACGAGCTGCCTTAGCTGGGCGTGTTATTCCCATGCAAGAGCTTGCAGCGTAATTTGAAGCATAGGAGAGAGATGTTTGGAGAGACGCTGAGTTGATGGACCCCAACACGCACGACAACAAACTGGCCACTTATCATTCTTGGTTTGCCATCCCTTTTTCTAGAAATGAGCGTATGCCGACTATTGTACCATGGTATCTTCGTCTTGATCTGTCCAAACATGCTATGCGCAATGTCAGTAGATTGCGCTTGCGTGCGCATACTTTGAAAGTTGAGGCAGCAGCGTGGCTTGAAGATGGTTTTCGCGTATGTGACCAGTGTCCTGGTGAAGATGAACTCGTTCAGAACGAGGTGCATGCTCTTTTAGTTTGCCAAGACCATCGAGTTTGTGAGCTGAGGAAACAGTTTTCCTTTCTGTTTACACCTTTTTTTGAGGACTTTTCAGCAGCCCAACCCTTTTTGCTGCAACAGGTCACCAAATAACTTGTTCTTGATTTCCTTTCTCAGCAGAACACTAGACTTTTCTTTTTCTTTCTGAGCTTATGGATTTTATTTGTGGCTGGCCGAGACCAGTCAGCAGCCGATCAGCTAAACAACCTGCCTGGTTGAAGGTCATCCCCCATTGTAACCATTATTTCTCTTCATCCTGCTTGGCATCAAGTCCTGAGTCCGGCTGTGTCATTCTTACATTCTTACAGCATTTGGAGACAAACGTATTTGGAGAAAGCCAATCTTTTCTAAGCTATAAGGCTCTCAGTTTGTCTAGCAATCCATAGGCCCTAGACACTTCGTATCATAGGGTCCAACTGAACACCTGAGCAGACTTCCACGTTGTCGTCGCAAATAAGGCTGCTACACTGAAAAGCCACCCGAGAATTGACGGAACGCACAGGAAAGCGGATGTGTCGAACTTTTTCCTCAGAGCACAAACAACCGTGTCTTTACACATCAAAAGGGCACGCACTTCATCTTAAATCTGCTCATAAGCACAACGGTCACATAAAAGAGAGCTTTCATGATTTCAAGATGCTGTCATCACCATGAGGGTATGCACCCTGCCCTAAGCCTAAAACGGCTAACATTCCGCAAGACATGTTGGACAGATCCAGGAGCATATGTCTCGGCAAAGGAGGTGCACGCACATTGTGACCAGAAGGTACTGCAAAGAGAGATTGAAAATTTGCCAACTTGCTGTTTGTGCCTTGTAGGTTGAATCCCTCAACATCTCTCCACATTGTCTGCAATTTGTTGTGTTGAAGGCAGAGCACAACAAAGAAGTTGAATTCTAAATGTAGCACACTAGGAAGAATCCATGCTCAAACATAAATTGGCAAAGGCGAATGCACATGCGCGCACCCACACTCTCAAGCACGTGCAAGCATGCCCACACACGCACACAAGCACACTTACACAGAAAATTGCAAACACACACAAAAACATGAAAGAATTTAAAGAAGACGTTAATACGTGGAAAAGCACACAAAAGCCCGAAATAACTTTTAATACCGACTCCTATGAACTATGGCAGCAATGCTTCCTAACATAAGGAGGAACACGTCACAAACTCTCAAACCCCTCGTGACCTCATCATGCGTGCTTACCAAGATGGAGCTACTTTTGCTGAGTATCTTGTCTGGGCATTCTCAAGCCTGTGCACAGCATTTGCGTGAAGCTTATGATGCATCGGCATCCTTGGGGCCTTTGCACCACGGTCATACCATGCTTTTGCCTAAGCATCATCAGGCCTGTGCGCCACGACCACACCCATACTCTGGCCTAAGCTTCACCGGGCCTGTGTGCCAAAGTGACACCCATGCTCTGACCTAAGCTTCACCGGACCAGTGCGCCACAGTGGATGGATGACACCTTCGCTACTGCCTTCGCCCTAAGCATCTTCAGGCCTGTGCACCACCGTCACACCCATGCTCTTGCAAGTGCGCACTATGCTCTTGCAGATGGCCTGCAAACATGTGCACGTGAAGCTGGCAGTTGAGGACGCAAGCCCGTAAAAATGCGCACATGAAAGCTGGAGGCCTGTGTAGCCCCAAAAGCAAAGGTGAGACAGCCACTGCAAGGGGGACGCTGTTATGCATCAAATGGGTCATTGTTAGCACGTGAAAACACAGTACAGGACGTTCTGCAAAAAAAGTATGCACAAAATGCTTGCATATGAACAGTAGCAGCGCAGATCTGGCAGAACATAAAAAACAGCGACCGACAGCTGCTCAGGAGCAGCAAAGACTGGGCAGATGAATCATTTTAGTTTTGTTGCTTGGCTTGCCACGGCAGGCAGGCAAACAGACTTTTGTGTTCACTTCTCCCTGTATGTTATCTCCCTGTATGTTTTTTAACTTGCATTCAATGCAATGAGCCCAGGCACACCCTACAACAAGTAAGACAGCCACGTGTTAGCTGGTAGGGAAATGCCTGATTTGAACACTAGCTTGGGTCTCGGGGCCTAGATTCAAACCTACGCTGCTTCAGCAGTGTGACAAGCAGCAGCAGTTCAGCAAGGAACAACAAACTCACTTGTGCTGTCTACTGCTGACCAGCAATACTGGCTGTGTTACCACAAGAGTGACAGAGTTTTCCAACCTACTCCTGCCCTTTTACCTGCAAATCAAGGTCTGGGGTGTCCTGCTGCTTGAGGCGCGCAATCTCGTAGATGTGCTTTAAGGAGATGGTGGCAGCCACTTCCTGGCCTGGACGATCTGCCCCACGCGCTAAACCTGCATGTGTGACACATAATGTGTGTACGTGCGTTTGCATATGTATGTGTGATAGGTAAGGGTGGGTAATAGGGTGTCTGATTTGCCTGCGAGGCTCGGCGAGCCTCAACGAGGCTCGGCACTCGCTGGAGAGGCGCTAGTTGGCATTACGGTTTAAAACATCACTTTCTCAAATCTGCACGGATTGAGCCGAAACTTTTTCTGTTGCTCGCTTATATATATCAATGAATAGTAACATTGAGACCAGGTGGAAAATATGGGCGTGTGAGGCAGGTAAATTCGGTTAGCAGTTTACCCCCCCCTCCCAAGTGTTGCACACGGTTAGCAGTTACCC
>Ga0307948_1001211_pt1 | contig 18144 bp, 14 predicted proteins | sample OrgLakmetagen280_FD_201824 | JGI IMG/M metagenome (GOLD analysis project Ga0307948, IMG submission 201824) | Saline water microbial communities from Organic Lake, Antarctica - #280 | ecosystem: Environmental > Aquatic > Non-marine Saline and Alkaline > Saline | place: Antarctica: Organic Lake...
GTCCATTTGACTTTGAAGGGAACGGCATGCTCAACCAATGTCACTGGTTGCGCACACTTGCGTCGCAGTCCATTTGACTTTGAAGGGAACGGCATGCTCAACCAATTTCACTGGTTGCACACACTTGCATCGCAGTCCATTTGACTTTGACAGGAAAGGCATGCTCAACCAATCTCACTGGTTGCGATGTATATAAACACTTGCGTTGCAGTCCATTTGACTTTGACGGGAACGGCATGCTCAACCAAGACGAAGTCCGCGCTGCTTTGCTTCGATACTTTGGCAACTGTACTTACTACGTGCGAGTAAGTGCCCGTGCCTTCTGCAGAATCATACGGCCATGCATCGCAGGCTTTGGCTTTCATGTGAATGAATGCAGCGTGGCATATGCCAGTGCAAGTAATGTATGTCTAACAACGCATGTGACATGCGGGCGTGCTGCATCTGTTTTTTTATCACGCGTATAGCAGGCACGATGCATGCTAAGTGTCATTTACCCTTTTACATGTTTCTTCACAAGAGACACTTTTAAACCTCGCTTTTGTTCAATGTGTTCCGCTTGGATTCTCCTGGACAGGCCTTTTGCTTTGTTCTGTGCAACGGCTGCACGCCGGTGTACAAGGTTGGCCAGAATCATATATTTATACGATGTACACTCACAAGTCGGGCAGGAAAATCTTTGAATGCACGTTCACGCACAGCGTTAAGTGTGTTCTGACCAGCCTTTTTGCTGTGTGCACATAGCGCGTGCACATTGTTCCTGCACAAAATATATACCTATCCTTGCTCCATGTTTCGTGCCGCTTCAGGACACTCTTGCCTCTAGTGCAGAGTACTGCAAGATTGAGGGGCGCTCGCAGTTTAATCCTGCAGACTCGGCCCTGCGGAGAGTGTGTGGAGTCACAGGTGCGTCGTTTGTCCTGCCGTGCGTTTGCAGCACATGTGTAGTGCTGCAGACTGTGTGTGAGCAGCTCTCATGCCACGCCACCGGCTGCACTATGTGAACGCATAATTTTTGACCCATAGGTTGCATCCCCTGTGTAGCGGTCTCAGCCTCATCTCTCCCCCTAGCATTTGGAGGCAGAGATTTAGCATCTGACCCCGCTGGATTTTGGTGTACTTTAGATCCCTCTGTGTCTGCTCTTGTATACTTGCCTCTAGAGTCCTCTGTGCTCTGTGCTCTTGTATACTCTGCTCTTGTGTGCTCTTGTATACTCTGTATCTGTGCTCTTTTGTGCTCTTGTATACTCTGCTCTTGTATACTTGCAGCCGACTCTGATTGGTTGATTAGGCAGCCACCAAACTGGCGCATCGACAATGAGTGGATGCCGGCTTCCGGTGATGTGGATTCAAGCGTGGAGGACATGTACCCATTCCTCACAAACCCACACCTTCCAAGGGAATGCAGGTAGGAGCAGGCTCGCACAGCATCTAGCTGAAGCCTTGAACAGTCGCAGTGTGGCAATACCAATGATGGTGTGTGCTGCCTGTGCTGGTATTGGCCAGAACTGTTCATGTACAGTGTACATACCGTATTTTTGGCAGGAAAAATCACAAGTATACGGTCATGTATGGTGTTTTTATACGGTTCTGGCCAACCCTACTTATGTGCACCCAATTTCCTCGGGGGGGTCCCACTCTAAAAATCTAGGTTCAGACAATGGCCACACTCCTTGCACCTTGCTTGATACCTAAGTACGCATTTATATTCTCATTCTTAAGGCTTGCAACCCTGCACCACCAATCCTTGCGGATTGCAGTGAGGGACAGGTGAACAAATGCGCGTTTAAATCCTAACACAAAAATCGATCCTGGCTCACAATCACGCATGCGCTTATCGTGCCATACACTTTCCCACTCATGGTTGCCAGGGACATAGGGCCTGATAAGCTCATCCTCGCCAGTCATTTAGACGTACAGGGTCACACTGGCCCGTGCTACTCAGGATACGACATCTTGCTCCCTTAGTGCGCTCTTGAGCGCATATTAGGGACTCATCTTCTGGTGCTACACACGTGCTTGCTATGCACAGGCCCTTTCCTGACTACGACCCAGCTTTGAGTGGAAAGGTGTACGACCCCACAGCTACGCCAATCACGTGCCCAGAGTGCTTTCTCACCGATGGCTCCAGGTGATTCCTATCGCAGTATTCGGAAACGTGCCTCCGGCAGGCATCCCTTGTGTCCTGTGGAGCGTGGCTCATGCTTGCATGCGCAGGAAAGCGCTCACAGTGTGCCAAGGTGTGGTGTGTGTGGGGTTTGTAGGTTTGTACGTGCTGGAGTGAGTGGCTGCAGAGGCATCCAAATGGTGCTGTGTGAGGCTGCAGCAAGTGCGTTTTACATATTGCTGTAAGCACAGCTCAATGTGAGCACAGAGGCATACGTGTTGTGCTAGCTTGAGTGAGGTTGCAGAAAGAGCCACAAATGCTCACGCTGGTGTGTAGGGATTGCGTGTGTGTCTGTGTGTGTGTCTGTGTGTCTGTGTGTGTGATGACAGTGAAGGCAACTGTTTTCTGCCCAAGCTACTCTTTGTACATGAATAGATTTGTTCTAAAATGGTGCCCTTTCACAAAAGCAGGTCACAAACTGAATCCGTACAAGACACCTGTCAGGGAAATATATTAGGTGCCGTAAATGCATTTGTGTGTGCGGTGTGCATTCATGCACTTAAAAGCCAAACACATTTATGAGCCTATATTTGTGACAGGTGACTCCCTGCGTACACTTGAAAGCATGTGAGCATGACCTGCAAATGCGCCTGTGTTTGTGACAGGCAACTTCTGTGTAGGTGCACACTGTACAAATATAATGTCACAGTGTTACGTGAAGCACTTTTGATGCCTTGCCAAACCTACATCACAGTATCGGCTTCTGTGTTCTTTGACCTTGCTCATGATGGTTTTTACACCTCCTAGAGCAGCAGGGGTAAGATCACAGCCAAGCTACTATTTCAACCCTCTCCCGTAAAGCAGCAGTCTTTTCTTGCCTCAAAATTTCTGCAGAGTCCCTCCACACTATTACAATCGTTCCACTCGGTCCAACAAGAACTACCAGGCTGCGATGCTGGTCTTGCGTCAAGTCTTCACGGATGTGGTGAGGGAACAAACTAGGCTGCAAGTTCAGGGAAATGAGTAGAGTCGGCCAGAACCATATATATGGTGCATATACGGTATCTTTGTCAGGGAAGTCACTGGTTATTCGGTCATATACGGTGCATATAAATGTATATGGCCAACCCTAAAAACGCGGGCTGGAGACTTGGATACAGGATGCACAAGCAGTTCGGAAAGGACTCTCTGAAAAAGGGGTCATTCTAATTCTAACAATTAGGTAGCTACAGGTATTGCTGAAAGCCTGAGAAGACGTGGTAGGCCAAATGCAATGTTGATTTTGAAACGTCCATGCGCACACCATGCAGTCTTTGTCCCACATCCACCTGTATCGGTGTCCACCTGTATCGCTGTCCCACCTCCACCTGTCCCACATCCACCTAAATCGCTGCTGTCCCACCTCTCCACCTGTCCCACCTCCACCTGTATCGGTGTCCACCTGTATCGCTGTCCCACCTTCACCTGTTCCACATCCAACTGTATCGCTATCCCACATCCACCTGTCCCACATCCACCTGTATTGCTGTCCCACATCCACCTGTATCGGTGACTGTTATGATTACAAAGGACACGCAAGCCCGCAAATTTAGTATGCACACACCAGAGCAAAGGTTGCTATGCTTACAAATCGGAATGCGTGCAGATCAGCTCATCGGTACAAGCGTGTGCACAAGCAATCTCAGATCAGACGGAAGCATGAACGCGCTGTTTTGCTTTGTTACAGATGAGGAGTTACAGACTGAATATTTGATGCACCGCACCTTAAGGTCCTTGGCAAAGCATTCATGTCAAGTAGCAAAAAGAATTGTATTTATACCTCATGATTGGGGTTGGCCAAAACCATACATATATATCATGTATGCACAATTTACAAACAAAATGACAGCAGGGAGTCCACCGTACGTATGGTCTTGTATGGCACGTATGGTCGTATACAATTCAAGAAAACATAAAAAAGAAATCTATCTTCAATGCTTCGAGAGCAGATATTCTTGTATATCAAAAAGAACATGTTCATAAATGATCATACACAAACGTATACAGCCATCTCTTCTCATGATGCTTTGCACCTGCAGGACCTTGACGGGGCTTACTTTCCTTACTTCAACATGTCCGATGACCGACAGGTAAGAATGGGAGGTAAAAACGAGGCAGCTCCACACACCATGTGTTATGAGCTGCCAACCTTGTGCTGGGAACTGGGAAGCTCTTTACTTATTAAGAGAGGAAATAGGTAGTAGCGACTACTGATGCGTGAAAGCTCAAACTTGACATTAAGAAGCACAGGACAAAAAGAGGCGCGTTAGAAAGGCACGTGACGCTGGAATGGAATGGACCAATGAGGGTGGATTTATTTTGGGGCAAGAGGAGCATCTTGTAAATACTTGGCATTCTTTTTCTGGCCCTCTAGCATACCTGTCATGCTGAATCAGTGGCATGGGCAAATTATGTGTTGTTCCTGGGATTTGTAATCTGATCGATGTAGTTCTTGCCTGCGACCCATCTTCAAGCTGGTCATTATTTATCGTGACATAAAAGAGGAATTGCAGGATGCTAAAAAAGAGTGAACAGGCATTAAAGCTGCTCCATGCATCATTCATGTCAAACAGTGGGTGTGCTCAACATAAGAAGCTATGGATTGCTCTACCAAACGGCTCTGGCACTGTTGCACACAGTACAGTGGTGGGTGCACACAGTGCAGTTGCACACAGTACAGTCGCAAACAGTGCAGTCACACACAGTACAGTCGCACAGTACAGTTGCACACAGTGCAGTCGCACAGTACAGTCGCACACAGTGCAGTCACACACAGTACAGTCGCACACAGTGCAGTCACACACAGTACAGTCGCACACAGTACAACCGCACACAGTACAGTCGCACACAGTACAGTCGCACACAGTACAGTCGCACACAGTTCAGTCACACACAGTACAGTTGCACACAGTGCAGTCGCACAGTACAGTCGCACAGTACATTCGCACACAGTACAGTCGCACAGTACAGTCGCTCACAGTACAGTCGCACACAGTACAGTCGCACACAGTGCAGTCGCACAGTACAGTCGCACACAGTACAGTCGCACACAGTACAGTTGCACACAGTACAGTTGCACACAGTACAGTCGCACCCAGCACAGTCGCACACAGTACAGTGGTGGGTGCCTCTTGTTCACGTGATAACTTGCCAAAAGTTGGTTCATTTTATTTCAACCAACAAAGCTTACTCACTGGTCAAAGCTGTGTGTGTGACTGACCGACGCGCACTTGGGGAGTCCTTTCCATATGTACATGCGCATCCAGACCTCAACTTTGTCACTCACATGCTGCGCTTCCTGTGTGCCTTTTATGCTTGCAGTACAGCCTGTTTTCCGACAAGCTGCTCGCGCCAGACATGCCAACCGAGACCGTGTCTTACGCGCAGTTTGACTACAACCTGCAGACTGCGTTTCATCTTGACTTTATGCTTGATAAGTGAGTGGCTTTAGGTAGCATTGAATCAAACTTGACCATGGTAAATTGTGGCGAGATTGGTAAGGATTGTGTGAGGGTTAAATAGTTATTGTTGTTGTTTCAAACAATAGCAAACCATAAAAGAGGCACTTATGATTACGGCGTGCAGTAAAGCTGGGCTTAAAAAAGTGGCTCTCACAAAGGGGGCATGGATTGTCATAAATTGCGTCTAGGTAAAATGCATGGAATGTGTGGGGCTTAGTCTGCCGCAACAGGCAGTAATCCTGCAGTGTATCTGGTAAAGTGCAGCTGTCGCGTATCTGGTTATCTTTACGCTTGATGCGATGTCACAGTTAATGAGGTCTAACCGAGACGTGACAATTGCTGGTATCTGGTAAAGCTTTCGTGCCTCCTCCTCCTGCCGCTCGGCCATGCATTCATGTGCATACGTGCATAGAGCTAAGCCCTTGGTATTGCAAAGGGCTAAGGTTTACTTTCAAAGGTTCGGGCGGCCTGCTGGTCGAGCATCTGAAACACGTCTGCATTAATTTGTTCCCACCTCCATCTCTGCGGAGCAAAGCTGCTCAGCCCACAATTGCAATGAGCTCAAACCACCTCCAACCTCGCAGCGCAGATCCGCTCATCTTCCTCAGCATATGCAGCACATTTGCATTGTTGCGATGCCACTTCCCGTCCTTACATTACGCAGAGCAAAATTACTCTCCCCGTGGTGCTTCAATGGGCGGCTGCTCAAACTCCGTCCCAGCTACGACCCGGATGCAGAAGAGGTGGACACTCAGGCCGCAATGAAGGCAGCTGGCATACAATTAAGGTGTGCTGTATGACCTCAATGAAGTGTACAGGCTGTACACTCAGGAAGGCTGTACACTCAGGCCGCAATGAAGGCAGCTGACATGCCTTTATGGTGTGCTGTATGAACTCAACGTCTTGAACCAGGTGCAGCCGTGATAACTTAAACGACGTACACAACAATTTAGAGAAGCCTTAGTCCTGGTTGGGTCTAGGCCAAAATTTAAAAGGAAGGACACAGTTTAAGCATTATGTCCAGGTCTTTGCACTTGTGGATTGGTTTGTATTTCTTTGTTTGTACCTTTAGAAAAGGGGGTTTTTAAATCTCCTGCCTTGACCCTTGGCTGGTACACATGCTTGTTGATGGTTTTAAATTCCAAGGACAGATGCTGCAAAAAATGTTTGACTCGTCTTGGCTCTGGCATGACGACTCTGCGCAGCATTTTATGCCCAGTGCCGCACACGTGTCACTGGGGATTAAGTGCTGCATGAAATCATGTGCACACAACTGCAGCTTTACACACATGGACACACGCATGCATGCACACAACAGGTCTGACTGGTGACCTCCTAACACACATGCACAACAGCTTTGACAAGCTCGTGTACACCCTTGCTTGCATCCCACATGCCTGCTGGTAATCTTATAATGTTTGCCCGTTTGCCAATCTCAACCCAAACTTAGAAGGAGCACATACACGTGTGCACACATGCGCGCACACAGCCAAAAACATACGCACTCCCCCCCCCCACACACACTCAAATTGACGCACACCACAACAGGTCTGACGGCAGCCACATCGTGGAGAACACGCGCATGCCCCACTATCCCAAGTCAAACGCACCAGGCTCAACGTTTCTGCTGCCATGCCCAGATGATTGGGGGGATGGGACACAGGTGCGGACTAGACAAAAGGTACTTTGGCTGCGATGGATGAGCTGTTGCAGCACACACACACACACACATACACACACACACACACACACACACACACACACACACACACACACACAACGCCAGCTTTTGCAGTGCGGCAAATTGGCTGCAATTTGTATATCTTGCTTCATCATACGTATTCCACTGCCACCTTACCGCCACCTCACATTGCAAAAGAAGTTGATCGTGATGACCAAAAATGGCACAGTTCTATTCCGTTTCAATCGTGAGATGGTGGTGGGATTATTTACGAGTAAAACAAAGATGAAGAAACAGAGAGAAACACAGAAAAAAGGCAAGTGTGGTATCACTTTGCTGCGCTACAAGAACTGGGTTCAAGTGTTACACACTGAACCAAGCAGTTCCCTGATCCTAGAGCAAGGGAAGGAGGTTTGGAATTGCTAGAAAAAAAGAGTCTCCAGGGAGGGCCAGTCAAAGGGGGCTTGCTGAGAGATTTGATTTGTGAAACAGCTTTAGGTGGTAATGAACAGTATTCTGCCAGTCCTCTTTCGTACCCACATCTTGAGTTAGACATGACATGGTGTGCTGGTATGGTGCTTATAGATAACATGTTGTGCTTGTAGATCACATGCCCACAGCCTCCGGCTCCCACCCTACCTCAGACACCCTCCTTGTACCCTACACGTATCTGACCTCATGTATTTTAGCATGTCTACTTCCCGTGGAGCCCAGACCCCCTCCTCCTCCTCCTCCTCCTCCTCCTCTTTCTCTTCCTCCTCCTCTTACTCAGCGCGCGGGACTAACCATACATTAACCATTCCTCACCATTGTGCTTCTCTCTGGCCATCCCTTCCCTTACAAACTGAACTTGTCCTGAGCCAACACACGCCTGTCCACAGGGCTCCACCTCCTTCAGCTACTTCAGATGGGCAAAGCGTGGTGACCTTGGCAGAGGCTTCAAATGGGGCAAGGCCCTCCCTGAATTCTGTTTTGACGAGCAGTGGCCGATCGGGGGCAAATGGAATGGCACACACGGCCTGTACCCAGACGAACCAAAAGTGAGTGGCACTATTAGTTCTATGTTGGCGCACATGTCACAGGGCCATTAAAAGGAACAGCCTGATAATGTTAAAAAGTGTGTGCGTGCTTTTAACATTAGCAAGCACCCCATCTAGATACATGTTATATATATACTGACATACATACATATATATATATATATATATCTTCATACTCAGCCACAGCACTTACGTTGCTCATACCTTTTAAAAACCTGCCACACAGGTGTATGGCGTCCTTGCTGGCATGCCTATCCTGCCAGGATGTGTGCCCACCACCTGCAAGCCCAAGTACATGGCACGCATGGGCCAAGGATCGCTGCATGCACAGGTGAGCGTATTAAATGTTCATACGTGCTCATGCAGGGGTGGGCGTGCCTTTGTATGCTATCCCCATGCATGTCCACATATGATACTCCTGCATGCTTGAGACAAAAGCTTCATAAGACGCTTTTACGGGCGCAAGCACAGGCAAGTAATTGTTTCCTTGTGAGAACCTGATAGCCTAAAATGATGAATGACTGCTGCCTGCTGCCTGCTGCTGCTTGCTTCCTGCACCTTGCCTGAATGACTGCTGCCTGCACCTTGCAGGTGTATTGTGTAGGTGCATGTAAATGCGCAGCACCTGTGTGCACCTCAGAGCTCAGAGTGCCACAGTGTGTGCCTCTGGGCTCATGCATACTTCTTCATGCAGGAGCTTGTCCCCCAGGTCCTGATGACAAAGCTCCTGTGTGCGTCGCCACAATCCCTGCATCGTATAACAAGGCTGCCTGCCACGTGTGATTATATTACGTTTGCATCGTGAGATGGCAGTGGATTATTCATTCACATGTGAGATATGAGTGATATCACTTTGCTTCACTCCAAGCACTGGAGTTCAAGTGTTACACACTGAACTCAGCAGTTTTTGTTGGTGGCCCTGCAACAAGGATTGACTATGTGTACTACATGCACCGATGCAAACCAGGCTCTTCCTTTCATTATGGACTCCTGGAATACTACTGGCCAGTACCGCTCAATGGTAGATTCCTGTGAGGACGCAGAGGGCGTGCCTCGCTGCTTTTATAGAGTGAGTTTTTTGTCGCGTCTGTTTGTGGCTACCTTCCTTTTTGTGGAAGTAATGCATAAGTAGGTATTCAATTAGGATTTGATTGGCCTGAAAAAGACGTGCAATTAAAATAATGCATGAAGCCTTCAGGGAAACTAAAAATACTTGTTCCTCTCTAGTATCCATGTCGATCTGTCTCTCAACACTTCATGTACCACGTTTGGAATAGCCAGCTCAACAGTCATACTTGCTGTGTCTATAAGACCTCCCTTCAAATAAAAGCTTATTTTGTTTGCTCAACCTTGTTGCTTGCTTAACCTCGTTGTTTGCTCAACCTTGTTGTTTGCTCGACCTTCTTCTGCAGGGCTTTAAGGACGCCTTCCGCTTGCGACTCCTTCCTAAAGACCGTGTGGCGTACCAAGGCCTGTTCCAGGCGTGCGTGGATAACTCCCTTGACTGCTCTGACGAGGTCTTCACTATGAGGGTCCTTGGGCAGGTGGGTTGCCGTGTGGTATGTACCCGCATAATATCACACATCCAGACGTACGCATGCATTCACACAGCAGCAGTCTTGAGTGATGCACTTTGAGGATTCCAGGGCTCTCAAATTCGTGTCGCGTGTGATTTGTTGCTTGACCACACTGCACGTTAACCTGAGATGACTTCACTGAATACCTCATTCCTCTGCTTTCAACTCTGACGTGCATCTTATCGATTGTGTCCTCGGGCCTGCCGATATCCGGTTTTTGGGGCGGAGCCCCTCAGGGCGTAGTCCCCCTTACTTTCATTCCACTTGCTGAGTCACCACGCTGAATGAATAAAGCTTTGAGCCTTCCAGGCCACTTCACGCCATAAGAATTGCACAGCCAGAAAGCTGATTTTGCGCTGATTCCAGCCATGCCCTCAGGTGTGCGGTCAAACACACTTGCATGGGAGGTGTTGCGAGGTCTCAGGCGAAAGTGCGAGCGTTGTGTTTCAATTAAATGAATAAATGAATAAATAATCATCAAGTGTCGAAGTTGTGATTCTGTAAGGAAACTCGTGCGTTACTCAGGCTGCAGCTTCCGGCACACCATTTCCATGGGGACCGGAAATCTTTAGGGTAAGAGATGGCGCTGCACAGGTCACACAGCTCCAGACACGGTATGGTATGACAGGGACTGTGCAAACGCAAGAGAGGGGGGGTGCAGGGGGGGCGCAGCCCTCCCTGTACTGTCTGACTCATTTGAATGCCGCTCTTCATTGCAAAGACCAGGCTGCCATCTCAGGAATGGTTGAACAGGAGCAGTGGGGTGCAGAGGGAACGCAGCCTCCCCCTGAATCGCTCTCACTACATTGGGTCTTCAATGCAGGTTGCAGCGCAGGCTCTGCCCCATTTTTTGTGATCCGTAGGATCACACCCACTTGTCTCCTCTGCTTTTTGCCTGGCGCAGTTGCCAGCCTGAAAGTGTGTGCCCTGCACCTCAGTGCCAGGAGTACTTGATCAAATTCCACACCCATGCATAATGAAAAGAAACAGTGAGATAAAAAAGGTGTTCCTTTTCCTTTATCATGTAAGTACCGGAGTCAAGTACCGTAGTTGAGGTGATTACCGCAGCAGATTAGTACCGTAATTGCCATGCAGGACCAAAACAGTGTTTGGTACCTCCAAGGTATGGTGTAATACTACCTCAATAACCATACAAAACTTAAAGCATGGGCGGCCTACCTCACTTGTTTTATTTTATCTTATGTGCATACGATAATCGCGTTTTTCAGCCAAACGCCAATCTTACAGACGTGCGTTCTGCAAGGTTTTGCTATATTTAATGCTTTGCACAAGAAATGTGTATGTGTACGTGCAACATTCTTGGATTGTTTTTCATTGCCCTCCAATCTTTGTTGTACCTCTGTGCTTCTCTCGCAGCTGTATTGGACCTTAACGGACTGCTGTCACCTTCTCCCTTGCAAATACTGTCCATTCAACTGCTGGGCGTCCCCAAACCCCCTTGCAAATACTGTCCATCATCTGCAGGGCGTCCCCAAACCCCCTTGCAAATACTGTCCATCATCTGCAGGGCGTCCCAAACCACCAGAAATGGTTTTGGACCTCTCGAAGCGTGTATATGGCGGTAGAGCCTGCCTATTTTTACATCATGAGTGGCGGTGTCCTGGGGGGGCAGATCACTAAGCTGGACCTGCGCTTCAGCCCGGGGTTCTGTGACATTGAGTACGGTGCCGTAGAAGACATCGACTGGCGCGATAGTGAACGGGTAAGCCCACTTGTGATATACTTCCGCGCTGTCATATGTCGATCACCCCAGAAATATGCCTCTGTTCTTCGCGGAGCAATTTGGCTGGCGTGTTAAAAAAAGGCAAGCCCTGCATTATCTTGCTGCAAGTCAGTGCTGTGTGTGTGTGTGTGTGTGTGTGTGTGTGTGTGTGTGTGTGTGTGTGTGTGTGTGTGTGAATGTGTGAGTATGCAGCGTTTTAAAGCCGCTTCCTGGACACTACCTGAGACCAATCGTGCGCACCCTTGCTTTTTAGCATAGTGAGCATTGCTGCTTGCATCCATGGCAAGAATGCCAACCCCTTCTTTCAGGTCATCATGAACAACCTCAAGATTTCCACCTCATGCTGAGACACGTCTCAGGACTTGCAAATCACAAACGAGCTTGTTGCTTGCCTTGTCCACTGCCCTCTTCCATCTCCGTCTCAGGTGTTGTCCTATCTGGTGCGGTCACTTGCAGCATTTCTCCTAATTTTGTTTGACTGGGTTGTATCTAATAGAGTTTATCTCTGTCTCAGGTGGGCGTGAATCAGGACGCGTCTGTGGCCCTGCGCAGCTCCAGAAATGCAGAGGTTTTCCTGGTAAGTCTATACCTATGTTGAACACCAGTCCTGGCACCCTTACATCAACAAATTGTAGGGATGAAGCTAGCCCACATCGCACTCTTATCTTCCTTGAGCCCATCTGACATATGCACCTGCAACCCTTGAGGAAAGCCCTGTTGTCTTGTTTTATGTAGATTTTATGTATGCTCCTCACACATCTATGTATGCTCCTGACACATCTATGTATGCTCCTGACACATCTATGTATGCTCCTGACACATCTGTGTATGCTCCTGACACATCTATGTATGCTCCTGGCACATGCACCCTCAGTCCTCAAGCAAATCAAACTGCCTTCTTCAAGGATGCTTTACATCCCTTGCAAATTCTCCTGGCATTCATTCAATCCTTACATACAACCCTCGCTATAGAGCTGAGATCCACACCTTGACACACACACACTACTCGCAGTCCTTGAGTAAAGCCCTGCCTGTCAAGGCTGAACAGCCTTCTGAGGGCGAAGAGGAGGAAGCAGAAGCGGACATGAACGATGAGGAGCGGGAAGAGAAGCAATCCACCACGAGTGAGGCAGGGGCGGCCCTGGCTCAAAAGCTGCAGAAGCAGCTTGTCATCACTAGCGGCTGGTGAGTTTCCTTGGTACTGAAAAGGATGGGTAATAAACGACTGGTGCTTACATCTTGTGATGTCGAGGGCAGATTGTGTTGGATCCACTCATATGCATGAATCGTTTAAACAGGCCTGGACTTGAGCACGTGGTTGTCTCTGAGGATGCTCTCTCCACTATTGACATGTGTACTTACACACACAGAGACCGTATGCTTGAGCTGATGTGCTAAGAATAGTCGACAGCATTGTTCGGCAAATAATTGATCATTGTGTGCGTTTGTGCGTGTGTGCGTTTGTCTCTGCTGCAGGTACATCAAGTCAGTGTGGAGGGAGGCCTATGTCAACGAGACGCTGTACCAAGACCCGTAAGTCACAAAACAAGGGTTTTACGGTTATTTGGTGCTCTATGATTGATACATGGATGGCTCATGGATGGCACATGAAACAAGGGAGGGCGGGGTGAGAGTACGGGTTTGCTTGCACACCTTTTTGAAGTAGCAAGGTCCTCCCTGCTTGCTGTCATGTGACAAACTACTCATCTCTGCCTCTTATCATTTGCCTTTCACTTCTCTCCCTCCCAATCACTTACACAAATTCACACATTAACTGCCTCAGAATTAAATCCCTTTGCTTACCAAACCTGACACTGCAGAAAAACTGCTGATGGTGTTAGCGACACGTCTCCAGGATTTGTGAACAAGGACGGTGAATTGGTGGTGCGTGTTTGTTTTTGATATCCATGGATGGCTTGCAAGGCTTACCCTGTCTCAGCAATCCGTGAGTCTGATGCTGCAACCTGCAGCAAAATTGGTGTGTCGGAATTGTCTAACGCCCACACTTTGCACATGGTCCGCTAGTTTTTCAGAGGGGCAACTGAGGCCCAAAACAGGCATGTTCTAACGTAAAAGGCATGTGCTCTTTGGCTCACGTGCATCCCAGTCGGTAAGGTCCACTGTTTTTAACATGTATTATGAATCCTGTCCGTGGGTGTAAATTCTCAAAGGGGGCTGACTGACCCCCAAATGGGCATATTATTCATTGTGTGCCCTGTTTTGCGACTTGTAAGCTTCTCTGCTCTGCAATCTACACAGCAATGCTGCGTTCCGAAGTCACAAGTCTTGGGCCCATGCTTGATTGGCTGCGGCGTGAACCCACTTTTTGCTGCCAGATCCTCATAACATATCATCTACTGCAGTGGTTTTTTGTTTAAAAGATTTTACGACAAACAAAGATCATTGCGATAGACATGATGTAAAGAGACCCAATGGCTGGCGAGCTAGGCAAATTGATATGCTATTTTCCATGGAAAGTACCCGTGAAGGGAATTCATACATTTATGTCTCGTCCTGTCAATCTACACACAGAGTGACTAAACTAGTTCTTAGCTCATGCTCTGGGAGCTTGTAACCTCAAAGCTTAGTTTGAAACTATCTTGGCTCTAGTTTGATGATGTGGTGTGTGAGTATTTGCCCCTTGAATGCTGTAAAGGAGCATGTTTGGGCCCTTTGCTCAGTTTTACAATGCTTAGTAATCCTGCAGAGGGTAACCTACAGAGGTAGCCATTGACAAAATGCCTGCACTTGTCACGTCTTCTTACTGCATTCCTTATCATGCTGTAGGAGCCTGGCAAGTTTTGGCGTCACAAGCGTCTGTGCCTGGACGATGTTGACTGCCTTGACAACAACATCATTTACAGGTATTGTTTATTCATGTGTGTGTGTGTGTGTGTGTGTGCGTGCGTGAATATGTGCATCGCTGTGTGTGGTCATATATGTGTGTTTGTGTGTGTTGAATTGTGTACGTGTGTGTGTTGATATGTGTACGTGTGTGTGTATAGAAACCTGCTTGGTGTGAGCGGAAGGTTGGAGTCATGCCACTCAACCTGGTTTAGTGTAAATCTAAATTCCGTCCATGACGGGTCGCCAAGGTCTCTCTGGCATTCAGGTCAGGCCTAACCTTTGATAATTACAGGCTAAGCCTTTAATAGGTGATACACAGGCTTAGACTTTAATAGGTTTAGGTCAGACTTAGCCTTTGATAGGTGGTACACAGGCTTAGCCTTTGATAGGTTTAGGTCATGCTTAGCCGTTGATACTCATGCTAACCGTTACTGCCAAAAAGGGCATTCTGCAGCTGTGCCCTTCATGTTTCCAAAACAAACGAGCGCCCTGCTTTGGAGAACTTTGTGTAAGCAGTGGGCAATTGTGAGAGGAATCGCCAATGTCAGAATGCAAACAAAATCCCCGGTGGATTGCTGGATTGCTGGATTGCTGCATCCCTGGAGTATAAAGTACTTGATGCTGCTTGCCTGCAACGTTCAGCTTCAGTATAACTGTTTATTTGAGTTGTACATTACGGGCCGAAAAGTATTATCTTGTGCACCCTGAAGTACCTTAACCAATGGATATCTCTTAAATTCAAACACCTTTTGTGGTCCCTTGTGTATCTCGAATTACTTGTGTTGGTGGATGTTTATTGTCCCTTGCTCTTCCTTGTCACGTCACCAATAACAGGAGCAACTAGCCAAGTCAATTTCGACTTCCTTTTTTTATTTTGCCTGTAGATCAAACGTTCTTTTCATCCGTCTGCTCAGGGCACGCATGCGCATATACACGTACACATACACACATATATACACACATATATACATATACACATATACACATACACACATATATACACACACAATCACACACGTATACACACACAATCACACACATGAATATACACAGGGACAACTGCTTTGTGAAGCGATTCCTTGTCACCGCTAACGGCACCACTACCCTCTCACCTTGCACATACGAGGACGGCTCCTCCGCACTCACCATGCCTGAGCTCTCCGAGACAGAGGCACCTACACTCAATGAGACCGCCTACTACAGGCAGTTCTTCACAAACCTCACAAGCTACAGGTGTGTGTGTTGTAGAAGTGGCTCAGGGTCAGGGAACGACTGTCGTGCGCTGCATAGTGAAGGATGTCCCATTTTGGTTGTGTTTGTGTTCAAGTCTGTGTATGGAAGTGTGTGTGCATGCTTTTCTGCATTATGCCGCCTTCAAATGATTTATTATGTGCCCACACGGTCCGAGCCCTGCTCAGTCTTGTGCTGTGCTGTATTGGCGAGCCGCAGTAGAGACCTCGGAGCGTTGGGTTTAAAGCTCGCACACACCGTGCACGCTCATCCTGTACCTTCTTGCGTTTTTTTCAAGTGATGATTGATACTGGCGCCCCTTCACACACCCTGCCTACACACAAATGAGAAGCTGCTGACGACAAGGTGTATCATCATGGTCTGTTATGACGCTATCATAGACAGTTATGTCATGCTTCCCCATTCCACGCTTATACATTTCATACATTTTTACGACACCATCGTACACATGCCACTTGCAAAACTGCGTGCAGCTGGTACGGCGAGCATTCCTTGTCAAGCAGCAGCCAAATAACACCCAGGCAAAACGCGCGCAATGGCAGAGCAGCAGGCAGTAGCTCAGACGCGTTGGACTTTTTGGCAGGCACAAACATTGCAGGCCAGGGCATGAGTGGGTTGGACCACTTGCTCCGAAATCAAGACACCAACAGGCAAGCTCACTACAGCCTGCTTGAAAGTGAGACCCTTGGCTTGTGCACCTTCATTTGTTAATCTTGCCATGCAAATCAGGTTGAATAGGCAGTAAACCACGGTCCCGTGAGTGGAGGTTTCCTGTGAGTGGAGGTTTCCGGCTTTGTCAATGAAATGTACGCTGCCCCAGGTTTTACAAAGTAATTCAAAAGCTTGCTTTTCCCACACAAGGCGCGTCAAAAAGGCTTTGCAGGAGGTGCACGAAAACGGCAGGTTTGGATGCGGCTAGAGAAAGGCTCGCTTGGTCTGTCGTATTTAACGTGAGCCCAACGTTTTGTTTTAAACGTGTATACCCAACTTGATAGTGTGTAGGTACCCAACTTTTTTTTATGTGTACCACATCACTTGCATCCACACAGGGAGGGTCGCAACAGTGATAACAGCACCGCCTTATTCTATGACAAGTTGCGTGTCAACTTTGGATCAGGAAAAGAGGTCATCTTCCAGGTGAGTTGGATGGGAATAGAAGCCGTGTTGTTGGAAGCTGGCTGAGCAAAATGTTCCTGCCTCCTGGACAGGGTTAAAATTTTGGTAACAGACAGTTTTGCCGTGTAGCGCTCATGAGTGCCACGTATGCCACACAGCACTGTGCGGCCTGACTGCTGTTATGTTCAAGACGTAAATGCACATCTGTCAAGGATAAAACATAGTGCACTGCTGTCATGGCTTAGACCTAGTGCACGGCTGTGCTTCAGGCAGATGTGCCATGGGTGCTGGACATACTCAAGAGCCTAAAGTAACACCACAGCACGCTAATCGTGTCTGCCTTCTTGTCCGCCGTTGCCATGTATCTCCAAAGTTTAGGTTGAGGCAAGTCTAGAAAGCCAGGATCAGGGCATGTGCCTCCTTATGTTCAAAGGAAGGAGCTTCACTGTTTCGTGTGTTGTTGCTGCTCACTGTTTCTTGTGCCACCACTGCTGCGTGTCTTGTGTGCGTGTTGTGTGTTGTATCACTGTTGCGTGGCCTGTGTTGTGTTGTGTCACTGCCGCGTGTCTTGTTTTGCCTTGTGTCACTGTTATGTCACTGTTGCCTTGTGTTGTGTTGTGTCCCTGCTGCGTGTCGTGTTTTGCCTTGTGTCCCTGTTGTGTCACTGTTTTCCTTGTGCTGTGTTGTGTCACTGCCGCGTGTCGTGTTTTACCTTGTGTCACTGTTGTGTCACTGTTGCCTTGTGTTGTGTCACTGCCGCGTGTCGTGTTTTGCCTTGTGTCACTGTTGTGTCACTGTTGCCTTGTGTTGTGTTGTGTCCCTGCCGCGTGTCGTGTTTTGCCTTGTGTCACTGTTGTGTTGTGCTGTGTCACTGCCGCGTATCTTGTGTTGTGTCACTGTTGTGTCACTGTTGTCTTGTGTTGTGTTGTGTCACTGCCGCGTGTCGTGTTTTGCTTTGTGTCACTGTTGTGTCACTGTTGTCTTGTGTTGTGTTGTGTCACTGCCGCGTGTCGTGTTTTGCTTTGTGTCACTGTTGTGTCACTGTTGTCTTGTGTTGTGTTGTGTCACTGCCGCGTGTCGTGTTTTGCTTTGTGTCACTGTTGTGTCACTGTTGCCTTGTGTTGTGTTGTGTCCCTGCCGCGTGTCGTGTTTTACCTTGTGTCACTGTTGTGTCACTGTTGCCTTGTGTTGTGTTGTGTCCCTGCCGCGTGTCGTGTTTTGCCTTGTGTCACTGTTGTGTTGTGCTGTGTCACTGCCGCGTATCTTGTGTTGTGTCACTGT
>Ga0307948_1001214_pt1 | contig 18101 bp, 20 predicted proteins | sample OrgLakmetagen280_FD_201824 | JGI IMG/M metagenome (GOLD analysis project Ga0307948, IMG submission 201824) | Saline water microbial communities from Organic Lake, Antarctica - #280 | ecosystem: Environmental > Aquatic > Non-marine Saline and Alkaline > Saline | place: Antarctica: Organic Lake...
TAAAAAGGATGGTTAGCACAGCGCAAGCTGTGCCAAGAGAGTACTAACTGACGTTCGGTTGCACTCGCCTCCAAGAACTAGAGTACTTCTGCATGCTGCCTGCTCAGCAGTTTCCGTAATTTCAAGCAAGGGTTACTCACTCATGTTTTTTTATGCAATGTTGTTGACAAAAAACATGAGTGAGTAACCCTTGCTTGAAAGTTACGGAAACTGTGTTTCATTGCAAGTTCAGGATTGTGCAAGTTTAAATTTCTTAAGATAAATCTTTGATGTGCTTGTGAGAAGATGTTCCGAGGTTCCTACTCCCTTCATATGCATAAAGTGGGTAGACCATTGGAGATAGGGTTTAAAGGTGAAATAGGGTGTTAGAAGGAGGACAAGTGGGTGTAATATTGGTCAAGTGGGTGTAACACTGGTCAAGTGGGAAAAAGTTGCGCATACTCATTTCAGGCAGGCACGCACGCGCGTAAGGGCCTGTTGAGGTGGTGGGGTTCTGCTTTTTGTAACACACAAAACCATCACAACCATGGCAGTACCTCTTCAAAATAAGAAGAAAAGAGTGAGCGAGGGTATTAGAACGGGGTGGGACAAGTGGGTTTACCATTAGGGAAGAGGGGGGGGGGGAAACGCACTGCCAGGTATGCGCGTGTGTAGGTGCCGGGGGAAGGGGGTGGGGTGACTTTTTCTAACACACATTAGTATTTTCCATGAAATCTGTTGCACGCCGATGCAAGTATCCGAAATCCAAAGCGCATCTCTTGCTATCATACCAACTGTTGCACGCCGATGCAAATATCCAAAATCCAAAGCGCATCTCTTGCTAGGTATTATGCATGACATTTATTTCAAATCGCCTGCGGTACAGTCACCTATTTGAACGTCACGGAAACTATGTTGTATGGAGTATGGAGAAAAGCAAAAGCACAGCACAGCATGCTTGCCAACCTAAACAGGTAAGGATATAGGGAAGTCAAGCTTCACGTGATCCTCGTTGGAGCTATGGGAACTATCTACAAAGACTATACAGAGAAACCTGTGGCACACCTTGATCTGGAAATACCATAAGATTATACCATAAGATAGAAAACCTGACACACAAACTGCATGAACACACCATCAGGCATTGCTAAGGCAGTAATAAAAACAAGGTATGCACTGCAATATAACACAATCGACTACAGTCAAGGATTGGGTCCGGTTGCTACGGCACACAACCCCCCTGATCCACATTAATTCATATTTATTGTTGCGCGGTGGGGGGTTGCCTGGTGCGGGCACCTAAGTAACCCCCTCCCTTAATCATGCTGGCTGTGTCATCACTACCAGCGGAGCTTTTCTTTTTCTTTTTCTATGTATGGAGTTGAGTGACAGGTCCTAGTGTGTAACTGATAAATTTGATATGCTCTTTGATGTGCATTCATGGGTGCTCTCTTTTACCACGCAGAGGATGGCAAGCCCATGTCTACCAGACGTGGTGGACGGTTCCAGACCATTGAAAAATTCATGGTGGAGGGTTGGCTGTGGTTACAAGAATTTGGCTGCGAAGGTTTTTACGCAGATGTTGGAGAATTCCTACAGCGCTACCACGCACAGCAACTCCGTGCACATCGCTTGTTCCTTGGTTGATAGATAGCGCACAGCTGGACAATGCCCCTTATTTGTAGGGTTGTTTTATAGATTTACAGAGTTACAGGTTAAGCAATTAGTGAAAATTGTTACTGCTAGGCTGATGTACTGGTCCTGTACTTTCAGATCGTTTTGTTTGTTTGCTATGCCGTCCTATGCCCTGCAAGCACAATAGCACCCTCTCCATTAACTTAAATATCCCATCACTGTACAGCACTGTTGATTCAAAAATCCAGGTTATTGAGTAAGACGTACAGAGTTTGCAGACAACATATAAAGCCATCACTCAATTGTGTGACTGCTAGGCTGCGTGTGTAAAACATGTAAAAGTTGTCATAGTAATTGTTAGTACCACACTTGTAGCACCTAAAATAAAGGCCCCTAGAAAGGTAAAAAATGCACAACGCTGTTTGTGACATTGCAGTGCTGCATAATGGTTATAATATATGCGCTGCTAGCACTGCTGCGTGGTGAACCATGCAACATTTTAGTTTGAATTACAAAGGCATTCACCCTGAGAGGCAGCACATCCTATGGGAACGAAGTAAAACCTTAAACCAGGTAAGAAAGGTACTTTTTAGAACACAAAGAATAAGGCAAGTCAGACCGCTGATGAAGGAACCATGCAACGCTCCGCCGAGTCAGCACATGTAAGGAAAGAAAAAGCACAGAAAAAGAGTCGAAGACCAAATTCAGCAATGCCAAAAAGGTCTGCGGGGTAGGGCCCATCAATATTCATAGGTGCATAGGTGTTTCTGTCGCTCTTTGGGGTGTATCATGGGCATCCCTGTCTTTTTTCTTGGGGGTGAAGAACCTCCAATTATCTATGTGCAGGATATCCATATCATCATAGTAGAGTGTGTTGATGGCCTCTGTGGGTGTCATTGAAAAAGCCTTATCCTTTTTGTACGTCCAGAGTTCTTGTTGAATATGCGTGGTGCACAGGGGGGTCAGGTTTAGGCTAGGAAAATTATGGGGTGTATCGAGGATCTCACATCTTCTTTTCCTTTGGGGTCTGTGCTGTGATGATGGTTCTGGGTGGTCTGCAATCACTAAGGTTGGGTTGTTGTGTACCTGGTAAGTTATTGGGTTGATGATATTGATATGCTGGGTGGGAGGAGTCATAGTTTGTGTGAACGCTTGTGTTGCATGGTGGTTGTGGCTAGTGATTTGCGAGCGTGTAGTGCGTTTGTTTGGCTGACTGTTTGTAAGTGGTTCGGTAGGCTGATTGCTATTTAGAGTTTAATGCAACAATGTCTAGGATTTGAGTCAGGGACGTATGTTGCTGACTTTCTGTTTGGCTGCGCGTCCTCTTTCTGGTACCGGGGAGGGTATCTTGTGTATGCCGTGCACGCTTTGCTTGTTGGTCTTGGGAGAGAGTGGCCAATTGGTTAGTGGGTGCAGGGTCAGAGAGGCAAGTAATAGCTGTAGTTTGTGGCAGTGGTATTGGCGATGTGCTTGCAGAGTCGTGGTTCCTTTTTGTTTGGTTGGATACCCTTTGTGAGTAGCGTTGTGAGCGCGGGGTTTCCGTTCGTGGTGAAGGTGGAGGCCCTACCACTGTTGTGATGAGGGAGTGTTGTGTTTGGGGAAACTCAGTGCGGGATATGTTGCCATGTGCTGTGCGTTTCCTGGGTCGAGCATTGGATTCTGTATATTGGGGGGTAATTATCTTTGAAAATGAAGGTGTAGGTACGTTGAGTGCAACATGACCTTGAATTATGTTTGAGGTTCGGTTGTGATTTTGGATGAGGCAGGGGATGTTTGCGGCTCTAAGTTGGGTGTGCCAAAAACAGAGGATCGGTTGGGGTGTCCATTACTTGTTGATGGATCTGTGTGTGTAGGTGGTGGGCCTCTGATTAAGTTGTTTGTAATGGGGTGCCTGTGGTGTGTTGCTGAGCGTGGCTGTGGTGCGGGTGTTGTGTAGATGAACAAAGTTTATTTGTTGGGTTTGGGTGTGTGCGGGATTTGGGGGCATCTCTTCGTATTTGATAAGGATGAAGGTGATGCCCGTACAACATGAACAGCTGCTACTGTCAGCTTATTGAGAAGCACGCTGGTGATCCGTGTTCGTGTGTTGGCTGCTGTGTACGGTTCCTGCAACACGCATGCCCAACAAAGGCCCATTTCAGAGAGGTACAACAATAAAAATGTCACAAAGAGCCTGGAGGAAACATCGTTCCTTTTTGTTTGCACCTTTTGCTTCTTGAGGACTTTCATCAGCCCGACTTGCACCAAGTCAACAACCGACTTGTTTATGACTTTCTTTGTCAGCAGAACACTAGAATTACTCTCTTTATTCTGGCCACAATTTTCTGGTCCAAAGAATGCGTCGTAACAGGAATAGAAGGCATTATGAGCTCAGGATCCGTGACAAATGTGACTGGCACTCTGTTCAGGATGAGGAATTTTGCTGGACTGTCCGCATGAACATATTGTTAGCCTTCTCACACAGCACCGCCAGCTGGTCCTCCCACCTCAATATAAAGATAGCCCAACTCGTTTGAACCCATTAGATTTTTTTTTTTTGAACCAATTAGTGTGTGGCCTCTTTTTTTTGTGGCTGAATGCCTAACCCTTTCCCCTTCGGTTTGGTTATAGGCTTTTTCCAAGATTCCGCTCAGATATCCCCCAGAGGCATATATAGCAATGTGACCTTACCTTACCTTACCAGGGGGGTGTCACAGGGCTGATTTTAGGGGTTCGAATCCAGGAAACTTTCTGGGCCTGACCGCTCCGTTCCCAAAACTTTCTTCACAGGCCTGTTTTATAAACACATCGGCACATTTGGGCGCAGGAAGCACGTGGGGAGGTGCCCGCATGTGAGCGCAGTGGTGTGCCAAAGTGAGAGAAATTGTGAAATTCAACCAGGCCACCGATTGGCCCCACTGAAATTTTAATGTAATTAATATTTTGGTCCGCAACTCTGGGCGCAAAAACGGGGGGAATAATTACAGCAGATGTTGAGCGACAGATTTTTTTGTCTTTCCCCCCTGTGTCCCTTGTGTGAGCGCCTTCCACTCGCCGGCTTTCCCAGTACCCCTGCCCCATATTCGACCTTGCAGCATTGGTATATAACATTTATGATGCTTATATCCTGAAGCAGAGGTCGATCGGGGCAACTTTAGAAATGCACCTTTTTCCTGCCAAATTCCCTGCCAAACTTTGATCTGGCACAGATCACCCCTGACAGCGAAATCCAGAATTAAAAATATGTCTGTTTTTCCTCAGAGTATCAGGACTCTGGAACACTGCTCGTCTTTCTGGATTTCGTTGTCAAAGGCATTCTAAGTCAAGTCGGTTCAAAGGTTCAACACAGTCGTGACACCCCTGTGTTACCTTACCTTATTCTCTCTATATTTGAGCTTATGGGTTCATTTGTGGCTGGCCGAGACAGTCAGCAGCCGGTCACCCCGCATTCTAGCCATTCCTGCACAAAGAGCGCTAGTTACCCATTTTCTGAACAGGCTTCCCAGATACATGCTCCATGATCATGCTTCCTAGAGAAGTCATTCTTTGGAGTGTGGCTTGTTTCATATTTTGTCCACACCCTCCGCTTTGAAAAAGCAACTTGGAATTCCACCTCTTCCCCTACTTGCGACTTGTGTGAGGATGATAGAGTCCAGCAGGATGAGAAACATGCTCTCTTCCACAGCACGCACCCCCAGATGAATTCTCTCGGCAGGAAGTACGCGTTCTTATTTCTACAGGCAGGATCCCAGGATGTGTCCTTTTTTGCACCAGAGGAAAACAACAAACACAATCTGTTCTTTCATGAACTTATTTTGCTTTATGAACAGGCGAGCAGTCATACCTCTTGACTGAAGGCCATCTCATAAACCTTGTAATTATTGAATTACACCTTTCAAAAAACAAGTGCAAGAAGGTCAGACGGTACGCTCAGGAAATTTGTAACTCATTCTTGTGTGGTTTGAGCAGATAAAGAGGGCAACATTGAAATCACTGCTCAGCAGCCTAGCAACCTATTCGCAACGTCCGATTTTTTTGTAAATGCAAGGAGAAACGCAAACGCATGGAAAATCACAAGCCTTTCAACACAATCTATTCGGTCCGGATTTGATACAAGGGCATCTTGAATCAAGAAGTGAGTCAGCTGCTAGCCTGGTGGTAGGGCTTGATCACAAAGCACTTGATGTTTAAATGCTGGCACACCTGCAAACATGGTGACATGGGGGTTGGTTACTTACAGACATGCACAATTCTGACCGGATGGTATACATTTAAAGACATGATAATTGCATTCAGTGAATCAGTTGCTGTGAGACTGCGCAATTTTACCTCATTTGCTGAAAACTGAAGTAAGCTACCGCAAACTCATCATCCACCCCAGGAAAAAATGTTTTGCAAGATAAAATGCACCCCCCCAAGGAAACGTACAGCAATCGCCCTCCTGTTCAATGGGGCCCTATTTGCACAGTCTGAAGCAGGGAAGTACAACCCGTCCGGGGCCCGGAATAAATAATATATTTTTGGGCTGCCCCGGAGGAGTAGCCCAAAGCTGGTCCGGGTACCCCGGAAAATTACAGGAACGACGGCCCCGGCGATTCCGGGGTACCCGGTAAATTTATAAATGTAGTTCCGGGTGATTCAGTGAATTTTGGAAATGACACTGTGGGAATGGGAAGAAGAGGGAGAGGTCATCCAGCAGGAAGGGGAGAGTGAGCTATCCCAGCAAGAGGCTCCCCCTCCTGACCAGGCCTTCCTTTGAAGCGATTGCTGGGCTTGAGTGCTTGCATCTTGCATGGCAGCGTGCATGCACCAAACTGATGAATGAAATTTTCTCCAGATGGAATTCCCCCGCTCCTCCTCCCTCTGCATCCCCCCCCTCCCCCTGCCCCAGGCCCTCAACTAGCAGCCATGCGCGAACCTCGAGCGATGTCAAGCACACGCGAGCACACACACATACACACAAGGTGCACACATACACACATGCATACACACACAAACACGCACGCACACACAAACAACCACGCACACACGCACATAAGCACACACACATACGCACATACACACACATGCACACACACACATAAATACACACACATACACGCACAAAGCGTACACACAACTCACACACAACACACAACTGAATGCACACACTCACAAATTCACACATCACACATCACACACACAAACACACACAAAATGCACACACACACATACGCAAACAACACACACACACACATACACACACGCAGACACACACACGCACACGCACATGCACACACACACATGCACATACACACGTACGCACACACACACGCAGACACACACACGCACACACGCACACACACGAGCACGCACACAGGCACACACAACCACGCACACACAGACACAAGCACACACACGCACATACAGACACAAGCACACACACGCACATACACACACTTATTCGCACACGCACGCACACACATATGCACACACACATACACACACACACACACACACACACACACACACACACACACACACACACACACAAGCATCAACATCATGCTTGGGGCCGGGGGCTGTCGCCCCCGGCCCGGGAAATTTCATAACACCCTGAATAATTTTGAAAGCAGTTCCGGGGAACCCTGAAAATTTTTACAGGCTGTTCCGGGCCCCCCTGAATAATTTGGGCACCCAGTGTACTTCCCTGGTCTGAAGTGCTAAGGGAGTTGCTTCTATGCACCCCGCCAAACAACTGCTGTTGCAGGCCCAAAATAGCTGAAAAATAATATCGCTAGCGATCCTCCAAATTATTGCGAGGTGCCCAAATAATAAGCATAATTTATTTGCGATCAGGCTTTGCGAGGCCTGCCTAATCAGTGCATAATTTCAAGTTTTTGCAAATCATTGGGCCTTTTCTGTGCCCTGCTCTCTGTTCAACGCTCACATCCATTACGGGGTTTCAATCATTAGCAGGTAACACACCAAAAACTTTTGTGAATTGAAGTCAAAGTTAAAAAATGGCCCAATTTCATATGTTGTTTTTGTAGGCCATGTTGCGAGGGGACGGAGCAATTCTTCAATTGATTGCAATACTCCTAAGAGCAGCACAATAGAATAGTTGTCTAGACTGGTTTATTCCAAGCTTACTCCTGAAAAACCATCAAACAACATTTTTGGCAGTTAGATCACCCCTTCTCGGAGAGACGTTAATCAGGGAAATAGATAAAAATTCTGTACATTTATTAATGTATAGCAAATGTGGCGCATGCAAAGCGAAGAAAAACAAAGTGATTGCAGCTGTGCATCAGAGGGTGGACGTCCTTTGCCCCTTGTATACCTTAAACAGCACACACACACACACACACACACACACACACACACACACACACACACACACACACACACACACCTGAAGCACCACAGTGATGACGTAGTGCAGGTAGATGCCAACGGTGATGGTACACAGCACAGCAGCAAGGCCCCAGCCATTAATAAACTGGAGGCTGCTGTTGAGTGCGCCCAGCCCCACTAGCAGGTACGCCCAGGGAAAGGGGAAGAAGGGCTCTTTAGACTGAGCATAAGAAATGAAAAAAGGAAATAAGAAGAGTAGAAAGAGGGAATGAGATTGGTGGGATTTGTGAAAAACGTGAGGGATGAGGCATGCAAGGAAATGCCACGGTCATAATTTTAGTGACCAAAAACCTCGCCAGGATTAACACTTGACCGAGGCAAAGGAGCAGCTTGCTCTTGCTTCGAAGGGCGCAACAATGAAAAAGAGCTAGGAAGGAGAGCCGGCGCAAGCATCACCAACTCACCAACCATATGCCACGTTGCAACCTTGCACTGCACTTGCAAATGCGCCACATGAGCGTTCCAAAATTTTTCGTACCATGTGGGTCATGATAAGCTGTGAAGCCACCAACGTATATGCAATTCCGAAAGTGTTTGAAGCCATCCTGAAAGTAACGTGGTTGGCAGCGATTTTGGTTTGTGCCAGCAAAAAGAGGATCGTCCAGCTTGAATATACAAGGAGGTTAAAATCTACTCTGGTGCGCCCTTTATGAGCCTAAATCTGTTTTTTTGGCTATTAGCAAGGCACAGCAACACCAGCGTCAATGACACACACACCTGCACTGCCCAAGCGCTAGCTGTGTGAAGTCTTCAGCCATCCACCACCCCCCCAGCACCAGCAGCAGCACCAGCGAGAGCAGCTGCTGCACGCGGGAGCTCCAAGACACATCCTGTCAAAGCTCCAACAAGAAGAAAGGCGACATAGGAACATGTGCGATACTCTTACCGTGTAGACCAAGAATCTACAATGGCAAAAAGAAAAGGTCCTGACAGCACAGGTCGTCTTATGGTGGGGGATGCAGATGCATAGAGATGCACAGAAGAACGAAGGACCATTTCCCTTTTTATTATCTATTGCATGTTTCCAATTAAACAGCAATCCAGCATGAAGCCCTCACCCTCTTCTGTCGACATAACTCCACTGTACCTTGAACCCACGCTCAGCATTACTGAGGAGGGGGGAGGGGGTAGGCCCTGATAGAATGCGCAGAGTCTGGGGCCCCATCAATGCGACACATCCGACATAGGAGGCAAGGAAGAAGAGGTGGCGCAGTACTGCACACAAAAGCAGGTATGACATTCAAAACCTTGCGCAAATGTTTTTAGCGAAGGATTGATTCCTCTGTGCAATGGATTCGAGCATCAGCACAAGTTAAAACTCAAGGTTATGATGCCAGTGTCCCAAACAAACGAAGCATGCTGACTGCAGTACCTACTTCTTTCAGTGAATAACGTTGAAAATAACAGCCTGAAAATGCGATGGCAGGGATCCATCGTAATGAAGCGCGAGCGTTGAGATATCAGTGCTTCCTCTCCAAATTGGCCGCCATTCTTGTATATGCTAAACGTCCCAGCTTCTTGATAAAACAAATTCTCTCAATTGCTCACTAGTGCACTCGAACTGACAACACCCCGTAGTGAACATTGATGGTGAATATGTTGCCTGCTTATTTTCACAAAACAAGGTTGGCTTGTGAGTTCGAGGGAGAGGCTGCCATAGCAGGATAAGGTCACACGGTCAAATGTAGATTTGCAGGCAAAAAATTGATCGTGCTTTGCAAAGCTCTATTCAATTGATTCTATAGCCATGATATGACGCTGCTGTGAGCAGCTCCGGCACTCAAATACGACGCTCACCGTAGCCTTCCAAGTACTGCGCCGGCACCAAGGTGAGCACGCTACTCAGGGGCAAGTTCCACACCTGCATGGAATTGCCACGGTATTCCCCATAACTCTGTAATCGCAGCAACCCCTCTTCCAAAATTTGTGCGCCTTAAACGCGGTGTATGTTATTATTAGACCATTTGTGACGAATCTTCACGCTGCCGCAAAAAGCCACTTGCACTTTTTGCTATTAATTTTGGATTCAAGCATATTGGTGCCAAATTGGCAGAGGGGGTCAACTGAGGCCCTAAACAGGGGTACTTTTGAAATGTGAATTGAGTTTGTGCGCCCCAGCTGGCAGTATCTAAACTTGGTACCCAGAAGTATTTTAACTACACCTAAGCTTGAAAACTGCCAGTTGTGGCGCACATGCCTAATTGCCCACGGCATGAACCCCACTTTTAACCACAATATCTTCACAGCTGTTCACCCACTCTCAAATTTCATGATTTTCAAATTCATAATTTTAGGTGGTATGGACTCCTTATAACAAATAAATATCATTGCAAACGAAATGGAGTCAAACGGTGAAGTGGTTGGTGATATACACGAATATATACTGTTTTCTCATGGAAAGCCACACCATTAGGGCTTTGGTGGTCAGGATGAGCTTGAACACCTGTCAAATTGCGCACTGTGACTTACATGGATGTAAGCACATCATCGTGCAGCTCATAATGCAAGCTTTCATTCAAAGCAAAAATAGTTCCAATCGGATGAAGGGGCTGTGAATGGCCGGATTCTGAGTGCAAAAAAGGCACATATTTGGACATTTCCCCAGTTGACCCCCTCTGCCAAATTGGTCAAGTATCACCGTGCCTTTTTTCTCTTGCACAGTAACAGCACACTCACTAGCACGTCAGTCGCATTTGCCATGCACCTCCTTAAATGCCTCATTCCCAGGCAACTTTCCATGGCATGTGTCGAACGGGACAATCCAACACGCACCTGCTCCCCAAAAATGAAACTGCAGAAAGACAGAATGGCAAGCGAATAGTTGGCCTCCAAAACCCCAAGCCAGCCATTGCTATACATCAGCTGCCCTGTGTGGTACTCCTCCAAATGCGCAAGCAGCCAGGTCATCATGACCTGTCCACGTTTCAAGCGAATTACATGCGTGAATGTTTAGCCACACATCATTTTCATTATACCTGCAAATACTCTAAAACGTCCTGCCAAAAATGCGACCCTGCTTGTTCTGATGAACTCCTCATAGGAAGGTTTGCCACTGCTCGAGTGATCACGACAAAGTTATGCCACACATATGTGTAGTAGGCGCACTCATCCTAAGCATGCATGTGCACACAAAAACACAAATACATACAGAGGCCTCACATCCTAGGCAAGTCCTTACCGAAGCAGACAGGACTGCTGATGCCGCCCCACAAGGGCTTGCAAGGGCCACCTGCGCAGATACAAAGGTGGACCTCAGATTGACGTTTGAAATATTCCAATTGTTGATGTGGCTACAACAAAAATTGTTATTTTGAGGTTGATACCCTATTCCTGGCTAGATTGAGGATTAATTTGTTTTAAAATTTTCAGCCTGAATTCCTGCACTGCACTGAATTTTATTGTAGCAGCATAAAAGATGTGTCGAACCAAACCAGGAGTGCACAGAAATACAACAACCCCGTATCTTTCCTTCAAGAAGTTATAGGAAGAATTGCAGTTCAAGCTTGACAATTCATAGTCCACTGAGCAGACACCACCAGAGCAGACATAGGGCACGAGGAGAAAATCTCGAGTTCGGTAAAGATCAGGGGAGAAGTCCTGAAGGGATCAAATCTCCAGGCTCAATTACATGTATTTACAGGGATGGGTTGTACGGCGTATTTGTATAATACGCCGTATGGTATTTAACGCGTATTTTACCGTATTGAACAAATTGGGCCGTATTATACGATTGCAAAATTTGCCGTTTTTTGCCATTATTGGGCCTTTTTAGTCAACTTCCGCCCCAACAACGGCCTTTCAGTGAGCTTTAAATGCTGTTACATAAAATATTAAAAACATATACTATATTGGAAAAGAATTGGGAACGATTTGGGTAATTTAGGGACGAATCGGGTCCATTTTGGGTCAAAAATCGGCACTCTCAAATCTCATAAAAATCGGTACCGTATTATACGCGTATTGCATATTAATGCGTATTTTACCGTATTAAACGTCTCTGAGGTCCGTATGACCCATCCCTGTGTATTTATATTTTGTTTTTTAGTTTAACGAAGCTAGGGACCACCCGCTCAGGAAATAATCAAAATTTCGATGGCTTTGTACTCTTAAGTCATGTGAAAAGTGTTTACCGCTCCTGTGTTGCTTTATCCTGTAAATCCTTGATCTCTTCGTGACACCAAAACTAAAAATTAAATAGATTTCTGTTTTTAGTTCGTAAGGGGGTCTGGGGAATAATTTTTGAGTTCTAAGGGACTTCGTGAGGGTCCTGACGGGAACTAATTTGTAAATTCGAGAGCACCCAGTGTTGTCTGCTGCTGCTGCCCCTGCTGATGCTGCTGTTGCTGTGCAGGCTGCTGGGCAGACTGACCATAGGCTGCAGGGGGGGAACGGAGGGTGAGTGGTACACGTGTGCTTCCCTCAATCAGAGGAGCAACCTCTCTTACCCACTCGCCATCTTCACTCACTCTGTGAAAATGCCCCAGAAGAAGAGCCTGGAGGGGCTGTGAGAGGAGGAGGCTTGTTATTGGAGCCGCGCGGGCGCCCCACTCAGTCTCACGTGCACACAACCTCACAAGTGCACTCTACAACAGCGCCTGTCCCCCTCTTTCTCTGTCATCTCCCTGAGCTGCCTCTCCCTCTGCAGCTTCTCATGGTCTCTGCTGAGCGGCCAGCCTCGCATCTGGGGACAAGGGCTTCAAGGACAGGGCCAGGGGGTTCAAACTGGCACACTGGGAGGCCATTTTTAAAAGCGCCCTCAAAAGCACTGAAATAATTAAATTTTGACTTGGAATCCAGTTTGGAGAGGGCTCCAATGAATTTCCTGTTTTGGCCAAATAGTTATTTAATATCCGAAGTGATCAAGGCAAGGATATGCGGTATCCTTTTTTAAAGCTCAAATTGGGGATTTCCTAGCAGCCTATGAGTTGCATACAAGCATATAAGCTTCCTCCTCCCTCCGATCTCTTTCTCTTTACACCTCTGGCTGTGGTTATTTTGACCTCGTAGCTCACACATAGGAAACAGAAGGCTTACAGGACTTTCCTCCTGAGCACAAATGTTGGCCACTGGTTGGGCGCAGGTGACTTTCCACCCCGCACCTGTGCATTGCCTACTAGGAGGTGCACGCTGAGCGCGTCACACCCGTGGTCAAACAGCTGCCCAAGGGGGGAGGAGCTGCGTGTCCGTCTTGCCTGTGCAGCAAGTAGCATGACATTATGCATTTGTTCTGTGCGCTGCAAATGTTCATTGCACATGCATGCAGAAGTGCATGGGCAATTACGCTGCACCTTTGATGTAGTAAATCACCTACGCAGTTCTCAAGCTGATACTCCAGTGCGTCAGTGCGCGCCATCAGGCACACTGACCTGTTTTCCATCTATGCAGTCTAGGTTGACGTACACCACCACCGCCACAGCATTGGCTAAATGTAGCCAGCGCGGAGCCTCCTTATCATCTGCAATGATGAAATGTGTCAACGTTGTCCTTATCTGTATGAAGAGGTTTTTCACACATATCCGCTACACGTAGCAGTCCTGGCAGAGTGGGCAGGAATCGCGGTTTGTTAACACACCTACAAGGAACCATACAAAGAGGGTCGGTCACAGAACATATACATATACATAACAGTACATGAGTACATGACTATTTTATGCTTGGTAGATTCCATACTCCCAAACCTACTCCCGACATAGGGGTTTAGCCAACTTAATCCAACCCACCAATACTAGCATATGCAGGAGTATGATTTTGAGCAACACGCACCGACAAAGTCAGGGAGGTACAGGGCAGAGGCCAGGTAGGACAGCATGATGCCAACGAGGCCCATCATGGTGATGAGGTTCGGAGCCAGCCACATTGGCATCTGATTGGTTAGCCATTCCCAGAAAGGATTGTGGATGACGTCCAGGATGGTGTAGCCTGCGGCATGTGTGTCAGGCAGGCAAGGCGGCTACTGACTGCGTGGTTAGGTGCCTTTTAGGCAGGAGGGTTTCAGCACGAGTAAATTGTGAGTTGGGATTGTGAATATCAATGTATGCAACATGAGTAAAGAGCACAGCTTGCCGAAGGACTTTGTGTCCTGATTTGCCGTGTGTCCTGAATTGCCGTTAAGTTCATGTGCCTATGCTTCATGAAAAGGAGGTAGAATTGACTGTGCCCCACTTGTGAGATAAACAAATGATTCATGCTAGTGTCTGCGGTGTTTTTTTGCCAGTCGCAGCAGGGGCAGCCTTGCAAGCTCTTTGCGCGCATGGAGTTTTACAAGAAGGCTTACCACCAGGCTTGTATTGGTACTCCCGCAATCCCTGCAATGCTCGCTCAGACAAGTAAGGTCCAAGCATGGTACACAGAAACAGGGTTTTGGCCGACCTAATCTATAACCTCATGGTATCAAATAGGTATGTTCCACCTCTATCTAATATACTACAAACTGTGTCTATGTAATTTCCGGTATTCAAGAGACAGAAATAGTGTAAATAAACATATTAGGTAGTTGTTTTGGGGATGTCATTTCTGGCGTCGTTTTCGCCAGGGTCTGGGGAGTTGCTTTGCCTTGCTACCGCAGATGGCAAGCTCCGGACCTACGACTCCGGTGAGCTCGCACGCTGAACCTCAGAGCTAGCTAGGTGTACCTTATATTGTGCACAGATTTCCTGCTTGCGCGCCGGCACTCGAACGATGACGGGAGGGCGCAAACCACCCTGCGTCGCACTCCTTCCTTTCATCTGCTTCTAGGGACGGGCCGTCTGCGTGCCACACTAGGTGAAGGCAAGGACTCTGCTGCAGGAGGCACTGCCAACATCCAGGGTGATGGGCATGCAAACGGGCACCTCACTGAGCGACACACCTGCTTAGCATGGGGGCATCAAGGAGGACGTAAGGTGTGTGTGTGTGTGTTGTGTTGCTCAGTAGGAGAAGAAAGAGGAGAGGGGGAGATGATTTAGCACTTTGTTTACATGTGCGCTTGCAGCAGCCTCCTCCTCTGACCAAGCCACACTCTTTTCCATGCCACACTCTTTTCCTTTGGCCAGGAAAAGAAGAAGAAGAGCTCTGGCATGTTGCTGTTTGCTGGCACAGCTGCTGGGGATGTGAAGGCGTACAACACACAGCTGGGCGAGCAAACCTGGCGCAGCTCTAACTGCATTGAAGGGTACGCATCAACACCGACACAACACCGCAATTGCCATGAGTGCATCCCCACATGTATCCTGGAAGTGCATGTGTGTACCAGTGTCTGTCTGCCAGGAATCTGTCTGCCACTGCAGCAACCGCTAAATGTAAATCTAACTGCAGGGGTGTCACCTCCATAGCTGTTTCGGCCCAAGATGGCCTCGTTTACGCGGCCGGCGCCGACTGTCGCATCTGCGCGCTGGACGTCAAAACGGGGGCCGTACAGTCCTCGTTTAAAGCCAGCAAGCATCCTATCTCCTGCATCGCCCTCGCGCCGGGTCAGTAAGATGGCTGCTCCAAAAATTTAATTTCACGCGGACCCTCCCATGCATGCTCACACACACACACACACACACACACACACACACACACACACACACACACACACACACACACACACACACACACACACACACACACACCACACACACACACACACACACACACAGCGCACACAGCGCACACAGCGCACACACATGCACACTCAAGGCAAACGGCATGCAATAATCACCTGTGTTGAGCACGTACCGCACACTCACACCCCTGCCTGCCATTCACCTATATTTAAACGGTTCACCCGTTCCTTGATTGCAGACATGGCGCACATCTTTGGAGGCAGCTCTAGTTTAGCACTTTGGAACACCGCTCTCCAGGAACGAGAAAGCAAGTTCACCGGACACCCGGTGAGCATGAAAACCTTACCGCAAGTATTGGTATGCCCCCCGACTCAGCAGGGCCTGTGAGAGCTTAAGCTGGTTGTAATGCCTCCACTCTGCACCAGCACTTGAATGGTAGCCCCATGATGCCACCACCACAAGCACTTGCTCACCCTCTTGCGTCTTTGTTTCAACCTCCTCCACTGTAGAACCCCACGCGTGCAATTGCTTTTGCTCCGGATGGCGGCCATGCTGCCTCCGCCGGATCAGGGGAACGTAGCCTGGCTTTGTGGCCAACTGCTGTGTCTATGCCCTCCTCTCCCTCTGCCACTGCTACAAGCAGCGGCAAGAAGAGCAAACGGGGAGGACTAAGAGGAGCAGTGGGCAGCCTACCCTGTCCGGATCCTGTCGTGGCACTGGATGCTTGCACTTCAGGTGGGTGAAGGGCGCACAATTTGAGCGTAAATGTGTGATACAGTTTCATGGCTATGTCAAGGCTTCTTCTGCCAAAAGGAATCTCTGGGTGCTTTTTAATATGACAGGAAATAAGATACGAGCTGATTTTGTCTTTTTCTTTGATGCACCTTGCAGGCCCTAGTTGCACTAGTGGGGAAAGCCACTCGGACTTTCATTTAGCGGGTGTCTCTGAGGCAGGGGACGTGTATGTGTGGCATTGCTCGTCACCTCCCAGCACCAGCGGGAGGACGTCAGAAGGCAGCAATGGTGTGGAGGGGCAATTGATAGCCCACGTGCGTGTGGACTCCAGCAAGGGGTGAGTCGACAGTGGGTTTGGCTGGGTCATCTTCAAAAATAAGAGTACGATACAAAGCCTCCAAAGAGTAATATGAATGCGGCTTTGTCTCTGTCAACTTAGGCCCTGCGACACGTCCCCTCTCTTCCCCCTGAATATAACATACTTGCACACATTGCATTTTGACAGGTTAGCCGCGTCCTCACAAACCCAAGGCTCTTGTAGCGAAACCATCATGGCAGTCAAGCTGCTTCCCGGCACTGAAGGTCAGTAGCAGCATGCACGCTCCTCTTGTGTCTTTTCTTGTCTCTTACATGTGTTGGAATGATGCTTGTGTCACTTCGAGTATAGAAACTTTATCGTCTTAATGTATGTATCCAACATACGTGTAAAGTTGGCCTGAGATGCATTTGTACACGACCTTACACTGAAATCCCCCTGCTAGTATCCGTATGTGCACTGAATTAAACATGGTTATGCCGGATCTACGTAAGTAGCCTGCTTGCATCCAGCATTTGTTGGCTTGATAAGTTACATCGTCCGCTCTGAGCAACACTACCTGCGTGCGCTACAAACAATGCTAGCACTTTGGCGTCTTTCTTAAGCATCGCTCAAATTAGCAAGTACGGCTTTCAGTGTTGTGCCTGTATGGTGTACAGCACGGTGTATCGTTATACGATGTAAAACAGTATTTATACAATTCCGGACCATATATACGGGGTAGAATTCGGAACGATGTATGGTACGGTGCTAGGCCAAAATTTGGCTTTTTTTGCACCATAGGGACATTTTGGCTCATACCTACATATATTTAATGTTAAAACTGAAATGTTAAAAGAGGAAATGTACACCAAAAAATTAGGGTGAAAAAGCATTAAACGCAGTTCTGACCTGGAATTGAACCCTGTACCCTTTTTTCCCTGCAAATAGGCAAAACGGTCAACCGTATTAGTACGGTTTGGACCTTATTTTTCCTTCAACTGTTTAATAAGGTTTTGGACCGGACCGGACCGTAACCGTATCGTATATACAGTCCGAAAATGGAAATACGGCGTAGAAGTACAACACTGACAACTTTGCTTTTGCCCGCGCTCAACAGTGGTATCTTGATGCGTGTGCAAAAAAATGTGGGAGGATGAACCATAGCTTCAGACTAGTGCAAGCTTAATTGTACGTGTATAGTTGCGCTGATGCTCAGTCTAAGTGGTACTCCGCATTATCCAAGCACCAGCAACCCGCAGCCGTCAACAGTTCTAGTTCCGTGGTCAGATTGTGAGGCGCTTCAACCATGAAGTTTTACAGTAGTACTGCTCTTCAAAAGGCATCAAAATCGTGTATGGCTTGTTTTAGTCACTCAATCATGCATCGTCTAATTCCCTTCCTGCGTTTGCTCAGACTACGGGAGGATGTAACCCGGTGCCATACAAACGCGTGCTGCTGTGCTGCAACGCTGGTGCCTGTGCTTGCCATCAGCTACAGTGCAGCAGCTGCAACATATATGTCTCCTATGTGCCTTCCTGTACTGATTTAGTCAT
>Ga0307948_1001219_pt1 | contig 18066 bp, 20 predicted proteins | sample OrgLakmetagen280_FD_201824 | JGI IMG/M metagenome (GOLD analysis project Ga0307948, IMG submission 201824) | Saline water microbial communities from Organic Lake, Antarctica - #280 | ecosystem: Environmental > Aquatic > Non-marine Saline and Alkaline > Saline | place: Antarctica: Organic Lake...
CCCTGCCACTCCGAAGAACCCACCCCCCTACATTCGTTTGTTGTTTTTGTGTTTTTGCAGCGATGGGACTAACCAGCACAAAATCTGGGCGGCTGGAGGTAAATCTGTCTTTATCTGGGAAGCAGGGTGGGAAGTGCCATTTGGGAACAGTCGTAGGAGCAGCTTTGCAGTACTATCGTGAACAGTCATAGAAGCTGGTCTTAAGTCAAGCACGCAACCCTCCTGACGATCCCCTTTTTCTCTTCCTTTCTTTCCTTATTTGTGGTGGAGGAGTCTTACGTACCTAATACCAAAATGGCTCCTTATCCTTTATTATTGTGGGGTCAAAATCAAGATATCATCTCATAATTAAGGGTGTGCCAGCCTCTCGTCGAGGCTTGAAGATGTCATGGGGTTAAAGTTTACAAGGCAGCAAGTCTCAGCAACGTAGAACTGTACTATCATAACATTCACACGCGGTTATCCATTTGGCACAGGACAGCTTCTAACCTATCAGACCATAACTCAAGGTTTGTCGTTGGTCAAAACAAGTAAACACGTCATGCCTTCCGACATGGTGTCAGATCAAATCACCGTCACACCCTAATGCTTCTACCAGTTCTGTACATCCACGCCTGTGGGCTCTCTGCTCATACTCGTGTGTCCATCTGCTAGTGCTACTACTCATCTTTGGTTGGCTGCCACACCACTGTCCCTTCCCGGAGCTGGGATTGTTTACTGACATTTTACTTGGTTTGTTTTGAGGTTTACCTCGTTCTCATAGGTTGAGCAGCCATTCCAGGTTGAATGCCTTTGTAATCCAAACTAAACTAAACTTACTCAGACATTCTCGGCCTCATCGTGTTATACATTAATATGACTAGGCGATTAACTAGAATCAGAGACCTTACTACACGGTACAGGATCTCTCAAGGATCCCCTTTAGAGGTACCCTCTTAGATTGCTCACATGTTGCCAGTTAATTACCCAAACTATCAAATCTAGAAGATAAAGGTTGTCAATAAGGCTGGCACATCCAGCTTATTAAACAAAACACACAGAAACTCTCAATTTTTAACCAACTAACTGCTCTGTCACACGATTTGTCGCTGCCACTGATTGGCCGTGACAGCCAATGGTGAACTGAACGTAGGTACGGGATACTGTAGATGCAGGGTTCTTGTGCAGTGATTGCGTGGGGACCTGCAATGAAGCATACTTGCATTGCGGAGGGGCCAGGCGTGGGGATTGATACACCTAGACAAGATGATGTGCTGCTCATCTTGGACATCATCAGGCAAACCACATAAATCACACCCAGAAGCATCGCTCTGCCTGTTTAGCTCAGTGTGCGTGTGTGTACACAGAGCCAAAATCTAGCCACATTTCTTAGTACATGGTGCAGCAGATCCAAAAACTTGTAATGAATATGTTGCTATAGGAGAATGAGTGGCATGTGCGCCATGCACTAGGAGAGCAGACCATTGGTGGTAGTTGACTTTTTTCCTATTCTATTACGGCTCCATTCCATCAAATGTTGGAGGGGGACCCCTTATATTACACTGAAGGCCACAACCACAAAACTGACTCAAAACACCAAAAGAAATACTAAATTGGCTGAAACCGTTACATTACACCTTGAGGCCCCAAGCAAAAAATGGCTCATAACACCAAAAAGAAACACTGAATTGGATAACACCAGACCTCCTGGAAACGAAAAAGGGAGGCTGGGCCGTTGACATCCATACCTGGTGCTAAGAGAGAGAAGCTGGAGACAAGAGACACAGTAGTAAGGAAAAAATTACACCTAAACGTTGCCTAGAGCCCAAGCATACAAATGATGGCTTCTACAGCGCAAGCTATGCCAATTCAATTTTAACTGACATTTGGTTACACTCGCCTTCAAATACTCGAGCACTTCTGCAGCTGCAGAGTACTCTGTTTTCTATAAAAAATTGTTGAACTGCGTAGTAAGAAAATTGTCTGCATCTGAGATCCAACTTTTATTGTAAACGCTGCCTGAAACGAGCCCCTTTTTGCGTATTGAAACTCATTGCATCGGAGGATACCGCCATTCTGCTGCATTGTAACAAGGCAGCTCAGATTCCAGGTCCATCGTCCCGAGGGAGTCGATGATTTTGTGTGCGGACTGGGATCCGCTGACACTTGACCCAGCATTTCTTTTACCTAAAAGTGCGTGGGCTGCAAAGCATGACCACAATTTAAATGGTGTGCTTCAAAAGTTTGAGAGGTAACAGATTGCAGTGCATTTAAGATGGAATACTAAGTCCAACCCCTTATTTTGGTCACTGGCGACGACCTAGTGAGATACAACAAATTCTGACCTTTTGACAGAGGCAGGGCAAATCAAGACATTTGAGCTACGGCAGTGCTAGGAGTTTGAATGTATCAGTGGCTGAGACAAGGAAATAGAACGCAAATGAAAGGCCTTGATTATGGATTACCATACAATTTTCCTACCATAACAGACAAAGTAAGGGTAAAGCAAAGATCATTCAAAGGTACATGCACAGCACACTACTTTGCAACGCTCGTAGGCTCACTACTGACCTTTTTTAATTTGAGGCATGTGGTTGTAACAACATGCTTTGTTGGCAGCCACCAGCTCTTCCAAGACAGGCTGCACAAGGTGTCAAGAGGAAAGAATAGGGCACTGTAGAGCTAGGTCTGGCCCGACTAAGTATGCACACGTGATATGACAATATGACCAATATGTGTGGTAGTTTCCCTGCTTATAACAGTGTAAGTACAACATATATTTAATATTTATGCTTATAACAGTGTAAATACAACATATATACAGCACCTACACCACTGCATACCATGAAAGCTTCCAACCATATCGCAGTGTGTTGCGAGTGCTTTAACAAACAATTACAAAGGATATGGCTGGCATTGGTGCTAGCAAAATTTTACAGGGGTACTTGGTTCGGAGCCTGGCCAAACACTTCAGAATAATCAGCTACAAAATGCCATATCACTGAAGTTCTTTGCTTCTCAAGAAATGCTATATCTTATTTATGCCTTTTATGTACATGCAGATTTCCTCCTTGCTTACCGTACAGACTTTATATCACCGCGCAAAAATATCGTTTTTTGCCCTGCGGGGTGACTGCGCGCACGGAAAATATCTATTTATTTTGAGGGTGCGGGATTGAAAAACGTGGGTTTTTGGCGTATTTTGGAGCCTGTCAGGCAAAAATCTCTGTGCGGGGTTGGTGTAAATTAAATATTTCCAGGGTGCAAGGTTGATGCGGGAGTGTGAAACTAATATGTTTTTTTGGGGCTGCGGACTGAACCCAAGTCTGTACGGTAACCAGGAAAGGGGCATTAAGACCTTGCGGCGACCTCATCGGGAAAGAGGATGGGAAAGTACAATTTTGCTTCAGTATATACCCCAGTTCTGCCCTGAAAAACAAGTTTTCCTTGAAGCCTCAGATTAGATTGGTACGCAGTTTTAAGCATTTCCCCCTTTTTGGAGGAAAATTCAGTTTTGGGGACAACCAACGAGGGATAAGGGTCAGGCCAGGCTTCAGCAAGCCAAGCCAAACATATTTGCCCTCCTCGAAATCCCCCCTCGACAGTTGTTATCAATCTGCCCATATTTTGCTCCCCATGCGTCCACAGCTGCTGCAGCACACAACTTACATGTTCCCCCCGGGCAATAGCAAAGGAACGCTGATGTCAAACCAAGAATGTAAATTCTCAGATTTACAGGTTTATGCCCCTTGACCTTACAGCTGCTTTGTGTGGCACTCATATGAAACCAAAACTAGCGACAGTGGCTTTGATGTGCTTGCATCAAGCAGACTCCGGAACAGCCCACACATTCACAAACATCTCAGACGCCTAAATCGTTCAGTTGATGGCACATGAGTACGATGTTGGCATTTCTTTGGACGGACGCATGCTAAACCAAAGTAAGCACGTCGGCTTAAAACCTGGGTACAGTTGGGCAATTCAGACGTTTAAGAAGGCTATGAAAGGAACCTGGCTCTTACCTGGAGCTGCTCTTGGCAGTACTTGACGTAATCAAGATCAGAAAAAGCGGCGAGTGCATACTCCTGCTGCCGTCCCAGCTCGCCTTGGAGCCAGCAAAGCTCCTGCTCAATGCCTTCCATCTGCTCGTGCAAGGCCTGACACTGCTCAGCGTGCAGGGAGCCTTGAAGGGCCTGCACAGGGAATTAGCAGGACAGGGCACAATGAATGAAGTATAAATTGTGCTCCTGCAACTTCTAACTTTATCTATTCTGGACATGACCCAATCATCACCTACAGAGGATTTTTCCAACACAAACGTACAGCATACAGCATACATCATTTGACTCACATCATTCCACCACCCTCTGAGCCTTTGAAAGTGCCGGCGGCAGCGCCCTGCCAAGGAATGCATCGTTTGCTCGACCTGCTCACAGTACAAAGAACCATGCAGAGTAGGTCACGGGGAAAGTTTGCCTCAGACTAAAAATTGGATACATATTCATATCATGGTTGATCAGGCTTGCTTTGCTGCACACGCATTGTCACGCACGTTGCTGATACCCAGCTTGTCTTCCTTGCTTTCAATAATGTTAGGTTTGAATAGCGCTTTCCTACACTGTTGCTAGATCAAAGAGTCAAACCCCCTCCCTTTGACATGCAGTTGGGTTTCGTGTGCCTTTATCACGTACTGATTCATCAAATGTGTGCAAGGCAACAAGTTGCAACAGCCAAACGTGCATCCTTGATTTATCACTCGGCCTGGTGGTGACCAACCTTACAAATAACTTGCCCCTAAAGCCTGTATGATAGATCTCTTGCTTCAAGGGCGTGCATGGTACGGTCACCTTGCATCGTTGAGAAATGAGGTGCTGCAGCGTGGAGGGCTTCAGCTTATGATACAGCTTTCGAGTGGGAGGAGGTAAGTTGCGGCACAGGTGGAGGATGAGCGGGCGCTGCCACGGTCGGTCTGCCTCGTGCATTAGACCCCAGAACTTGCCCAGACTCAGCTGTGACAGCAGGAGCAAAGGCAGAAAACAATGGGAAGTCTTCCTAACTCCTCAGCACGCATATGCTAAAAGGGCTCCAGACCAGTGCTCTTCTAGCTGGAGGCCCAAAGATAATGTCTGAATGTACTCTGCAGTGTGTGTGCTTTTCTTACTGCCTTGTGCTGGAATGAAAAGAAGAAAAAGGCAGTGCAGGCTTTGCATTGGATTTGTGCGCCAGCAATGTGAGTGTGAGGTTGGGTGCATTAGAACAAGGATGCGATCCAATCGCAGCAACGAGAAGATCGGGCTTTACAGCAGTGGAGCAGAAAGTGGCATTAAAAGTGGCTCTGTTTCGAGGCACCTGACCCTGCAGACAGATGCATCCGGCGCACTGAAGCGCACATCCTGTACACACGAAAGGGCCCCGGTCTAAGGCACCCTAAGCCTTACCCGCAAGCGCTCCTCGCCCACGTACTCCTGCTCCTCCGAAGTGAGCTCTACAGTGCTCAAAGCCCACGGACGCCTTGCAAGCTGGTTCAAAAAGTGCCTGTGCTCCTTCACCGCTGCACGCAGCAGCTGCTTGTCAGGGGGCAGCATGGGGGGCTCCAGGCATCTATCATCATGCTGTATAGAGGGCGGGTGTGTGTGGGTGCTTATGTGCGTGCAGAGTGCATGCGTGCGTGTATATGTGTATATAAGTGACTAGGTGTGTGTGTGTGTGTTTGTGTGTGTTTGTGTGTGTTTGTGTGTGCGCGTGAGCGTGCGCGTGGGCACGCTCACGTCGCATGGGCATGCTCATTTGAATGTGCGCGCGCACTGCTACATGCGTGCAAAAGCGATCGTGCAGAATTGTAATGAGAGAAATGCTCACTTCTGCGATGCCAATGCCAACTCCAAATGGTGAGGGCCCACCATGGCTGAAGCGAAGTGCACACGTGCGCGCAGATGTGCATGGAAGGGAGGGCTTGTTTAAAGAGTAAGGCCCTTTCAGTTGAAGCATTTACATTGCATTCACATTCGTGTCCTCATAGGCCAAACTTAATTCAAAATTGATTGCAGTGACCACATTTTAAACCAAACACTAACAAACTAAGTATAATGTTTATTATCAAGCCAGCTCATTCACCTCCCTCAGTCTGTCAGGTTCAACACGTGAGGCAGCGTGCCCCGCACGCACAGACACGCAAACACACACGCACACACGCACACATACACACACACGCACACACGCACATACACATGCACGTACACACACACGCACGCACACACATGCACACATACATACGCACACATACACACACACATCCTGCACACATACACACACATGCTGCACGCACACATACACACACATACACACACATCCTGCACACATCCTGCACACATATACACATCCTGCTACATACACATACATACACACACACACACACACACACACATACAGACACAAACACAAACACACACAAACGCACCAGACAGATGAATTTTGAATAGGAGATTGTTCCTGCAAATAACATGCAGGACCTCGCCGTAGGCTCTTCGGCATTTGAGAGCATCCATTGGCGCACTTCTGCACCTCCTCCTTTGCACCCCCCTCACAGACCTACTCCAGGACACACAAGCGCAAGCTCACTGATCAACGCATCCCACGCCCCAGGTCGACAGGTCAGAGCTAGCAGACCTGCATGTTCCCTCCATCCTCAACCTTTGTTCTTCAACTGACAGACCGGGTTGCCTTTGCACATCTTCTGTTGGACGTCCAAATTGAGTTTGTGATACGTACCGCTCACGAGCTGAGCTTGCTGCCTCCCTTTTAAAAAACCTTATTTGCTAAGACAAACGGATTAAAAGACACAGCTATAGGTGGCCACGTGCCGACATAGAACCGCACTTTCACAACAGGCACATAGCGTGCATTCAGGTGTTGCAGCCTCAGGCAAGGCCTACATCAAAGTGGAGTGCGTTTCTGGACGCAGAAAACACATTCGCCTCCAGCTCTTACTGCCCCACCTCTGCCTACAACCCCTTGCCAGACACGCACAACTCATTACTAAGGGCAAACGAGGAAGGAAGAGGACAATCATCGGCAAGGGTGGAGCTGGACGTCAGACAACACCCTCTGGTGTGCTATGTATGTTGCAAATATTGATGGGAACAGCGGTAAATGCAAATGTGAGATCAATTTTCGTGTCTGCTTGACTTGTACATTTCTTGGTGGGACTCTGGCTAACGCGAGTTTTTCTGTCCAGGGAGCCCGCTTTGCTGCGAGCTTGTGTCCCTGGTGCACGGATTGATCTTCATCAGCGTAGACTTTTGCTTCTTCTCGTATGCGTGCACCTTTCCGATGTGCCTCACTAGACATTGAACGGGGAGAACGTGATCCTTGTTATGATGTGCGCAGATGTTTGAGGAGCGCGCGGAGCTTTGCTCTCAAATCATCTTATGTGTCCAAGGAAGGTTGTCTATAAGAGGGTTCTTTCCTACACATTCAGGTGCTTGATGCCTCCAGCACGGAGAACCTGCACCTCCTTCAGTCTGAGCTGGAGTCCTGTGATGCGTGCATCATAACATACGTGGAGACAGCATCTCCTCCTTTTCAATTCTCAGGTGCACACGTGATAACTCCTTACTCCACTAGCTCCTTTCATCGCCTTCAATCTCCACAGTTGAAACCTCCAGGAGGAAAAGACTCCCTTCACCAGGAAATGTAAAAATATCTGGCACACACGTCGTGCGCATCGATTTTAAGCCTCTGGTTCAAACCTTCCTTTAGCCCCCTATGCCCCCTTCCTGATACTTTGCTATAATAAAAAAAAGGGTGTCAGCCTGTTTAGAATTTTAGTAGGTATCTGCCTGCTCGATTCTCATGCCAATTTATCAGGGTAGGCCAGAACCAAATAGGGCCAGAACCAAAAAGGGCTGTATGGTTAATATTTCTTTAAAACTGTGCAGCAAATTTCCGGTATTTCTACGGTTTACGGATTTATACGGTAAATGGTACATATGTATATATACGGTTAATACGCATCATATACGTTCCTGGCCGACCTTACAAATGATGTAATACCTGGAAAGCCATTGGGGGAAATGTGTTATGCACATACTCTGACTTGCATTGACCACCTGTCTAGTGCACAAATCTAAGCCACGTACTACCTTACTTCATTTCTGTTCTTGTACAAGATACATGATATTTATTACATGATACCATAGTACCAGTACACACATTTACTGCAATTTTGGGTTATTTTTGCTGGTTACTCCCCAGAACACCCCGCGGCTACGTGGGGGCATCTCATGCATTTTTAGATTTTTAGCTAGGCACGCCCCACCCCTCCGTTACACTAATTGTAGCTAGGCACTAGCTGTAGCTAGGCACGCCCCTCCGTTACACCAATTCCAAACAATGACGCCTATCCACTGAGCTTCAGCTGAGGAGTTAAACACGCCACACACTAGACTTTAACAAAAGTAATCCAGAGTAGTTTTAGGCGCTAACAGGATTGACATTTGTCGACAATAAGTTATGAAGCTTGATGCTCCTGCCCTCACCCAGGAATGAAAATTCAGGAGCTGTCCATCACCAAGCAAAGCTGTTTCAATTTTTGGTATGTTCTTGGGCAAAATCTGTTCTTAGGGCTTAAGAAAGGAGCAGGTTTTGGACAATGGGTGCGCTCTTACCAAATGTAGTGTGGCGGCCTAAAATGGTTAACCGGATGAATTGGACAATGGGTGCGCTCTTACACAGGATTGCGCTGTTATTAATTTGCAAGGCGCGTGTATTGCACCAAGGAATATTTAAAAGCCCTGAGCAGGCTGGTTTTTAAAAGCATGCACGAGGAGACGTACAGGTGCGCTCGTGCTCACATAGAGCACCACTTCTTTAACAGGAACATGGCTGATTGTTGTGTTTCAGCACCTGTCAGGAGTTTGGATTTGGTCTGTGAGTGTGGGACCGGCCTGGTAAGGGCAGGTTGTAAAGATTCAAGGTGGCACATATCAGACGTTTGAAGTACCCAGAATAGTGGTGTAAAACGGTGGAGAAATATGGGGTTGAACAGGGTGGGTTGCAGGTCATCTTTGCACTGCTGTCGCGCCCCGAGCACCTTACCATGTCCTCTTGTTCGTGGCTCAAGTAACACACACCTACATGACCCAAAAGCTTCACCATAGAGGCTCATGCTACCAATGAAGCAGCAGAACGAGCCCTTCCTGTGTTTAAGAGCTCCCTCCTTCCAAAATTCAGTAAATGCAACGGACGTACATGTGATGATGTGATCCTCATAGGACGGACCCTTGGCGTCTTATGCATACCAAAGCATCCCTGCGTGGCGGCGCCTGTATTTGCATTACCTCTATGCTCCTCCAGCCCTGCACTCAAACATGCTCTTGAGCTGCTGGAGCGCCTCTTATGGAGTGGCAGCCAGCAGCACCAAAGCAAGGAAGCAGTCCAGAAGCAGCAGCAGCCGCACAGGAAGCTTGGCACGTGTGAAACTCCTCTCATTGTGTCTTGTCACTCCCAAAGTGTAATTCACGCTTTGCTCGCTGCTGGTGTGGCGCTGCCCTCGTGCTTTAGTATGGTGGATCCGCTGTTGCTTTGGAGCAGATTTTTCCAGGTCAGTTTTTACCTAAACACACACAATTATCTCCTCTTGTCTTTGTTTGGTCAAGTCATTTGTGACAAGCTCCTCTTGTCAGAAACATTTCACTTATGCTTTTTCCTTTTTCCTTTTATTTTGCGTTCATTCACCAGGGGCAGAGTGGCTTGGCACAGTCAACCTCATTTTCAGAAGTGTTGTCCACGCAGCTGGACGTATTGTGCCATCAATGTGTACAAATTCTGCACAGTTGCGGTGCACAGCTTTACAGCAACAACATCCAGCCAAAGGCAATTCAGCTTGAAACGCAGGTATGCTGTTGCAAAGGAAAAAAAGGGAACCAGGGATATTTCATACAGACTTTTTAGACGTTCAATACGGTGAAGTACGCGTTAAATATGAAACACGGCATATGGAACAAAACCCTAAGGGAAACCATTAAGATTATCGGCTTGTCCATTGTAGGGATAACAGAGGGAAATTAAAGGGAATCTGAAAGATTGCAGGCCTTGGCAAATGCAAAAAGGTAAAAGTGGCCGCAGGCTGGTCTGCTGCAGAGGGCAAGATGAGTCACTAATGCAAAAGGAGAAAGTGGACTAGCGATAGAGTTATCTCCCACGGCTCTATTCTGTTGTTTGATATGTTGGTAGAGTAGCACAGCAGATTCATTGCTGCAGGGCTGGCTGAGTGGTTTTTATTGAGGCTGGCAATGGCCGGGGCGGGGAGTCTATTAGACCCTTAGCTTAGTTCTGCAGTTTCTGTGCCTGGCGCTTTGCCTGTTTGAGCCTGGTACTCCAGTCTCTTTGTGACTCTTTCTGGTATTTTATTGGACCTCTGTGACTGGCCTTTTGGGTCTGCTGTTAAAGGAGTTTCACGATTACTCGGTGAGTCGGTACCAAAGTGGTATTCTTTCCCTAAACAATATGAGGAGTGAATTCCACTGCCTTTCTTGTTGGTGGCTAACAGCATTTCCTGAGCTGTGCCCTAACCCATTCTGGGCACAGCGACAAATGTGAAGATGTACAGGAGGCGTCAAGGATCATAACTTGTTGACGTCACGTGTCAAATAAAGAATAAATTACATATTCAGAATCCTGATGTTGAGAGCTATCAATTGGTATAGAAATGAGTCGATTTTGAGGGGTCGGTTGGTGGGTGGTCATTTGGGGGGGCTCAAAAATTGGGGGGGGGGCCTCCAGGTCTGGGCCCATTTTCTGGGCCACTTCCAGCTAATAATAAATGTATTTATGGAATCCTCAGCTCAAGCCCAGTCGATTGGCACCCTTGTTGGGTGATCTGGTTGAAGGGGGGGGTCTTAGTGCCTGGTCATAGAATTGCATGGATTGCCCCCTAGTAGGCCGCGGGGGTGTGTTCAGGCAAATTACCAGCAATTATTTCCAGACTTGCAGTTCACGTATTGCATTAGGCATAGTTGCATGAATGAAGTGAAAGTGCTTTGGCAAAGGTGTTGGCTGGATTTGTGCAATAAACAGGTGGTCAGTGCAAGAGCGTGCACCAATCAGTTTTTGACCTATAACTCGTCAGGTATCACAATATTTGGCATGAAAACAGTGCAGGCAGATAGCTGGTTTAATTCTGAGCAGATTGACTCCCTTTTTATTAGTTTTATTAGTGTGGAGAGTCAGGAAGGGGGCCCTGGGGGGTGGGTGGTCATTTTGGGCCAGAGGCCTGAAATTTACACCTGACTGTCAGAATTGGAACCCTAGGACACGAAGTGTCTAGGGCTTATGCATTGCTAGAGAAATTGAGAGCCTTATAGCTTAGAAATCTGGACCTTTCTCCAAATCTTTTTGTCGCCAAATCGAGTGGGAACCTCATGCCGAGTAGGATGGTGCTTTCCGATTGTCGTACGATGCCCTGGTTGGAGAGAGGCACCATTATTTTTGAGCTCCTGGACATAAGAACTAGATAAATGGAAAGAAGACTTAATTCTAAAACGTTCTGGACCCTGCCCAAAGCATTTGGTGATGCTGCAAAATGCAAACCTGGTTCCCAAGCAGAGTCATGTTGTTGCATTTTCACGATGAGCAGGAAGTTTAATACATCGCCGGAGCACAATTGCATTCCGGCCACTTGTTGTTGTGATGACGTGTGCTCGGTGCAAGCGCTGTCTGGGATTGAAATAGCAGGTTTCAGGAAGTTCCAACAGACATCTTGCATCACCCATAAGGTCTTTATACCTGTGGAAGTTTGCACACCTGCCATGCCTTTTCACACAAGACTTGCTGATGATGACTTGCACGACCAAGGGTTCCCCAAGCGCAGCGCCAGGATTTTGATTTTTTCGAAGCCTCCTGAGATGTATATACTATGCTTTTGTAAAACAATGTTTTGCTCAACTGCAGGCTCAGATAAGCCACGTGCTTTCCGAGGGGTACCACCCGCAGCCCTAGGCCGAACAGCGTTAGGCTGAATTGACCTTCTGAATCTTGAGGAAGGTATGGTCTTTCGGCAATTAAGTATCCAAGGTTCAGATGTTTTGCGACAAAACGGAATGATCAAGTGGACTGTATATAGCAATATGGCTGTCTTTTCACTGTTGGATCTAGGAAGATATCTGATTGGTGTACGCAGACAACAAAGAAAACACAATGTAGAAAGAAACTATGGCAGTTAGAAGTGATTAACTCAGCGTGAAACACAAACTACACTTCTTGCAACGCAGCAAAATTGACCACTCTCATTCTTTATTTTCGGCAATGTAAAGGTGCCCAGTCTTTCATTTTCAGTCTTTCACAACAAGTTATATGCTTTTATTCTAACACTAGCAAGGCAGCTATCACTTACTTTTCCGGGCCAGGCCTGAAAGGTGTCAGGCACTGTAGGCTCGGCCCTATATTTTCATATCATACCATCAATTGTACGCCACCTTTCGTGTGAATGGTTGTGCTTGTCAGTCACGCCTCAATCGTGCAAGTGGGCGTGCTTGATCACGCGACAATTGGCGTTTTGACTCATTCTGTCAATCACTGTTTCCTATTTAGTTTTAGTAATATTTTCAGTTATAATGTGCTTTTTAATTCCCTTTGGGCTGGCCAGAACGGCTCTTGATGAGGGTTAGTGCTAGTATTGGAATAGGTGAGCCCGCACGGACACTTTTTTGATGACCGACCCTCATTTCCCAAGTGGGCCTTAACTGCTTACGTTCAGAGAGTAAAGTTCTCCTGATCGTAGAGCTGTACTGTTACAACAGGCACAGGGTGCATGGTTAGTGATATCGTGCCGTGCCTTGACTTTCTTTCATAAAGGCTGAAACACACATCGCAGTCTCGGAATGAAGTTCGAGGGGTCCTCATGATGCATCCCTATTACCGTACAAGTGTAAATGTTTGTTGCACTGCATTTTTCAGCTCTTTAGACGCTAGCTTGAAGGCTTACTCCCAACAGTATTAATTTCTGGTTCAATTTATGGTTAATGAATCGATTTATGGTTAAGCAGACTGGTGCAATTTCTTTCTGACTGTTATATCCTAATAGCAAGCAACCCTCACCTCCTGTCAACGAAATTTGTTCCTACCAAGATTTGCCATGGGAAAAGAAAAAGGAAAAAAGTAAGGAAAAGACTGCGCAGGCAGTGAAAACCACTCCCCACATCAAGGGAAAGGAGCCGGGTATTGGAAAATATCTTTTCCAGAGAGGAAGTGAAAAAAAATCAATGGGGATCAGGAGCGAATCCAGTCAATGTGCCGAGTCCGTTATTTCTTTGCAGTGATGGTAATTTGATCTGGCAACTGTTACGCCCAATCAATGACAGCGGCAAATCGTGTGACGGGCATTAGTTGTTGATAGTGAGAGTTTCTGTGTGCCTAGGCAAACAGAAACTGGCACATCCAACAAGCTGGACGTGCCAGTTTCTGTGAGTGCACAGCTGGCAAACCCAATCCGCTGGAATTGTCAGTCCAATTGATCCAAACTGGGGTGCCTTCCTTGGATCAAGCTAGGCCGGGCTTCCAAGGTGGAAATCCATCCAGCAGAGGCGTGAGGTCGTTGCATCGCTGTGGTCTCTAATGCCTTACCAAAGAGCGAGTTCTGTCTCCACGCCTGTGCACTCCACATGCTGTCAGGCCCATTATAAATAAAATAAACATTAACAGGCACAACGCTGCTGGAGGAATGATTCTAAAAGCTATCAAACAAGGTACATACACAGGGTGCATGCCTGCTAGCACAAGCAGACGTAGGCAGTTGTGAAAAAATGGCACAACAAGGCATTACACGCCCTTCAGAAGAGACACAGTTAGAAATGATTCCAGTCTGGCTCTTACCTTCCAATCTCAATGCACATCAGCAGCGAGAATTTAGCAAGCCAGTTGCAATCATAGTTACTCCGACCCAGCAACCGCGACCCAAACAAAATTCAACATACACGTATCAAACTAGGTCTGCCAAAAATGCAAGAAGAGTTGCCCGTGATAACCTAGCAGATGGTACTGCCAATCCATACCCCTTGGCTATAAAATCAAGAGACATACGACCAAACAAACACGACATACATATAATCAAAATAAAGTACTGTGCAGACACTTACCCTACTCAACAAGCAGAAAAGGCACGGAAATAACATAAGCTCTATCGTTCAAGAATGGTGTGGCAGCATAACAAGATCCCAAATTTCCAGTTTGGTTTCTTCCCAGAAGCACGCTACAGCCACTCTTCATATTAAGACACTTGAATCCCAGAAACTACAAGCAAGCACATCACGACTGTATGCTGCTTGCATCGACTTCAAGCAGGCATACGATTCCATACCCAGAAACAAACTGTGGGAACACTTACGCCGCTGTCACATGCCTCACCATCTATTCTCCATCCTCCAAGACTTGTATTACACAGATGAGTACACACTGCTGGATGGGGACTAGCAAGCAAGTGTGCAGCCAGAGTTTGGTGTGAAGCAATGCTGTCCCCTCTCCCCCCTGCTTTTTTCCATTTACTTTTATGATGTTGACAGTCTGGCTGAAGGGGTACAGGGCGCACTTACTGGTATTCCAAATTCTGCTGTCCCATAACTGCTGTTTGCTGACGACCTCTTTCTGCTGTCCAATGTCCATGACCAGCTGCAGACCATGCTCAACAAGCTCAGAGTATATGTTCACACGAGATCTTTGACGGTGAACACACAAATCTGAGGTGATGTGTTTCAACTCCAGGTCTGATAACCGCTCTCCTCCTCTCTATTATGACGGCACGCAACTATCCTACACCGACACATTCAAATACCTGGGCATGGTGTGTGACAAAAATATCATTTTGACCACTGCGGCTGATGCAGCGCTGAGACCCTTCACGACTGGCACTTTCAGAGTCAAAAATTTGTAGAAGAGAATGTTCTTACCAACAGGCTGCATGCTCACATCTGGCTCCTCAATACTACCTATGCAGTTCCTGCTAGCATGTACGCGAGCCAGATCTGGTCAACTCCTGTCTAACAACAGGGCAAAGAGATGGACAACCCAGTTCAGACGTGGCTGCTGACAGCGTTAAAAAGATCCTTGGGGTCAGGGACACTTATACTTCTTGGTGCGTTATGCAAGAGTGTGGCCTTGAGCCCCTACAGTTTAACTGGTTTTGTGCCACAAATGAGTGTCTTTACAATTCTCTGACCCAATGCAACAACACTATTGCCAAACAAGTTTGAAATGCTGACATGCGACTGAGCTCCAGGTCTGATGACTGCTGGTCTTCCCATATTGTTTCAGCCATGACTGGTCTGTTACAAGAGTACATGTTCAAAGAAAAGCTGCGGAACTGTGAACCCATTGATCTCAGTCGTTTTGTTGTGGACCTCAGAGAGAGACACTTGGAGTTTTGGGCACCCTATTCTGATGGCCCACGAGAGCACAACAGCAAAAATACTCACTTTCAACATACAGATGGTGTGCACTGCCCCCAAAAAAAGCCCTGGCTACTCGTTCTCCCTACAGCCTTCCCAAGCACAAATTCCTAGACCTCCCACGAGATGTCATTCACAGTGTTGCCCGTTTCAGACTGCGTGTCCACACCCTTCGCTTTGAGACCGCAACATGGAACCCCAGCTCCTCCCCTTCCTGTGATTTGTGTGAGGCTGATGATGATGTCCAGGATGAAAAGCATGCTATTTTTCACTGCACACACCCCCATACAGTGTCTCTTCGCAGGAGATATGAGTCCTTATTCTCAGAGGCAAGAGCAAAGGATGTTTCTACTTTTTTGCACCAGAACAACAACTCTAATTTTCTCTGCATGAACTAATTGTTTTTTATGAGCAGGCTAGCAGTCGCACGCTTTGACTGAAGGCCTTTCCTTGTAAACCTTGCTGTTTGAGCTTGTCTTTGGCACGGCGAACCTTCAAGACTCTCTGAAATCACAAATTAGACTCAATACTTTGGTTTACAAATTTACAAATTAAGCCATCAGTAAAAACGTGTGACTGCTAGGCTGCATAATTAAACATGTAAAAATTGTGATAATTGTTGTTGTAGCACCAGACTTGTAGCTCCTACAAAAAAAACCATGGAAAGGGGAAAAAGGCACAATGCTGTTTGACATTGCGGCACTGAATAAAATTAGTAAACAATCAAGCATCTTCCAGGACCAACCGACCACAATTAGTTTAAAGTTTAAAGAGAGGGAATCGTCTGTACGTTTTGGGCACATAAAAAACCTGGACTGTCACACTGAGGATACCAAGAATGAGGGAGGCAAATAACATTATACATAAACATGTGTGAGGAGCAGCACGTGCACAACGAGAGGGTCTGGAACATCAAACATGGTCTGGTTTATCACTCTTTTGCTGCGGGCCCTGCTGCTAGATGAACTCTGAACCAGCACTTGCCTGGCTAAGACTGTAGAAATCATGTAAGAAAAGAAAAGAAAAAGAAAAAACTACGCAGGCAGTGAAAACCACTCCCCACATCAATTAAGGAAAAGAAGCCACTTTGGTACCGAGTACCGTAAAGCTCCTCCACCGCGAAAAGGAAAGGAACAATCAATGGGGATCAAGAGGCTTGCAGGCTTGGCCTGAAACCGGCTCCTGATGAGAGTCGAAAACAGTATTGGAAAGAGCACGTCTGGTATGGACAAGTTTAGCAGCGAAGTTCACAGAGTGCACATGGAGCTTGGAGGCAAGCTTCTTAACTCTTTGAGAATCGAGACCCAGTTCCTTGATAGGCTTCAGAGTGTGAGAGTGTTGTAGATGGTGCCACCCACACCCAAAAGGACGATGTGGAGAGTAACGGAGGCTCCTCGGAGAATGTTGCAGAGATCTTTGTGCTGTTCCTTTGCGTCGTTCAGCTGGTTCTGAGGTCTGATGTCCTCACAATACTTGATTTCGACAAGGTGGATGTCACGCCGAGTTTTGCTGAGGTCTTAGGTCAGTGCTGTCTCGGGATGGTGGCACTACTGGTGGCTGGCGGTGCTGCTGGGGCGCTCCCAGCCTCCCTCAATTCCCCTCTGCCACTTCGAAGACCCACCCCCCTACATTACTTTGTTTTTGTGCTTTTGCAGTGATTGGATTAACTAGCACAAAACCTGGGCAGCTGGAGGTAAATCTGTCTTTGTCTGGGAAGCGGGGTGGGAGGAGCCATTTGGGAACAATTATACTTTCAGCTGTTTCAGGAATCTGGAGATTTTTGCATGGTCATCCGTTCGTTGCTGCCTATATCTTTGGAGACAATGCATGATCCTAAGGAGCCTGTTTTGCTGATAGCCTTAAAGATCATGCGGCATGCTGAAATATGTCTTTCAGTGATCATATTCCTTGTTTGTGTGTGTTGGCACCCAGAAAGGATGTGTAGGGCACTGTCTAATTGTGGGCAGAGGGGGCAGGTTTGACTTGTTGAGAGTTTGAACAATACCCCATGTTTTGATTATAAAGGGTGCCTGTTCTGTATTTCATAATGATGCATTTGGTCTTAAAGGGGACATAGGATGATGTTAGGTAAGCATTGCTAAGGGCTCCATTGGCAGTACTGTTCTTTATGAGGGTCTGGTAGTACGCATGGCAGTTTGCTTCAGTATTGGCATTTCCCATTTTATAAAGAAGATGCATGTGGGCTTGAAGGGCGTCACGGTGGTTTGGTAGGTACTAAAGCCTCGGGGGAGGAGAATGGGCCATGTTTGTTGTATGGGTATGATTATGGGTTTGTGGCAGGGAAGTACATTAGGTGCCCAAATTATTCGGGGTTACCCGGAAGAGCTTCTAAATAACTTCGGGGTTCCCCGGAACTGTTTTTAAAACTATTCAGGGTGTTACAAAAATTCCGGGCCGGGGACTAACGCCCCCGGCCCTAAGCACGATGTTAATTCTTTTAAGGCACTGCAGGAAGCTAATGAGGCAGGAGCCGGCATCAGGTATACATTGCGGTTTGCGAAAAAGAAAAAATGTTATAAGTCCTCAAGGCACTCACAGCCATCGTTTGTGCAGACTCGGGTACACTCCCCTCACCCACCTCACCATGCACCCTTAGAACAGTGTGTTTGTCTGTGTACACGTGTGTGTG
>Ga0307948_1001223_pt1 | contig 18050 bp, 5 predicted proteins | sample OrgLakmetagen280_FD_201824 | JGI IMG/M metagenome (GOLD analysis project Ga0307948, IMG submission 201824) | Saline water microbial communities from Organic Lake, Antarctica - #280 | ecosystem: Environmental > Aquatic > Non-marine Saline and Alkaline > Saline | place: Antarctica: Organic Lake...
CTCGACCGCCTTGAGAATTACTCCGTCGCCGTCAAGGAATGGAACGACGACATCGTCTTTGTCCGCCAGGTGGTCAAAGGCGCGGCCGACCGCTCTTACGGCATCCAGGTCGCCCGCCTCGCCGGGCTCCCCACCACCGTGATCGACCGAGCCAAAACCATCCTTGAACGCCTCGAAGCCGACGACTCCTCCCACAACCTCCTGCGCAAGCGCATGAAGAAGGAGAGGTCCGGCAGCGATACCCAGGACGAGGATGATCAGCTCGCGTTGTTTTGAAAACGAAATGACGCCCTCCGTAGAGTCTCCGTTTACGGATGGCCGCATCGCCGTTCAGGCGATGCCTTCTTTTTTTCGCGCAAAGCAGCGCGACTGGCCTGAGGGCTACTTTCACGGCTCGACTGTATCCCCTCAACCGCTTAATTAACAAAGATGAACTTTCAAAAGGTCTTCAAAGAAGTCACCTCTCAACTGGATGAGTCGGGCATTCGTTATGCCTTGATCGGAGGTTTTGCCATGGCCCTTCGCGGCGTGCAACGCGCGACCGTCGACTTGGATTTCATTCTTATGCTCGAGGACCTTGAAAAGGCTGAAGCCATTTTTACCCGAGCGGGCTACCAAAGGGCTTTTCAGAGCGAGAACGTTTCCCACTACATTTCAGAAGATACAGAATTAGGACGTATCGACATTCTTCACGCTTACCGTGGCCCAACTCTCAGTATGCTGGAGCGCGCAGATCGTATCGAGACAGGCGGCGAATCCAGCCTTCCTGTCGTCCAAATAGAAGACATTGTCGGCCTAAAGATCCAAGCAAGCGTCAACGATCCGCGACGTAAAACCAGAGACTACGCCGACATTAGAATGATGCTGGAGACCTCTAACGAAACAGGGCGCTCCATCGATTGGGAACTTCTTGAAGATTATCTGGATCTCTTCAAAATAGGCAGCGAACTTTCTGAATTGAAATCATGGTATGGCACGACTGAGTAAAACTGATCGCGAGACTTTTATGAGGACCAAGCCTTGGAGTGAACCTTCCGAGATGCGAAGCCCACACATCGTCGAACCCACAGTCGAGGCGCGTGCGCGTTACATCCGCTGGGCGACCGAGGCGGCCAAGTATTACAAAGGAGCCAAGCCGGTACGTTTTACCGGAAACCATTGGAAGCTGTAATACTTATCCGATAGTAGTCTAGCGGTTCAACCCTTGCAGATTGGGAGATCTGCGAAAGCCCATGAGCGACTTAGTCGATAGAACCCGGATAAACTTTCCGGTTGATACTGAGACTAGAAGCTAAAATCTGTGCCGATGGTGAAGGCGTAACCATCCGCTTCACTGGCAGAAAAATACTTAACGCCTGCATTGAGCGAGGCGCGCTCAGACAAGGTCCAATCAAATCCGATTTCTGCGTCAATCACTTGACTCATCACATCCTCAACTTCGACTGCAAATGGAACTCCCGCTGTTCCATCCACGTCAACTCCTTCGTCGCCAAGATCCGACCAAAAAGCCACGGATGCGTATGGAGAGAAATCTGAATCAGGCATGTATTCAAACATAACACCCACCTGAACATATGGAACGTCATCTTCAAAGCTGTTCACATTTGCAGCATCGGGGCCAGCGGACTCTTGAATGTCATCTGTTTGAGACGACTGATAGCCAAGATTCAGGAATGGCGTTAGGGCACTGGACTCAGACGTATAGAGATCATAGCTAAGCCCGACTGAGAGATAGAAGAAATCTGTGTCGTAATCAGCTGTCTTCGTTCCGAACACAGTCGTCCGGTCGCTATCGGAAGACATCTGCCCAAAACCACCTTGGGCAACGAGGTTCAGCTTCTCCCACTTCTTGCCCAGTCCCGCTCCAATAAAGAAACCATCACCATCCGAATCACGAACATCTGCATTTGAGTTGGCCTCGATCTCTGTATCACTACTCACATATGAAAGGAAGACTCCCAGATTTATTGTCTCCGATGCCCAAGTGTAGCCTAAACTCGCAGTCATTGAGTCCGCGTCACCATCGTAAAACCGGTTTTTAGCGGGATCAGTTTCCAAAGCTTGATAGCCTAGCTCCACTCCGAAACCACCCTTACTAAGAAGTTGCGAGCTGGCAAAATCACTGAAACTCGAAAGTGCCTGAAGCCCGGCTTCACCATCACTCACGTAAGAAGGAACTGTTTCTGAATTCTGTGCGTGAAGTAGAACGGTCGCTCCGAAGAAAACGATAAGGGAAGGAAGTATTTTATTCATATTCATCATTTAAGCATTATGTTAGTAGTAGGGTATCTAATTGAAAGCTCAGAATTCAACAACGCGCCAGAAACGACGCACGCCGTCTTGCGAGACATCAAAAAACAAACTCGCGCCGATTCCGCTTGTAGAAAGTCCGGGCACGGCAGTCCAATCATCCGCCGTCAAATCGCTGGTCGTCTCTACGTAGTAGGTTAGCCCAGAGAGCGCTTCCGGTACCGTCAGGCGGAAATCCAGATCCCCTTCCTTGGTAAGAATCACTTCGAAAGGACTCGTGCGCGCGGCACCACTGAAGAAAGAACCGGCCACCAGCGGCTCATTCTCGACAATAAGAAGATCCAAAATCGGGCGGGCATCAATAGCCGGAGGTGCGTTCACCGCGACGGTTGTCTCGTCGACCTTAATCAAGACTTTAGCAGCGCCACCGATAAAGAAGGCGCCCTCGCCATCATACTGCACGGTAAAGAGATCCTCGGTAACACCACTGGAAAGTGGGCTGAAAATAAGCCCATCATCGGTGGAGCGAATCAACTCGCCCGCTTCACCTGTGGCTAGAATAGCACCTGCACCATCGGACGCCACCGACCGCAAAGGCGCCGTGTCTGCAGGCAACGTAGAGGCGCTCCAAGACTCACCGTCGGTCGATGTGTAAACAATACCTTCAAAACCGAGGTCATCCATCCCGACTGCCACCCATCGGGAACCCGTCCACTGCACATCGCGAAAGTCCACTGCGCTCACCGTAGCCGATTGCGTCCAGGTGGCTCCGTCATCAACACTCCGAAAAACAGGCGCATCAACCCCATCGAAACCAACCGCTAGCCAGACATTGGGGTTAGCCCCATCAACACGGGCCGCAGAGGCATAGAGCAGTCCGTTAATCGTCGGTGTCGTGGGTATTGTCGCAGTCGCCCATGATGCCCCGCTATCCGTGGAACGTGCGACAAAACCGGAATCACCCACCGCGACCACCGTGGTTCCAAATCCTTCAACGCTTTCGACCTGGAAATCAGTTTCCAAGCCGGTGCTTGCTGTAAAGCCCGCCCCACCATCGGTAGAGGTCAGGATCTCACGATTCAGATCCAAAGCGACAACAACTGATCCACTCAGTGTCACAGAGTAATATTCTCCATTCAGAGTCGACGCAGCCTGCACAGAAGCAGAGAAACCCGCAATACTCACGAGAGTGATTGCGATGATCCATTTGCTGATTCGAGAAGAAAACATGTCTAGGAGAAGTTTAGTGAGATCTGAATAAGTGGTAGCCCAGATGTACGATTAACTTGGAAGCCGTTCACGCGCACCGAATTTGAGTTCACTGAGAAAAGCGCTGTAGTATCAACAAAGATACTAGGAGTTAGAGCCGCAGTAATATGTGCGCCGCTCAGTCCTTCGAGTCTACGTATCGAACCGGTCAGGCTTTCAATGCGCAAGGTTCCTGTAGCCGCCTGGATTCTCGAAATGGTCATATTTCCGGATGCCAGCAGATTCATCGAACCGCTGTTTGTGGTGATCCGGCCTATACTGTTCATGCTAAGGGTACCGCTTACCACATCGAGATCGAGAATTCCCGATCCGCCATGTGCAATGTCGGCATTGATGAAGAGATTACCAACTGCCTGGTTAAAGATCAGGCTACCCGCACCACTACCAATGGTCACACCGCTACCCACGATAGTGGATGTGGCCTGAAGCTCGAGCGCATTATTGCCGGTGGCCGTCGTCGAGACGAGTTCATTGGAGATAATTTCGATGTCGGAAACCCCGCTCGCGCCGATGCTATTGGTCGCAGTAATTGTAACTCGACCATTGGCGGCTTGTAGAAGCACTCCCTCGTCACTCGTGCCATCTGTGAGCGAATTCGCAACAATCAGAATACTTCCGTTGGAAGCGGTGATGCCGTTGGCCAAAACCATTTCACCCGCAGCCTCGAGGCGCAGCGTACCATTACCTGCATAAGTTGTGCCACCGTTCACTGAACCGATCGCCCCTGAGCCAATCTTGAAATTAACTATCTGCGCGGCATCACCACTACCCGTGCTGATACCGGTGCGGCCGAATTCCACGCCATTGGCTTCCGAGATGAAGGCTTCGCCAGCTGAGGTCACGTCTATGCGGTCCACATTAGTGAGAATCGGGTCCAAATCACTCGCACCGATTTGGCCATTGGCCGACTGAATCTTAAGGTTGCCCCCGCTGATCTCGCCTCCGTTGCGCAGGATATCGTTTCGCGCACGTATGGAGATATCGCCGCCAGAGATGATGTCGCTCGTGTTCAGCGTATCACCCACAGTGATCGCGATATCGCCACTGGCTTCAAGCGAACTGCTTGCATCAAAGTCAGCGCTATTGCGGACGCGGATTTCAGCCTCACCCGCTGTTGCAGCCAGCGTTGAACCGTTCACATCAAGCGAGTCTGCCAGCATGCGGAGATAGCTGGTAGCCGTGATATTCGAATTCACGACAACTTCGCTGGATGCGGCCAAAAGAACCGCGCTACCATCCGTCACAGCAACTGCACCACTTACAGTCAGGTCACCGGAAGTTTGATTGAGGAAGAGGTTGCCGGCACCTTGCATATCAATACCGGAAATGGCTGTAGTGGAGAGCAGCTCAAGATACACCGAACCTGCATCGAGATTGGTGATATCCAGAGTATTCGTATCAATTTCAAGAACGCCCGATCCGGTGGAGCCCAAGCCGTGCTTCGCAGTTAAAATGACGCTCGGAGCAACCAGATCCGTGGCCGCTTCACCTCCGTCAAGGATTTGACCGAGTGTCGAAGTCAAGTCGACGGAGGTTTCACTGACCACCGTTTCAATCGTAATAGCACCTGTGGCGGTGCCGACAATCGCACCGGTTGTCGCAATCAATCCGGTCAGTGCCGCATCCGTGACAGGCGAGGTCGTCGCATCTGTCGCGACTCGTTGGACTTCTGCGCTTGTGCTACCCAAGACGATGGCACTTGTTTCCGAGAAGTAGATACCACCGGAAGTTACCGACGCAGCAAACTTGTTCACGTTGATGTCCACCAGCGAGAGCATGGAACCAAAACCTGTGGCGACGACACGTAGTGCCGAAGCGGTCAGACTCGAGGAGGGGCCATCGATAATGGCACCACTGTCACTGAGGAGGCTGATCACGCCAGTCGTACTAATGAGGCCCCCCAGTTGTATAGCGGAGGCAGCGTGCACGCGGATGTCGCCCTGAACTGCAGTCAGGCTGGACGCTGTATCCAATGTTAGCAGTCCGGCATTCGAATGGAGATCCAATGTTCCACTGCCACCGGTCAGAAGGTCAGCACCGGCCTCGAACACCAGATTGTTTTCTGCAAGGATCGAGATCGACCCCGTTGCGCTACGGATCGTATCGCTGACAGTGATCGCACCGTCGAGAGCCATGACAAGGATATGGCCACCAGCACTGGCCGTAAGTGAAATGCCATCAACGCCGACGGTATCATCGATCGTAACATCACCGGAGGAGGAAAGAATGATAATGTCTTCGCCCGCCGTAACATTTCCGACGGATAAATTATTGGCCGCGCTCAGATTCACATCGGAGGATGTCGATTGAATATTAGCTGTACCATCAATGGTCAGTGCACCGGTTTCAGCATCGATGGTAATTGCACCGGAACTTGCGATTACGTTTCCAGCGCCAAGCGAAACATTCGAATGGGCCAATAAGGTGATCGATCCGGCATTAGCCAAGATATCAGCTGTAGCCGTTATCGAGCCAGCCTTCGCATCGACAAGAAGATTACCACTACCGCTAACCTTTAGAGAGATACCGTCATCATCCATGCCATCCTCAAGAGAAATATTACCGAGTATGGAAATCAGAGTCAGGTCGCCAGAGGAAAGTACATTTCCAGCGGAAATGCCGTTACCCGCACTCAGGCTGACAGAGGATGCGGATGACTCTACTGTTGCAGTGCCATCTACGGTCAGCGACCCGGTTTTTGCATCAATCACGATTACACCGGAAGTGAGAAGATCCACGCCTGCAATCAAAGTAATGTTGTCATCCGCAGTCAGACTAACCACCCCGCTAGTCGAAAGAATATTTGCGGTTGCTGTGATCGAGCCGGCCAACGCATCGACCTTAATCTCACCCGAGCCGTTCGCAACCAGGGCGTTGTCGGCATTGGCATCAGCCAGACCGCCATTGAGAATAAGATCGCCCGTCAGAACGTTCAGTAGAATCGAGCCATTCCCAGCAGTGCGTAGGTCGGAACGCGCCGCTACTGTCGAACTACTGATTCCGGTGGTGGCATTGGCCGCGACACGGTTCACGGAGAACGCGGCGACCGTATCGACGGTCAGCGAAGACGATTCACGTATATTAATACCGCCCCCGACAGTAGTCAGCGCGGTCAGACCGGAAACTTCGGTTTCGATCGCGTTGTCGACACCTGCTCCGAGTATACCGATGGAACCTGCCGAGCTAAGATTCGCCGCAAGCGCGTAAATATTGGCTGCGGTGTTTGTGCGGAGCTTCGCGTCAGTGATCGAACCGGTCGTTGCGATAATGCCAACATGGCCCCAGGTTGATTGCTCGCCGATCGAGCGGGCATCAAGGACGCCGATTTGAACGTTGTCGCGCGCACGAAAGAGAATGTTACCACCAGCGGTTTGCGCAAGCAGGCTTGAGGACTGTGTAATGCTGCCACGGGCGGCGTTCAAATCGATACTACCTGAGCCGCTGTTGACAATGATATTGGCATTACCCGCGAGGCTAATCGCGCGACCGGCTAGCAAAGAGACATTACTACCAGAGGAAATCACCTGCGCATTGGCCTGAATGTCCCCGTTAATGGCCAGAATATCGATCAGGACATTTCCAATTCCTGCAGCAAAGACGGCTGTGTTTTGATTGATGCCAGCGAGCCCACCATTGAGCGTAACCGTGCCCACGCTACGAAGAATAACATTGCCGTTTCCAGCCGTGCGCAAATCCGAACGTGCGGCCATGCTGGATGAAGCCGTGTCTGTCGTATCATCCAGAGCGACTCGGTTTGCACTAAACGCCGCCACGGTATCAACCGTAAGGCTGTCGAATTCACGGATATGAATGGAGCCATCCACAGTGGTGGTAGCCGAGAGCAAGTTGACCTGTGTTTCGATCGCATTGTCCACGCCCGCTCCTACTAGGCCGATATTACCGCCTGAGATCATGCTTAGAGCATTCGCTGTGACCGTATTTGGCAAGCTGGCGGAGCGCAACTTGTTATCCAAGATAGAACCCGTGGTAGCGATGATGCCCACCGAACCGGTGCCGGCATTAATCAGACCCAGTCGAACATCCACAGCTGCCTGCAGCAGAATATTCGCGTTCGTAGTTTGTAAGTTCAGTGCCGCGCCTTGAGCGATGCTGCCCGTGCGGGCTTGTAAGTCGATGGTGCCAGGCGCTGCGGTCACTGTTACATTAGCCGTACCGGAAAGTGTAAGATCATGTCCTGCGATCAATGAGACATTCCCGCCCGCCGTAGTCACCGCGGCAGAGATTAAGAGGTCGCTAGTGTCAGCACGTGCGACTAGCAGCACATTATCCGATGTCGTGGTGGCAATTGCTTGGTCGATTGTCAATGTACCCTCAGTGGTGAGGATAACTGCGCCTTCTGCGGATAATCCGGCAAGGCTCACGCCGGGTTGAAGAACAATGGAGCTATCCAGTGGACTTGGTGCGACTTCGATCGCGGAAACCGTAGTCAGTTGAAGCGCAGTGCTGTTATCGACAAAGAGACCCGAGCCCGAACCGACAGCCAGAGCCGTTGTCGAAATTTCCAGCAGTCCGAAGTTGGATCCTTCGGCTTCACCAACCGCACCCTCTGCAATCAGTTGGATTTGATTCGCCTGAATATCTGTATCTGTTTCGCCGTTATCGATAATGGCACCGCCGGCATTGAGATAAGCTTTCGCACCGGAAACACCGCCTAGAAGGATATCACCGAAAGCCAACATGCGAAGGTTGCCAGTGGCTGTAGCGGTTGCGCCGTCGACCATCGTGATGCTGCCTGCAGCGGCCTGAAGATCGAGCGTGCTACCTGCCACGATTGAGCCATCCGCGCTCATGCTGAGTGCCGCACTGGCAAGCAGGCTGGCAGTGGCGCCAGCATCGACTGCAGCATTCACGGCCAAGTTACCAGAGAGGGCTCTCAGGAGCAGATCGCCATTCGTCGCACTCAGTGCGGCATCAATAGTCAGGCTGCCGTTGGCCACGAGCTTCGCGGATTCTTGCGCGGTAAGACCGGACCGCTCGACACCAGTTTGAGCCGGTGTCGTATTATCGATCATGACGCGATTGACACTGATTGCTGAGATCGTTGCTACGCGAAGTGACTTCGCATTGACGAGAAAGATACTGCCAGTTCCGGCACTCGCAGCTAAAGCGTCGATATTAGCCTGTAAGTGGCCATTGCCCTCACCCTCTCCTTGGCCAATAAAGCTACCCGCGATGAGTTGAACATTGGCAGCGCTCAAATCCGTGTGCAATGCACCTGCGGTGTCAATCGAAGTTCCCGCATCGAGAATCAGGTTCGCGCCGGACAGGCCACCAATCAAAATCGACTCACCGGCCAGCACTCGGAGATTATCAACGGCAACTGCGGTGACGGCGTCCAACATGGTGTAGGCATTGGCAGTGGCCTCAATATCGAGCGTACCACCAACTGAAACATTTGCATTCTGAAGTACACTTGCAGTGGCGAGCAGGCTCAAATCATCACCAGTGGTCACCACAGCATCAAGCGTGAGCGTTCCGTTCAGCGCACTGAGCAAGCCGTCACCCGAGGTCGCGGTAAACGCCTGATTCAGATTAATGGCGCCATCGGCCTCAATCATCAGGGTGTTGGCAGCAGTGACCCCAGAGGTGCCGCCGACCGTGCTGATCGTCAAAGTGCCATCATTCGAGATAAAGACAGATCCACCCGAGGAAACAGCAAGTTGCTCGATTTGGACATCCAATTTACCGGTATCAGCCGAACCGATCGATCCACTGGCAATTAACTCCGCATCCGTCGCCACAATCTGAGTTCCCGAATAATCCCCATCGATAATTGAGCCGGCCAGCACATTGGCATAGACCGAATCCGCATTCAGTTGGCCGAGAATCAGATTACCATTTTCAACCGTCAGACGCACTTCCTGATCCGCCGCAGTGGCTGAAACCGAACCAGGTGAGCTGATAGAAGATTCGGTATTCAAATTACCGTCGATTTTCACCGTGCGGTATAGAACTGTCACCGCATCAACCCTGAGGGCAGAGGCATTGGTCACATAGACGCCGTTGAGCGAGAGGGCTGACAAACGATCGACATCGGTGCGTAGAATTTCGCTAGCCAGTGAGCCGCCCGCGCGACCCTCCGGTGCACGAAGGAGTAATTCACTGGCGATAACTTCGCGGTCATAAGCATCGGATCCCGCAGCGGAGATCGATCCATTGACGCTGGAGATTGCGACCTTTCCGCTGGATTGAACACCGCCTAAATTAATGTCACCATCCGACGCGATGAACATATTGCCCGTGGCGTTGATGAAACGTGAGTTGGCCGCACTGTAGATGGAGCCGACGCCGAGGATGACGATTTCACCGAGCGCGCCGGTGCTCACAGTAATATCGGAAGCCAAGCTAAACAGGGTTTCGGCTTCGAGGGTGACATTTCCTGCCTCACTGGAGACATTGCCATTGATGATTAAACTACCAGCCGAATCCAAAAGAATATGACCGTTCACTTCTGCGCTGACCGTATTACCGGCAGCCACCGTAATATTATCCGAGGCATTGCGCAGCACGATCGAACCGCTGGTGGATGCCGACAGCCCGGATTGCGTATCCAGCGTCTTCAACTCAGTCGAATCATCTGCTAGGACAACCAGCGTTTCTGCCCCGGTCGAGGTGACCGTAACCGCATCCAGTTCCAGCAGGAAGACACCACCGTCCAGAGCCACTGCGGACACCGTATTCACGGCAGTCTCAATCGGGTTGCTGCCGCTGGCGATGGTGTCGCCCGCGCGAAGGAGCAGCGCATCCGCAATGATATTTCGGCGCGCTGCTTCATTATCAAGAATCGATCCATTGGTGGAGATGATACCTACATTACCACCAGTCGTGATACCGGAGATGGAAATTGTGCCATCTGCTTCAAGGATAATATCACCATTAAATGCAGACAGTGTGCCACCGATGTTCTGAGTAATTGTACCACTCTCGGAAATCAAAGTGAGTGAACCGCCCAATTCGGTGGTGATAGAAACGTCATCACTTAGCGCAATCGCACCCGTGCTAAGCATGGAAACATTTCCTCCGCTGGTGAGGATATCGGCATACGCGCTAAGGCTGCCATCCAGTGTTTGCAGCAGGATGTTGCCCGTGCCGTGTGCCGAGACAACAGTACCGGCAAGTGTTGCCGTGCCATCTTCGAGTGTCAGATTTCCGGCGGCCACCTCCACGATAATGGAGCCGTTTCCGGCGAGTGTGCGTAAGTCACTTTGTGCCGATATCGAAATGGCAGTGGTCGTGCTATCGGAACCTACAAGCTGAATCGCAGCGGAGGTATCGCCAACCGTAAGTCCATTACTTTCTTTGAGGAAAATGCCACCATTGGCTGCGACAGCGCTGACCGAGTCAACGGATAGGTCGAGTGCGTTGCTGCTCAGACCGATGCTCAGGCCTGCATTCAGAAGCAAGCCGTCCGCGATCACATCGCGATAGGTGTCACCACCATCCAGAATGGAGCCCAGTGTTGCCACAATACCCACATCCCCGGTCGTGCTCACACCACCGAGCGTAAGATCTTGATTCGCCTTAAGAATCACATCGCCATTACCTGTGCTGAAGAGGCTGTTGTCGCTCATGGTGAGTGTGGACGTGGTCGACTCGACGTAGATCGTGCCCTCCAGAGTCGTCGTGACGTCAGCAGTTGTGTTGAAAGTCACTGCGCCGTCGGCGACCACAGTTACATGCCCGCTGCCACTCGAGATATCTGCGCCGGCGATCAGCGCTCCCGGAAGATTCAGAAGAATGTTGCCGCTGCCATGAGTCGTCACTGCCTGATTAGCCGCATCTCCGGCTAGACCGCCATTGAGTGTCAAATCACCCGCTGTCAGTTCAAGCACTACTGAACCATTGTTCCCCGTCGTCAGATCACTCTGTGCGGCAACAGTCAGTGCGGTGCCGACTGCACCCAGTACGGTGACGGTATCGACCTCAATCGCCGAAATGGTATCGACAACAAGCGTGTTGGCCGAATCCAAGAAAGCGGAACCACCGGCAAGAACGCTCAAGCGTGTCGTATCAAAATCCAATGGATCCGCTGCAGTGGCGATACTGCCGCCAGCTGTCACACGAAGCTGCGACGCTTCGAGCAGAGTTCCGCTGTGCTGAGTGATTGCAGCACCAGCCGTAAGAGCCAGATCACCGGCACCGGCACTGATCGATCCGAGAGTCATCGCACCGTCGGATTCGATAAAGGAATTGGCATTCGCCACGGTGACGCTCGCATCTGCGCTCTGAGTATAATCCGCACCCGCCTGCAGCAACAAGGTGCCACCCGTGACATCCAGATCTGCGTTCAAAGTAAAGTCGCCGCCGCTGATCCATTGCAGTGATCCGGCGGTCACCTCGACCGAACCGTCAACCGTGACTTCATCGGTCACATCGATCAGCAGGTTACCTGCAGACGTAACTGTCGCGCCAGGATTTGTAATAGACTCAACGGTGAGCGCCCCACCCACGCGAAGCACCGTATTACCTGCACCAGTTTGAACGAGGCGGTCTTCAATAAAGTCCGTCGAACTCGAAGCGCGGTTTGCCTGTGCGTGGCTAACATCGAAGGTTGAATCGCTGATCGTGAGGTCATTTCGCTCGCGAATCGCCAGCACACCACTGACTGCCGTCGCGTTCAGCAGTGTCACATCCGTGATCAAAGCACCCGCATCTTCTGCCAAGCTTCCAACCGCAAGTCCGGCGTAGAGTTGCAGGGTCGAAGCGATCAAATTCGCGCGATCATTCAGTGCTGACCGTAAAATGGAACCACTTGACGATTGGACCCGAACGGAACCAGTGGTGGTCACTTGAGCCAGCGTCAGATTGCCTGTAGCGCTGAGGTAGCCATCACCTCCACCAATATTTATAGTCGTACCAGCCAGCATGGTGAGCGTGCCAGTTGACGCTACCATGGTGACATCTCCACCACTCGTTGAGATATCGGCATCGAGATCGATCGAAGCCCCAGCATTGAAAGTCAAGAGGCCACCACCGAGTGTCACCGGAGCAGTGCTTTCAGTCACGATGGATCCAGAGGACTGCACGAAGAGTGAACCATTGGACAGATGCGTAACCGGACCGGCAAAGATAACATCACCCTGAGCCGCAGTCAGGATTGACCAACCACCGGTCGCATTTTGGGTTAATTCCGTCACCGTGAGATCTGTGCCTGCGTTCGCCTCTGCGACCACGATATCACCGGAGGTTCCGAAGTTGCGCAGTTGGATCGACCCTGTGACGGTGTTGATCGCAGCAGTGCCTACAGCACCAATTCCAGTCTGCGCAGTCAGAGTAACAAAGCCCTGCGTTGAGATGTTCACACTGCCATCGCTAAGCGCATCCGTGATCGCAGCGCCACTGACGATATCGATACGCGCTGCATCCGTGGAGACGATCGAAACGATGGAGATTGCATCGGCAGCCTGATAGAAGATGGATCCGCTCTCACTTGCCGTGGAGGCCGTGCCCGACATTTGGATGGCACCCCCTTCATTGATCAGGCGAAGCGTTCCTGTACCAGTCGCTTCAATCGTTCCGGATTGGCTGATGTTCGAAACTGCGGAGAGATCGATATCTCCACCCTCAATGGTGCCTGCCACAACGAAGGCGTTACCCGCGTCGGCATCTACCGCACCACCACCCAGAAGACCCGAGACGGTAACGGTGAGATCATTCCCTGCGGTCAGACTCAGACCGGTTGAACGAGCCGCGATCGCGATGTCGACACCATCCACAGCTAGTATACTCGAAGCAAAGATACCCGTATCACCATAACTCAATGTCGCATCCGGACCACTGGCATCGTCGAGAACTTCCGCACTCAAACTGTCTGCTAAAGTCGTATTGGTATAAGTCGAAGCCACCGTCGGCACCGCCCAATTCAGAGCGATTAACATGCCTTCGACTTCAAAGAGAATATTTGTGAAGACACCGTCAACGCTAACCGGGAAGTTAACACTAATCGGATCAGCCAGACTAAGAGCCGCAGTGCGAGTGCCCTCAGGAATGAGTTCCAGTTCCGCGGTGGCCAATCCGGCATCAATTGTCGCGCTGTGATCCGAAGCCAAGGAGTAGACGATAAAGTCCAAAGCTTCCAGCGCATCGATCACATCCTGCCCAGAAGCTGCGTCCACATTGTTCAGCACGATATCCAAAGCACCAGTGCTTTCGTCCAAGGTCACCTCAAGAGTGCCGTCCGCGACGAAGCCAGTCGACAGGTTCACACTACTCAGAGTTGAGTCTGTATTAAGATATAAAGTGTAATCACCGATGAGCAGGCGCGCGTCGAGTTCCGGCACTGAGCCAGCGAAGAGTCCGGTATTCGTCAGGGCGCTGAGCAGATCCAATCGGGTCGCGGTACCAGCAAGCGCATTGAGTGTGTAGGTATCGTCGACCTGATCGAGCACCACGGCCGGTGTCTGTTGCGTATCAGCCACGATATCGATGGTGTAGTCGTTAACAAAATTTCGGGCAGATTCACCACGCAGGAAGACGGAGCTATCAATCGTCGACGTCGTCGCGGCGAAAGCACTCAAGCCATTGATCGCGAGAAGAACATCCTCAACCGTGGCGTCATCGGCGGCGTCCAACCGAAGGGTTAAGGTAGTTCCCGCGAAGCTCGCCTCCACTGCATTTGAGCCCAAGTCGGCAAACTCAACTGTGACATTGCGGATAACCGCGTCAGTCAGCGAAGTGATAAAGAAGTCATGATCACTGATCGCGAGTGTCCCATCCTGGCGACCGAGGTTCGCAAAGAAGACGGAGAGCCCCGCTACTTCAAGTGCGTTGATGGCAGTGACGATATCCGCATGAGTCGCGACCTCCGGGAGGACATAGATCGTGTAATTGCCACCGGCTTCTGAAATCGCCACCGGCACAGACTCGGTCAGTGGTTCGCTGTCCCCATCCACATCGGATTTAACGATGGTGAAGACAATTCCATCCGCATCAACGACACCGGCAACGGTGCGCACTGGTGCCTCCACATTAATATCATTGGCAGCATCGAGGCGGATACTCCGCTCGCTGCTGAAGCTGTCCTGAACCGCGAAACCTGCACCTGCAATTGTGATGTCGCCAGCACTCTTCAGGTAGACAGACAGGGTGGACACCAGACTTTGGCTACCGGTTGTAATGGAGAGAAGCTCCGTGTCGTAGACTTCCATCAAGGGCGACTCGAGGGAGGCCAGATTGGCCAAGCTTCCGGCGACGTTGATTGTGATCGCATCGATGGCATCAATGCCTGCGGTCGTTGAATCGAAGCTTAAGTCGCTATTGTTACTCGTCAGGATGATGGAGCCCATCTGGCTATCGATCGCACCGATCAAACTAATCGCATCATCTGCGGTCAGCGAGATCATGCTTCCGTTGTAGGAACCATCCACAACCACGAGATTCCCTGCGACAGAAGACAGATCGCCGGTCAAGGTGAAGGAGATCGAATCAGCCGCCGCCAGCGCTGACGCCAGCACAGATAACTCAGTCGTCGCACTGCCCAAGCTTAATTGAAGAATGCGCTTGGCGCCGTTCTCAAAGAAACCAGCTGCTGCCGAACCGTCAGAAAGAGACGAATTGATGGCGAAGGCAACTTCGATACCGTTGGCATCAACCCCACCCTCATCAGCGGTCACTGTGACAACTGCACCTGACGGAAGCGTCACCGTAGTGCTTGCCGAAATCGCATCCACGCCACCGGCAAAGACAGCGGACTCAAGATGATAGACACCACTGCCGTCGTTATCCGTAAGCAAGGTCGCTGTCATCGGAATCGCAGCATCATTGATTGCAGCCAACACCGTGTTGGCGGTGGTCACTCCACTTTGAAGTGTAATGATGAGCTCACGCGCTGGGCTGGAGTAGGTGGCCGTAGCCGAACCATCGGTAGTGCTTCCATCATCAATCAGATAGACCTGAGTATTGATGTAGGCCGTGGAGTCGGAATTCGCAATGATTCCAAAATCGTTGTCATCGCCGGCTGCTGTAAATTCAGCGCGTGCAGCCGAGCCGGTTCCACCGGCAGTGGCCGAATACTGCGCGAGCTCGATGCTTCCCGATCCTTCTGCAGTCGCGGTGAAAGGTGTGGTCGCGGCATTAATCGCGTCGACCACCTGAGCTGCGGAGGTGAAGAGCGGATTCACCGTCAAGGTAAGAAGCTTTGTATCCGAATCGTAATCCACGGCGACCGAACCTGGGAGCGCATTGGTATCCCCCACCCAGCGGATTTCGATATTATTAAAGTCATCACCCGGATCGACTGAAGTCAGGGTCACATCGTTGCCCGAGCCAATCATACGCAGAACAGCCGAAGCCTGAACCGCAACCGCGCCACCGGTTGTAATGAAGCGCTGGGCCTGAACAGCGCCACCACCGTTATTCAGATCACTCAGCTCGGCGACAAGCGCCGCAGTAAAAGTTCCCTGTAGGTTGAGGGCAGCGACGACCTGGCTCGCAGTGGTGACACCACTTTGAATCTGCAGGGTCATCACATTGGTAACCGGATTGAAGGTAGCCAGCGCACCATTTTCAGGGATCGTGCCGCTATCGATGAAGACAAAATTAACTCCATTGAAGAGCGGTCCGGAGCTGCTAGCGGTCACCTCAATATCATTATTGCTACCGGTCAGGCGAAGGATCGCGGAAGCTCGCAGATTCGACTCCATCAGAACCGGGGCATCCCCGATGACAACATCAAGCGAGCTAGCGCTGAAGGTTCCCCCTAGCTGTGCGACGAAAGGAACTCCCGCCTGCTCGTTGATACGATCAATCACCGTACCAACGGTGGTGAAGCCATAGTTGACATAGATGTTTAGGGACTCGGAACCATCCCACTCGATCAAGGCAGCATCCGTGCCCGGATTGAGACGGCCGCCGTCGGCAACTTCGATAGGTCCTTCATTCAGAAGCCGGACATTCACATTATTAATCGTCGCACCGGCTTGATCTGAAGTGATGCGGATCGTGAAGAACTCGTCGGGAATAAGAACCTGCGCACTTGAAGCAATCGCCTCGGCTCCACCAGTCAGTGTCCCGGCAACCTCCGAGCGCAAGCCGTCTTCACTGCCGCCGGCAGTGAGAAAGGTTGTCGGAGTCAGGGCCGGAAGATCAAAGGCCGTCGATCCATCAGCAAGCCCACCCGCAAGAACCGCATAGGCCGGGAAGTCGGGGTGGTTGTTAATGATGTCGAGGATTTCGCCCAGCGTATTAACACCGTTATCGATGTAGATGGTCAGCGAGTTATCTTCTGAGCTGTACTCGGAGCTTAAAGCGACGGCTTCCGAATCATCACGTACGATGAATAAACCGATGTCATTGCCGGATGAGCCGGAGTCATCGGCACGGAGCGTGAAGGCAAAATCTGTATCAGTCAGCGCAGCAATGGAAGCTGCAATCGTATCGACCGTGATCGCACCTTGAGCGTTGATCTCAATGATACCACCCTGCCTCGTAACAACACCACCAACAAATCCGGAGAAGCTGGCATTTTCAACCGCACCCGGTGCCAGCGATACTAGGCTAGCGCCCAAGTTACTAATCACAAGGTCAGCACTGTTGTCCAAATAGATGCCGGAAGCTCCCGCACGGACGGCGAGGCGATCCACTGTAGTCGTCAGCGACTGGCTACTGGAAGCGATGCCCTGCACGCTGCTCAAAATTAAATCGGTGGCTTCGAGACTATTCGCAGCGCCCGCCAGAATCGCGTCATCACTAAGCAAGGCGGCGTGGCCTGTCCCTGTGATTTGTCCATTCAAAACAATATTTCCGGTCGCATCGATCATGAGGTTCCCAGTGCCACGGCTCAAAACGCTACCTGCAGCCAGAGTCATTTGACCTGCACTTTCAAACAGAAGCGTGCCATCCGAAGTGGTAAACGTATCACTCGCATCCAATGTGATCGCAGCCTCGGCACGCAGCGTCACCGCTCCGCCACCCAGCGTGAAGCGACCGTTCCAGGTTTGAGCAGCGGCACTTTCAACCAAGACCGGAATTGCCGCAGTGGTTTGCAGTGAAGCGTCGGTCACACTTTCCGTAGCGAAGCTACCCTCCACTTCGATAAAGACGCCAGTACCCGAACCATTGATCAGAAGGCGATCACCGGTTTGAGTGCGATCGGTGAGTGGCAAGCTGACCGCCGTACCGACAGGAATGGTTTCCACAGTTACAGCCCCGATCGTAAGATCCGATTCGTTGACCAGAGCCAACGCCCCACCAGAAACCTGACCGGCGAGACGGCTTACGTTGGTGAGTAGCGGCTGAGCGGGTGTCCCCACAGAACCAACATCGTTCAAAAGGAGCGCGCTGGCTGAAATCGTGGCCTGCGCCGGGCTGGCATAGCCCATCAAAGCGCCGGTCACTTCAAGTGCGACTTCGGTCGTTGTAACCACGCGTGCAAGGGTCATGGCACCACCCGCCTTCAGGGCGATATCAGCGCCTGCTAGTATTGTTGCAGCCTCCGACTGGATCAAATTACTGCCAGCCTGCAGGACCAAGTCGCCGGTCGTATCGATACTCGTTTGGACGGTCAGTGAAAC